>Ga0105356_10001726_pt1 | contig 21820 bp, 17 predicted proteins | sample GOMGulsemesocosm_3_FD_83502 | JGI IMG/M metagenome (GOLD analysis project Ga0105356, IMG submission 83502) | Methane-oxidizing microbial communities from mesocosms in the Gulf of Mexico - GOM9D Gulf of Mexico | ecosystem: Environmental > Aquatic > Marine > Cold seeps | place: Gulf of Mexico... | reverse complement strand
TTGAGTATGATTCACAGGGTTCTGAACTAGGGAATTTAAAAACACATTTAAAATCTTTAGAGAAGAATACTGAAAATTTGGTATTGAAAAAGGATTCTGAAGAGTCAAAAACGATAGAGAACATCCTTGTAATATTGGAAGAATTCAAATTTAAAAATTTAGAAGGAGATTGGTTGTTTGAACTGGTTAAAAACTATGAATATAAATTTGATAAAAAGTTATCCAAACAACTATGGATTGTTCTAAAAGAATTTCAATTTCAACAAAAGGATAGCAATACAGTTGCCAAAGAAAGTTTTGAAATTGAGTATAATTCACAGGGTTCTGAACTAGGGAATTTAAAAACACATTTAAAATCTTTAGAGAAGAATACTGAAAATTTGGTATTGAAAAAGGATTCTGAAGAGTCAAAAACGATAGAGAACATCCTTGTAGTATTGGAAGAATTCAAATTTAAAAATTTAGAAGGAGATTGGTTGTTTGAACTGATTAAAAACTACAAACAGAAATTTGAGAAAAAGATATCCAAACAACTATGGATCGTTTTAAAAGAATTTCAATTTCAACAAAAGAAAAAGGATACCATAACTAAAGAAGATTTAAAGATTGAGTTTTCTTTACAAGAACCAGAGTTGAAAAAATTAAAAACACACTTAAAATCTTTAAAGAAGAATTCTAAAAAGAGGGTATTAAAAAAGGATTCTGAAGAGTCAAAAACCATAGAGAGCATCTTTGCCATATTGGAGGATTTCAATTTTGAGAATTTAGATGATGGTTGGTTGGTAGAACTGGTTAAAAACTACGAACAAAAATTTGATAAAAAGTTATCAAAGGAACTGTTTTTAATTTTGAAAGAGTATGAATCTATACAATACAAGAAGAAAACACGAGTTGAAAAAGGTGTTAAATTTAAGTCAAATTCTGAGAAAATAGAACTGGAGGAATTAAAAATATATTTAAATTCTTTAGTGAAAAAAAGAGGAACTATTGCTTTAAAGGAAGACACAGATGAAAAGAGAATTTTGGAAGCTATTCTGGCTTTATTGAAAAAACTAAATTTTAGAGATAAAGATTCGTTGGTAGAATTATCTAAAAAGTACAAAGTGCGATTTGGAGAAAACCTTACTAGAAATATACAAACAATCTTAGCGGAGTATCAAGTCATTTGTAGTAGTGAAATTATTAAAAAAGATGCATTTGTATTTGGAAATGAACTCGAAGAATGGGAAATAAAAGCAACAGAAAAGTTAGTAGCAAAGTTTTTAAAAAATAAAGTAAGAGATCGGAATTTAGGAGGAGTCAAAGAAGTACAAAATATTCTTATTCTATTAAAAGAATTAAATTTCTCTAATAAAAAAGGAGGAGAAGAAGCTGTTCTGTACGAACAGAAGTTTACCAATAAACTTTCTACCAATGGTATATCAAATTTAGGTGAGTTTGAAAAAGATTCAGATAAGATAATAAGAAGTAATACTCAGGTTTTTGATTTGGAAAATAAGAATGTGGAGCTAAGATCTAATGAATTTGGAAACTATTTGAAATCCTTGATAAAAAAGAATGAAGTATCCTTAATAAAAGGGAAAAGAGGAGAAATAAAAATAGTACAAAATTGTATCAATTTGTTGAAAGAAAATCGATTGAGAGGAGATTGGAGTATCGAATTGATTAATAAATACAAGCAAAAATATGGAAAAGATTTAACCGGATATATACGAGTACTTATAGAAGATTTTAGGATAGCTGAGGAGAATGAGAGAAAGGAAGATCAACATGAGGTGTTAGTATCCCAAACAAGACAAGAATTAGTTAAAGTAACTCTAGAAAATTATTTAGAAATATCAAATAAAAGAGAGAAAATCATAAAAAAGAAAGAAGCTGAAGAGGGAGTAGTCAGGGTACAGAATATTCTCTATTTATTAGAAGAACTTGATTTTGAAAGGGGTTGGTCATCAAAATTATTTAAAAAATACGAAAAGAAATATGGAGAAAAACTTTCAAAAAACACAGAAGTAGTGCTAAGGAAGTTTGAGATAAAAGAAAATAAAGAAAGAAGTAAAGAGAAAAAAGGTTTTGAACAACAATCTAGCGGATCAGAAATTGTAAAAAAAATAGAATTGGAAAACTATTTGAAAGTCTTGATGAAAAATGATGAGATATTAGAAAATAAAGAGGAATCTTTCGAGTTGCAAAATATTTTTGATTTATTAGAAAAGGTAGAGTTTACCGAAAATTGGCAGATAGAATTCGTCAAGAAATATAAAACTACATATGGACAAAAAATTCCAGAGAGATTAAAAATAATTTTAGCTGAGGTTGAAAGTAGGTATAAATTAAAAAAAATAAAGGAGGAAAATATTTCTAAAGACTTATTAGGATATCTGAAAGGATTGCCTGAAAGTAAAGAAACAAAAAAACTGATAGATTTGGTTGTGAAATATCAAGGTAAATTGCTCCTTGAAAGTTGGTTTTCAACTATTTTGAAAGGATATGAATTGATATATGATAGAAGAATCCCTTTGACAAGCCAAGTAGCACTGTTGCAATTTGCAAAAACGCTGAATAAAGAGAGTCAAAAGAAATTAAATTCAGCTGTTTTTTTTAAAGAAATAAAATCCAAATTAATAGAGGGAAAGAATACAAAGATTTCTTCCAATACTAAAGTAAATAGTCAGTTGTTAAAACCTAAAAAAACAATGAGTGGAAAAGCAAAATTATTAAAAATTCAAAAGGGCTTAAATGCTGTGCTTAAAAAGAAACCGATTAAAGAGGTTGTTGTCATTGAAAATGCAGGGATTATTTGTGGTTGGGTATTATGGAAAAGATGGTTTCAGAAGTTAGGATGGTTGAAAGAAGGGCGGTTTGTAAATAAAGAAGGTGTAAGTACAGCTATTATTGCTGCAAATTGGTTATTGAGGTTAGGGGGAACGTATACTGATGAGATAAACCCAATGCTTGCAGTGATTTGCGATTTAAAAGATGATGAACTAATTTTTTATACGGATAAAGAGTTGCAAGAACTTATGGGAACTACCATTTTAGAAGAAACGATTCTTCAGTACCATGAGGAACTTTTAAGTTTATGGCCACTGTTCAAAACGAGTCAAGTACAAGATTTTGTTGTACTTTTTTTACAAAGAGAAGGCGTATTGGAACCTTCTCCTATGGGATGGGAATTGACAATGGTAAAAGAACCTTACGATGCATTGATGCAAAAGACACCAATTCCATGGCCATTGAGTTTTATTAGTTTTCCATGGGCAACGAACAAAATTGAAAATGTAGTATGGTAAATTCAAAATTAGTATTGGAAGAAATTGAGAATCCAGAAGAAATGATTCTCGAAAAGGTTGAGGTTTCATTGCTCTCAGAATTTTATTGGATTGAAGCGCTGATTAAATTTAGAATAAATGAACTTTGTCAAGTAAAACAAGAAGAAGGTATCCCTCTTGGGCCACAAATTCAAAAAGGAATTCATGCCTATTTTGATTATTTGATAGAGAATAAGGTAGACACGGTTGAACGAATAGCCTTATCTCTTTCTATAATAGCTCAGACATTTCCGCAATTTTTAGATTATTTATATACTAAAAATCAACCGATAAATCAGGTGTTTAAAGAGTTTGGAGTTAGGTTTGAAGGAGATCACATCAAATTGACACCAACCTGGCAAACCGCTTTCTTTCTTTCTATAGGAACACAAATAAATAAACAATTTGAATTGCTTAGCTATATCCATTTGGATCATCGTTTGTATAAAGGCAAATTATTTGTTTTTCCAAAAGAAAAACAAGACAACCCATTCCTAACCCCGTTATTATTAAATACAGATAAGTTGTATGAATGGGTTTATCCAAAACAATTGAGGAATTTGGCTGATCAAAGTTTTTCGGCTCATGAGATTTCTTCAGATTTGGATTGGAGTGATTTGTTTTTGGGAAAAGAAACTCAAAAAGGTTTGCAACAATTAAAGCTATGGCTCAAGCATGGTGAAGCGTTACAGAAAGATTCAAAATTAGCTAAATATATAAACCCTGGGATAAGAGTTTTGTTCTATGGCCCTTCAGGAACTGGAAAAACATTGACAGCATCACTTTTAGGAAAGGAATTTAATTTACCCGTATACCGTGTTGATCTTTCACAAATGGTATCCAAATGGGTTGGTGAAACAGAAAAAAATTTAGCACGTATTTTTGACATTGCGGAGCAACACCAATGGATTTTGTTCTTTGACGAGGCAGATGCATTGTTTTCAAAAAGAGGAGCTGTAAACAGTTCGAACGATAGAAGAGCAAATCAAGAAGTTTCTTATTTATTACAACGTGTAGAAAATTATGATGGTACTATTATTATGGCTACCAACATGAAGGATAATATTGACGATGCTTTTGTGCGCCGTTTTCAATTGATGATTCATTTTCCAATTCCTAATAAAAATATTAGAGAACAACTTTGGAAACATATTTTAGAAGATACTTTTCCGATTAGCTCCGATGTTGATTTGGTTCAAATTGCGGCAGATTTTGAACTTACTGGAGGGAGTATGAAAAATATATTTAGAATACTAATGCTTGAGTTGTACGATAAAACACGCAAAAAACAAATCATCACCGAAAGTTGTTTGCTAAATTGCATACACAATGAGCTTGCTAAAAGTGGTGTTGTTTCTATTCGGAAGAGGTATTAGTTTTATTTTTTTCTAAAATATTAATGAGTTTGATCTGTAGCTACCTGAATTTTTTGTTGTAGAATGACTTTTGGGGGATTGTCTTTAAACTGAGTGTTTTATTGAGTGTAATTTAGTTTTTGAGAGTTTTGTTTTTTTTGGTTTTGTCTGCGTTTGTATATATGATTTTTTGTTTTGAAGTGAAGAATTTAGGCATCTCCGTTAAAGCGATTGTATAACTCATCAACCAATTTATTAACGATTCCAGAATACAAGGTTTCTTTTAGAGAGCCTTCAGGAATAAAGGATAATGAATCTTCGATTTTCTTTTGTCCAGCAACACTAATTGCTCTTTTTATGTTTTGTTTGGAAAGTACTTTTTTTGATGTTTCTACAAAAGTTGAGCTCAGGGTACCGAAAATACTTTCTATAGGTTTTAGTATGCTCCAATCTTCAAGTGAACTGTCAAAATCAGATAAAGCAAGTTGAGCAAATGGGTTTTCTTGAAGAGTTTCGGTTAGCATTTTTCTTATATCGGGAATTAGTTCGTCAACTTCATGTTCAACAGTTTTATTGAGGTATCCAGCATATTTATCATCCAGCTCAATGAATTTTTTGCCAATCCAAACTCCCCAGTTTTCAGTTTCGAAGGAGGGAGCGAGTTTGTAGTATTCTTGAAGGACTTCATCTGCAAAAACTTGACAATTTGTAGCAAATAGTTCATACTTTCTGTCGTCGGTTTTCCATTTTTCTTTAATGATTTCTACTGCTTGCTTAAGAATGTTGCTATCTAAATCATCTATTACTGGATCACGATAATGTTGTAAATATTCAAGACCATCAGGTTCAATGCCGGTATCAAACATTCCTATATTTTTACTCAGGTCTTCTGGGTCTAAAAATATTTGTTCATGATAGACACCGAAATTTTCATCATGTGTGTGACTGTCTACGCTGCCCAGATCACCAAGAACACCTAATCTAGAACCACCAAGTCTTTCAGAAATATCTAAGGGACCAGTAATTGCTGATAGTGGTCTTCTTCTGATACTGCCTTTTCCATCACTTTGCAAACCAGCCGGGTTCAGTAATAACAAAGCGCCTATGAGAAGTTCTTTCCATAATCCTTGGACTGGAGCATCAGAAGAGGATGAGTTTTGTTGGAGTACTATTTCTTCTTTTAAAGTATTGGAGGTTTTTTTTTGAGTATAATTAAATGCTCTTGCTCCCATCACATCCGCCTCTTTCTCCAAACCTACATCATCATTAATATTTACTTTGCCTTTCATCTGCATGGTAGGTTTCACCCTTCCTTGCTTTTGCTGAACCACATGCCAAGCCTCGTGTGGTAAATGTTTTTCTTGGCCAGAAGCCAAATGGATATCGGTTCCTTGTGCATAGGCATGTGCTTGCAATTGTGTAGGTTTGTTGGAGTTGTAATGTACTTTTACATCATCCATAGAATAGCCTGAGAGGTTTTCAATTCCAGATTTTAATTTGTCAGGCAATCCTGTTTTGTTTTCTTTTTTTTGAAGAGGTTGTTGCTGTGTTGAATAAGTATCTGCAGAAGTCTGCAGTTGAGCCGCTTGTTTTGTTTGAGAACGGGTATTTGCAGCTGCTTGAATTTTTTTTTGTATAATGGCTTCTGGGCGATTGTCTCTAAATTGAGTACTATTATTTGTTAGAGTTGTTGAGTGTTGATTTTCAGGTGTTTGATTTTTGTTTTTTTGAGGTTTTTTAACTTGGGATTGCATGATTTTTCTTTTTAAGACTCCATTAGTTATCTAAATACTTTGGACATGAAAAATTGCGGAAAGTACTGCAAAGTTTTCATAGCTTTTTTGTTAGCTACAAGTTAACTTATTTTTTTTATATCAAAAAATTTTTGCAGTTTTTTGTTTTGGTTAAATGCTGCTATTCAGTTTTTTAAATAAAACTTTGAATGGTGAAGAAAGAGCAGATGGCTAGTGATACGATGCTAAGTATAAGAAGTGGTTGTCGTGTTCTTTTTTTCATCAAAAATTGAATACTTAACACAAGGAAAACTAGTTGGCCAATTAATAAAGGAATGGTCAAAATTTCTCGAAGTACTCCTATGAATGTGGCATCAACTTTATAGGAATGCAATGTATAAAGTACTATAAAATAAAGGACGATTGAAAAATTAATAAGAGTTAATTTTTTAGGATTCATTTGTTTTTATTTTAACATAAAATAATTATGCTAGACTATAAACTTAGTGTTTTTTTACAAGAATTAGAATGACTTCGAATTTATGTTTGGTTTAATCTGCTAATGTTTTTATATAAAAACCATGTGTTTGAACCAATGTAATTATTTCATCTTGAATTAAATTGTTGGTAGCTTCAATTCTTAGTACATTGTCAATATCCTCTAGGTCGACCGACCAATCCAAGATCTCAGAATGTTGATTCAAAATTGGTTTTAAAGATTTTATTTTTTTCTTAGATTTGATATCTGTTTGAAATATGAATAGTTCCATAGTAATATAATAGGTATATAGAATTTATGATTCTTCTATTTCAGTTTTGTTAGTTTGTGGTTTATTATCTTGCTTTTCGAGGTATTGATTGTACAATTCATCCCCTTCTTCTTTCCAAAATTTGTCGTAATCTTTCCATTTTGAAAAATCACTTTTGGAGTTGGTTTTGCATTTATGGTTGGAGTGTTCTGAAGATTTTTTACTCCCTCCGCCGCAACCACCAAGTAGTATTTTCAATAGAATAAACAAACCAACCGACTGCCAATAATTAAGTTCTGGCAATCCAAAAATTTCAGGCATTAGCCAATTCCATAAAGACATAACGACAAAACCGAACAGAATGGCCAATCCAGTTATTGCAATAGCTCCAAAGATTATAATTCCTACGATTTCGATTGGGGATTTCTTTCTTAATTTATGAGTGAAAAAATTCTTCATGATACGTTAATTTTTATGTTTGTTAATTTCAGATTCGAGTTTTTTATACAATATTCCTATTGCCCTATGTCTTCTAGACATAAGTGTTCCTTCTGGGATTCCAGTTTTACTTGAGATTTCCTTGTAGGTATAGCCTTCAAAATCTACTGCGATTATGATATCTCTATATCCAGGCTTTAATTTTTGGATGTTATTTTTTAAAATGGAGACCATTTTCTCCGATGTGTAATCGTTTGTGGTGTGACTCAATATTTCCGTCAATTCAGACAAACTGTTATCGTTTTCTAAGGAGTCAGTCGGTTTTGTGGTTCGCATGATATCAATTATTCTATTTCTTATAGATCTATAGACAAAGCCAGCCACATTATTAATAGGAGCATATCTATCTGCTCCTGAGAATAGTTTCAAAGCTACGTCTTGGATAATATCTTCTGCATTTCGATTTGCCGTGTCTCTTATTTTAGAGTTCACATAAATCTTAAGAGATTGATATTCTTTACCAAAAAAATCTTTAAGTTTTTTATTATTTTCTGATTCCAAATTCATTTAAACCTTTTATATCGTAGCTTTCTTAAAAAGACGAAGCTTTTCAAATCTATTGCATTTTTTTTATTTTTTTTTGAAAAAACTTATGATGTATGTTTTGAGTTTAAAATTTAAGACAATTCGTTTCAACCACGGCCATGTCAAAACCTCTGAATTGGTTTTCAATCATTTTTAATTTTTCAAACTCCATTCCTTTTATCTATTTGCCTTGTGTTTCTTGATTTCTACATGATATAAGTAAAAGCAGGCAGTTTGTAATAAGTAACCATTTCATAAGTATACTCTTTATATTTAATAGTAGTAAAAATATACCACATAATTGCGGGTAAATGGTCTATTTGAAAAAATATTGGTAGTAAAGGTTCTGTTTTTTATAAGAGAAAGGAAAATTGAAGTGTTTTTTAGCTAGAGCTTTAGAGTTGGTGTTAAATAATTTAAGTTGAAGGTTTTATTTTTTAATACTGAAAAATATACTTTGGTTTAATATGAATAGTTTTTGGGGTTTTTTGATTCCTTTTTGGTAGGAATGCAGTTTTTATTGGGGTTTATTGAAAAGTTTATGAAGTTGCTCAGATCTATTTTTACCCGATAAATATAAAAGTATATAAAAATGAAAAAAGCAAATTATTTAATTATTGGACTCAGCTTATTCGTTGCTATAGGATGTAGTAAAGATAATATGGCAGAGGCTATGGCTACCAAAGCTGAGTTGACTGGGTATAGAAGTACTTTGACAAGAGGTGATAAAATTACACATACGTATGATTTCTCTAAAAATTATGAAGTACAGACACAAGTGTATATCAAACATGCAGATAATAATTATAAGTATGAACTGAAATTGGTTGGTAGAACATTAAAAGATGTTTTTACAGTTGAGTTGGAGGAGATGACGTTACCTAAAGGGAATTCAAATAGTAAATCAATGCAAGTATCACCTACACAACCAAATTTAGTAGACACGGGAATTTATGTATTAAAAGGTTTGGGTGATTTGAGTTTGAGTGCGGATTATTACGATATCTGGCTGATAGAAAAAAATAGTGGAACCGAGTTAAAAGCAACTCCTTTTAATTTGACATTGACAGATAATATCGATTATAAAATAAAAGACTCTGACGTTTCCAATTTTATGCAAATAAGCAACCCTATCTCTATTATTACCAAGAGAAATAGCAGAGATTATTTTTATCCAAGTCCTAGACCAAGTAAATCTTCTACTTTTAAATTTGTGGTTTATAGTTTGGAAGATGAAAAGGTTGGTGAGCTAGATGCCAATACAACTCTTCAAGGGAATTATGTATATCGTTTCTCTGTGGCTGCAATTGTTGACAATCTAAATCTAACATTGGATACAAAATATTATTTTCAATTTGAGTCTACCGATGCAAAATACAAATCTTTACCTGAGTTTTTTGAAGCTAAAAGTGCATCTGTAATGATAGGCAATGATCATTAATTTTAAGGTGTCTTAATTCTCCAGTACATGTATTGAGGTAGTTTTAAGATAATTTCTATAACATTAAAAGCTGTGTTGGATTTACAATACAGCTTTTTGAATTTTTTTTGTAATATGATTGTATGTCCGAAATGTAAATCGAACGATCGAATAAGGATTCCTAGGAAAAGAATTCTAAAAAAAATACCTTTTTTAAGGTTGTATAGTTGTCAGAATTGCGAGTTTATTTACTTATGGTGGGCCGTAATTTACAAATCAATAAAAAGTGAGAAAAAATGTAAAAGACGTTATTTGTAAATAATAATAGGAAGATTATTTAACAGTACTTCCAAATCTTTTTTTATAGATTTCACTAAAATAATCAGGTTTGTTATAGCCAACAGAGAATGAAAGTTCTTTGATTGTTTTATATTTTTGTTGTTCACTATATTTTCTAGCCAGTTGCAACTTGATTTCTTTTATGAAGTTATTGGTTGTCAATCCGGTTTCAGCTTTTATAATTCTGTACAAACTACTTTTAGATATACTGAAGCTTTCTGTAATGTCAATGATTTTTACGTTTAAATGCGCATTTTTTTCTATATAAATTTTGATGTTACACAGTAAACTTTCTTCTTTTTTGTCAATATGAATTTCTTCTTTTTTGATAAATAGATTTCTTTGAGTGTATAATGATAGTGCGTTTTTTACACGTATTTCTAGTTCTTTGGCATGAAACGGTTTGTGTAAATAATCATTGATTCCGTAATTTAATAAGGCAAGTTTGGTTTGAGGTTCTGTTCTGGCTGTAAGCATTATTATAGGCGTTTTTATTTGCTCTTTTTTCAGTTGTTTTACCAAAGCATAGCCATCCATTTTGGGCATCATGTAATCTGTTACAATCAAATCAATGACTTTTGTGTGGATAATATTCAAAGCTTCTATGCCGTTGTTAGCCTCGTAGCATCGAAAGTTTTTCAAAACATCTTTGATATAGGAGCGCATTTCTAAATGATCTTCAACAATTAATATAGTATAATTGTTTTCATTTAAATTATCTAAAATGGAAGTGTTTGGCCTTTCTTTTTGAAGAGGTATTTTTGTTTTCTTTGAATCGATTGTTGTAGTGCTTTTTGAAATAGGCAATTCTATTGTAAAAGAAATTCCTTTTTTAGATTCGTTGTCAACGTTAATAATTCCTTTGTGTAATTCAATGATTTCTTTACTAAAAGCCAAGCCAATACCACTACCACCAGATTTGTTGATATCGTTGTCTACTTGATAAAAACGATCGAATATTTTAGGAAGCTCTTTTTTTGAAACCCCAACACCTTCATCTGTAATAGTAATAGCTGCTTTTTTATCAATTTGTTGAATTGTAATTTGTACTTTTTGATGAGGTTCGGAGTATTTTAATGCATTGTTCAAGATATTGTTTATAGCTCTTTCAACATAAAGGGGGTCTATTTCTATGTGTAAATTGGAAGTCTCATTGTGCAATTGCAGTTCTATATGATGGTTTTCAAAAGGAGTAATAAAGCTTTCATAGATACGAGTTACTAAAGAGGTAACGGAAATTGTTGTTTTGTTCAATTGCAATGAATTGATTTCCATTTTCGACAGATCAATAACGTCATCAACTATTCTTTTTATTTTGTGTACTTGGGTGTCTATATTTTTAAAAGACTTTATCAATTCAGGGTTTATATTGTCTTTTAGAATCGTACTTGCTTTTTCATTATTTCCATTTATAAGTGTAAGTGGGGTTCTTATTTCGTGACTGATATTGATGAAAAAATGTTTCTGAAACTCATTCAAAGCTTCAAGTTCTAACTTTTTGTCATACAATGCTTTTTCATTTTTTTTATTCAATTTGATAGAATATCTCAAGATAAGAGAAGAACTACCAAAAACGCAAAAAATCAATAAAGGGTTAAACGTTTTTGGAGGGTAAAAGTCATATAGAATAGCTGGAACGTAGAATAGAAGAAAGCAGATAATTAATATGATGTTGTTGATCCACTTTTTGTCGATGAATAATAAGGAAACCAATGGAATTAAAAAGTAAAAGAATTCCATCGTTCTTTGAGGTTCTACAACTATAGAAAACAAGGTGATTGCGTAAATAAGAAAAAGAATAAAAACAATTCGAGCAGCAATGTATTTTTGTTTGTGCTGTAGGTATTGTGTTGATATGATGCCTAAAAGAGCAGAGGCATGAATGTAGAAACTGTGCAACATATTTCTGGCATAAAAAGAATCAAAAAAAATAAACAAGCAAATGGATAAAGACCAGCTTAAACAAAATATATTGAGCAGACGAATTCTCTTTTCTTCAGATTTTGATAAGTTGGGATAGATACCAATGTTTTTAAGATTTGATATTTTCATAGATGTTGCAAATTTTAATTTTCAAAGATATGGAATACGAATCTTTCAATATATAAGAGAATTTTCACATAGCTATGTTGAATCATTTTTGGGGACTTTTGAATCGTTTTTAGGTGTTTTGATTTTTCTAAGAAAAACCGCTATGCATAGCAGTTGTGTTTGTTCTGTTAATTATTGAAAAAGAAACTAAATATTACGAGAACGCAGTTGTCTTGTTTAAAAATCTAAAGAACGACCTTGTTTTTGTATTCGTAAATCCATGAGTAAACATGCAATTGTAATCAAAACTCCAAGTAGAATAATGGTCCATCCTATACCATTCGTCACAATAATTCCTATAGCAAAGGAAATAGCGAAACTGACACCTAATTTGGTGTAATGTTTACAGGGTACAAAGCGTAATTTTATTTTTAGGTGTTTTTTGAATTTGTTTAACTTTTTCTTAAAAAGTTCATTGCTATAAGATGGGATTTTTGCAAGTTCTAAGTATTCAATATAACTTACTATGGCATTTAGTTGTTCAGGAGTTAAGTTTTTCTTTTTTAAATTGGATAAAAGAGCTATAAATTTATTGAATGTCCGTACTTCAGATTTTTTATTTGTTTTAGAAAGTTGTTTTTTTAGTAGAACAAGTGTATTTTTTAAAGTATTTATTTCATTTGTAGTAGCTGAATCTACCAATTCATTTATGGAAACATCTAAAGCAACAGCTATTCTTTTAATCGTTTCTCCTGTCGGTTTCGATTCTTTATTTTCAATTCTTTGAATAGTTCTCAAGCTGACACGTGACTCTTCTGCTAAAAATTCTTGAGACATTGCTCTCTGAGTTCTTAATTCTTTTATTCTTTTTGCCAAATTATTTGTACTCATTTTTATTGGGTTTAATATTCTCAGCAAAAGTAAATGGATTCAAGGATGATTGAATGCGACAAGTTGGCGTCATCTTTATGACATCATAGATTACTGTGTGCTTGAATGATAGAAATTATTGTTTGTGCCTTGGGTATACGGTCCAAAAATCTTCATGTAAATATAGGAATCTAAATTAAAAGTATCTTTATAATTTGTTGGTTGTATTTGGAGAAAAAATTTCAAATGGGAATTAAAAAAGATTTTATTTCTCTTTTATAAATTTTATTGTCACTTTCTTTTTCGCTTTTTCTGATTTCTGACCCCATGTTTTCGTAAAATTTGAATGATTTGACATGACTCGAATTGATATGGATAAATTTAAATCCTTTTTTAGCGTAAGTTGGTATAATAATTGATTTTAACCAAAAACTTCCATATCCTTGCCCTTTATCAATAATGTGAAAATATTTTAAAAGTACAGTATTGACCTCTTCGGACTTCAAGTTATTTTCAATTTCTTTAATTTTTCCTCCTACGATTATTAGGACACCTACTATTTTATTTTCTTTTTCAATGGTGTGCGTTTCAAACCAAACTTTTTTATTTTTCTGTAATTTTTTAATATAATTCATGGCATGATACAGTTCATTATAATCGTCCCATTCGTTAGTAAGTTTCCAATTCACATAGTGTCCAATTGGTAATAAGTATTTGTTCTCAAATTTTTTATATAAAATAAAACTATCCTTTCCTCTTTTGCCAAGTATTTCCATATGTTAGTTGTTTCTAATTTTAAGTTGTGATTTGTTGAAGAAAACGTTGCCATATTTCGTTTCATAAAGTTATAATATTTATTTTCTATTTTGTAGGTTACTTAAATAAAAATGAAGAGTATACAACCATTAAGAAGGTGGTATGGAAAGAGAGTTTTTATTTATCCTTTTCCATCAAATATTTCCAAAAAAATAATGCTGCTACTGCACCTAATATGGGAGCTGTAATATAGATCCAAAGCGCTGTGGTATTTCCGGTGAGAATTGCGGGCGCTATACTTCTTGCAGGATTAAAGGAACCACCAGAAATTGGACCTGCAAATAATATAATTCCGGCAACAAACAATCCTATTATTAGTCCTGCTAAATTTGAAAATTCTTTTTTAGCTGTGATCCCTAAAATAGTAAGCATTAGAAAGAATGTCAATATGAATTCTAGACTAAATGATTGCAATAGATTACCAGAAGGGATTGTATTTCCTAAAGTATCATTATCAGGAAATAGCACAGACAAAAGGCTGCTAGCTACAATTCCTCCAAAAACTTGAGCAAGAATATATCCCAGAATATCATTTTTTGGCATTAATCTTCCAAAAGCCAAACTGATTGTAACGGCTGGATTTATATGTGCTCCAGATATATTTCCAAAAACGTAGATCATTGCTGTAATAATAATTCCGAAAGTAGCAGCAATTCCAAAAAGCCCTAAACTATTATCAGTTTGTTGATTTACAATGATTGCTCCGGTACCACAAAAAACCAAGGCAAAGGTTCCAATGAATTCTGTTATATATTTTTTCATAAGATGTTTTGAATAAAAAAGAGGATAATTAGAATGCTAATTATCCTCTTTTAAAAAGTGTAAATCATTTTTTTAAATTGCCAATGCTCCAGCTTCTGCAACAGTGTGATCGTTTTCTACAGAGCTTCCACTTACTCCAATAGCTCCAATAATTTCGCCTGCTGCGTTTTTAAGAGGTACACCGCCTGGAAAAGTAATCAAACCGTTGTTTGAGTGCTCAATATTGTATAAAGGACCTTCTGGTTGAGATAATTCTCCAATAATTCCAGTATTCATATCAAAATAACGAGCAGTTTTAGCTTTTTTGATTGAGATGTCTAAAGCCCCTAGCCAAGCTCCATCCATACGTCCAAAAGCGACTAAATTGGCACCAGCATCTACCACTGCAATATTCATTTTCGTGTCTATTTCTGTAGATTTTACTTTTGCTACTGAAATAATTTTTTCTGCTTGTTCTAATGTAATATTCATAATTTTCTGTTTTAGTTTTTGTATGGTACAAAAGTACAATGAGTATCACTTTTAGAGGTTACTAAAACAGTTCAAACACTTATGAAAAAAGGTCAACTTTGAAAAAGGGTAGTTAGAATAAAATATTATTTGGAAATTTCCTTCGGACTAAAACCAAACTTATTTTTAAAGGCAATACTAAAGTTTGAGAGATTGTTGTATCCAAAATCTAGATATATTTCTGATGGTTTTGAGTTTCCTTGTTCTAAAGTCTCTTTCGCTTTCTGAAGTCTTTTGTCTTGCATCCATTTCCCCGGAGACACTTTGTATTCATTAATAAAATGACGTTTAAAGGTTGATAAACTCATATTACAAAGGAATGCTATTTCTTCCAGTCTTAGATTTGAATGTATTTTGCTAGTGACAATTTTTTTTAAAGGAGAGGTCTCTTTAATGATTAAAGACTGCAAATACAATTCAAAATTTTCTCCATATTTATGGACAAGATACAGCATGATTTCTTCAAATTTTACAGAAAGTAAATTTTCTATAAAAATAGTAGGTGCATTACTTATAGTCGATAAAGAGTTTAAATATGAACTGATATACGCGTCGTTTTTAATCGTGAAATAAGGTGTCTCACTCCTTGTTATTTGTTTGTTTTCTGTGTGCTTGTCTAAAAATTCTTTGAGTATTTTCTCAGAAAAAAAGAGGAGTTTACAGTTGTAAATTGTGTCGGTATCTAATAATTCTGTCCAAAGCCAATTTCCTTTTTTTAGTAATAAAGATTGATCTTTATTTACAGCTATTGATGTTCCTGCAAAATGAACTTGTTTTTTACCAACTTGTAAGAAACTAAACATATTCATTCCTAAATTGACCTTACTTTTGACAACATCACTGGTCATTTTAAAATCATAGACAAATAAATCGGGATGTTCTTTGTTGTCTTTAAAGTAGATTTCTGGGATGTTTTCTATTGGCATTTGATAAGTTTCAGTTTGTGATAATGGTATTATACAAGTTGATTTGTTCATAAACTCAGTTGTTAAAGATAAGAATCTAAACTAAAAATACCTTTGTAATTTTGATAAGAAGGTAAAAATGAATATTCAGAAAAAGAAATTGACAAATTCAGTTGTAAGTAGAGCGACTTGTCTTTTGATTAAAAAGCACCTTCTTTAAGAACCTCACTACTCTGATTTGTACTATCAACTGTCCTTTTATGCCATAAAAAACCAAAAATTAATATGATTAGAATGTAGAAAGCGTTGAAAATCATGGCGTGGGTAAATTCATCTTTGGTAGTTGTGATGGCTAGGGAAATACTTCCGAAGTGATTGTTACTCGCATGTAGTAGTGCACCGATGAAAATGGAATATCTATTAAAACCTAGGTAGGCAATGATAAGTGAAAGTGCTACGCCAACTAGGGGGTAGGTGACAAAGGCTTCTATATATGGGTGGTTGGGGAAATTGTATCCTTGCAAGGCAATAGGCATATGCCAAATACCCCAAACCAATCCTAACAATACGATTCCTTTAAAGGGGCCAAAACTGTGTATTATTTTTTCTTGTAGATAACCTCTCCAGCCAATTTCTTCGCCTAGAATAAGGACTATGGTAACCGGGTAACCAAGTACCAATACAAGTATTATTTTTAAAGGAGAGCCTATTATAGACAAGTCAGGGATTGTTCTTATGCCAAAAAATATTTGTGTAGAGATAATTATTCCAAAATAGAGTATGGGAATTAGAAATGCCCAAAAAGCACCTGTGACAGTTGGTTTGAAAAACTTTAGATCTTTCCAAGTACCTCCTTCTTTCTTGTTGAGGATGAGAGCTAATATTGCTGGGATAAAGGCGAATACAAAAGTTATTACTGCATATGGAATAGGATTTGAAAAGTCAAAAATTAAGGTACCTGTGAATCCAAAAACCCAAGAGATACCTAATACGAGCAAGATGTACTTTTTGGTTTTTTGATAGTGATTGGTTGCTGTTGTAGTAGGAGTTGGTTTGCAATTACTTGTCTTCATAAGGTTTGTTTATCTGATTAAATACGAGGCAAATAAAAGGATAAACTAGGCTTCAATCGACTCAATGGAAGCTTTGAGACTCTTTGTTGGATTGTTTTTTGAATGTTATTGGGGTCATGCCCATTTGTTGTTTGAAAACGCGATTAAAAGTAGCTTTGGAATTGAATCCTGAATCAAAAGCAATGGAAAGTAAGGTTAGATTTTCGGCCGCTCCTTCCTCCAATTTTTTTATAAAATAGTTTGTACGATGTCTATTGACATATTCATAAAAATTTGAAGCCAAACAAATATTGAGCAAGTGAGATAGTTTTTTGTCTGAGATGTTTAGGATATCCGCTGTTTCTTTTAAAGAAAGGTGCTGCCTTTTGAAGAGCTCTTGTTCTGTAAAAACAATTTCCAATCGAATTTTAAGGGATACAAATTCCTCGGATTCACAATTAAAAAAAACAGGTGATTTGATTTTTTTTTCTTGAAGGTTTTTTCTCGTTATTGATTCAGAATGAACTTCAGGGGTTAAGAAAACTTGTGTTTGACTTATGCCATGATGGCCTATATACCAAATAAGCAAAACTAAATAAAAGAGATTGGCGTATATCAGAGTAGAATGAATAGGATAAGCAACAATTAAAAGGCCACTAAGAATATCTATTAATAAGAAAAGGATAAAGCCTCGAATCCAAATAGTTAACCATTTTAGATCTAATGTATTTATATTCGCATAGTTGTTTTTTACTAATTTCCTAAAACGCTTTAGTAACTTGTAACTTAAAAAAAGGTAGTAGCCCAAGTGTACTATACCAAGAAAGGGAATTGCGAACGAAATGATTTGGAAAAAGGTTGCTTTGCCTTCTAAAGAAAGTCCTAAAAAATATTGAGGAATGCTATAGACAACAAAGGCAATTCCAAAAGGAAGTAAGTTTCTTGCAAATAGCCTAAGGTCAATTTTTGAAGTATAAATAGTTTTTATATACTGGTAGATAAAGGTTCCCAATGCAAAGGGAGTAATAATCCCAAAAGGCAGTAGTATAGTAGCCAAAACATTCCACTCTAAATAGGTAGAAGCATAAGTAAGAAACAAACATAATAAGCAGATAAGAATGCTAGTTAAAATGATATTCGATTGTCTTTTTTTCCAAGTTCTACTTATTAGTAAAATTAGAAAAATAACGATGCTTATTCCTGAATAGGTCAAAAATGTAATAAAATCTTTCAAATAGTATTTTGTAGCTTATGAATTTTACATGTTTTTTGTTTAGAGAATACAGAAAGCAGTTTTAGTTACGGTTCTGTTTTTACATATTTTCAATTGATTCGAAAATAAGCATTTAAAATAGAAGAAGACAAATTTGCACGGGAAAATTGATCTTTAAAAAGTATTTTTGTTTGCAGCGTTTTATTTGTTTTTAAATGAACCGAAACGGTTAAAAAAAACTAATTTAGAAGCGCATTGAAGTCGTATATTTTGCGATCTAACAAATGTGAAGGGTATACGTTTTGCAATGCATTCATCATAATAGAGCTTCTGTTAGGAAAATCAGATTCCCAATCTGTTATCATCTGTTTTATTTTTTTACGCTGTAAGTTTTCTTGAGAACCACATAGATTACATGGTATTATAGGGAATTGCATGTGTTCGGAATAAAGTTCGATATCACTTTCTTTGCAGAAAGCAAGAGGTCTTAATACAATTAAATCTCCAGCGTCATTTTTGAATTTTGGAGGCATGGTTTCCATTTTTCCAGCAAAAAAGAAGTTCAAGAAAAAAGTTTCAATGATGTCGTTTCTATGATGGCCAAGAGCCAATTTGTTGCATTTTAAATCTTTGGCGGCTTCATACAATGTTCCTCTACGCAATCTAGAACAAAGACTACAGGTTGTTTTGCCTTCAGGTGTCTTGTCCATAACAATTTTATAAGTATTTTTTTCTATAATCTTATAGTCGATACCTACTTCTTGTAAGTAGTTAGGTAATAGTTCTGTAGGGAATCCAGGTTGCTTTTGATCCAAGTTAACAGCTATAATTTCAAAAGATATAGGAGCAACTTTTTGGAAGTGTTGCATCATATGTAACATGGTGTAGCTGTCTTTACCTCCTGATAGGCAAACCATAATTCTGTCACCATCCTCTAACATGTTAAATTGCTCAATAGCTTCACCTACAGCACGGTGTAGTTTTTTTGTAACTTGTTTCATATTCTCCATGGCTGCAAAAATAGTATTTAGTCAGTTAGGATTAAAATTTATCTATATCTAATCAAGTTATTAGATTTGTTTTTTGTTAGTATAATTTTAAATCCATTCCTCTTGATGTTCTAAATTCAATGGCTGGTAGTTTATATATTGAACAATTCTTGGTTTGCTTGACGTATTTGGAGAGCTTCCGTGAGGCAAGCATTGGTTCCAAATTATAAAGTCTCCAGCTTTAGCCGCAATTGGTTTTTTTCTAAATTGTTTTAATAGATTGTTGTCTCTAGGATTTTCATCTTTATCCAATTGATTTAACCATTCTTTTATGTTTTTATGAAACCCAGGAACTAGTGTAAAAGCACCTTGGTCTTCATCCGTGTCAGTCAAGTAAAGGAGTCCTTGGAGGCCAAATGGAATAGGCTTTTTTAAACTAACATCCCAATGCAAATTTGGTCCGGGAAATTTATAAAGTTCAGTCTCTGGTGGATTAAAACTTACCCTATCCATACTGACCAATAAATCGTTCCTATTCCATAATTGTTGATATGCTAGGCGAATTTTCCTTGAAAGTCTATTTTTATCTAAAACGGGTGAATTAAATAATTGAATCATAATCCCTTGTTTCATAGGATGGTTTTTATACCAAGTGCTATGGTCAGAACAATCAGCGTTAATTGAATTATAAATCAAATTGGAAGTCTTCTCACAATCGGTTTTAGGTATTGCGTTTCTCAAAATTAGATATCCATCTTTGTCCCATTGCTCTAGTTCTGTTTTGTTAAATATTTTTTCTTTAGAAAGCAGTTTATCTTCATTTTTTCCACTAACTACTGCATTGAATTGATCAATAATTGATTGTGATATTCTGCCGTTTTCTTCAATCCAACTTTCAAACTGTTCAAAACGACTATTATCTTGCATAAGGTAATTGATTGTAGGCTCGGTTCCAATGCCCAAAGCGTTAAAAGCACCGTTTATGTATTTCCATTCTATTTTTTCAACTTCAGTAGGGTGAATCTTCAATTGCTGATAATAATGCCATATTTTTTTTAGATAATACAATCCAATTTTTCCTCCCTCTGTTATTTTTATTTCACCTTGATCTAACATGATATTATGACACACCGATTTTGTTTCTTATAGCCTATAACGGTTGTTTATTTGATACCCTTATATTTTTTTGTTCTTTAAACTAAAATACGGGTTTTCTTATAAAAACGCTCACTATTTTAAATTTTGTTTAAGAAGGTTTATTCTCTTTCTTCAAAGGGTACTATTTTCCCATTTGCGAATCAGCTCTTTATTAAAATAGCCGTAATACTTGTTTGTCATACGCAAATGCACTGTAAATAGGCCAATAAAGCAAATAAGTATTGTTAATGACCTTTTTGTGCTAGATAATTAAGTGTGAAAAATGTTCCTTAGAAATTAGGAAGAATAGTTATTTCTAGAGGTGTAGCATTGTCTTTAATTATTTACTCTTATAATCAAATATCAAACGCTTATGACATTTTATAGAAGTTCAGCTTATTAATTCTCCAACTTTGAATTGGTCAAAACAGGAAAGTAAATTTCTATTGGATAGTTCTCCTTGTTTAACAAATAAGAGTGGGTAATAAAATATTCGATTGAGTGATTTTCTAGAATATGATTCTAAAAAAAGATACAAAATACGTTTCAAAGTTTTAATAGTTAACAGATAATAAATACAATGTATACACTAGATAGTCCTGATCCTGAGCTTAAATTTTTTAATGAAACCGTTTATCCTACAGATTTTCAAGAGGCATTTGATTTTAATATTTTAAAAAAAGTAACTCCGCTAGCCGTAAGAAAATTAAGTAAAAACATTTCCAATGGCAATCCTCGAGGGTTGCAACTGTCATCTCCTAATAAATTAATGGAATTGGTAGTCGATTATTCTAAAAGGAATGCGCAATCTTCTAGTACTTTAGACTTAGAATGTTTGGAAGAGATAATAGATCTTTATATAGAAACTGGAATACCTGTTTATTCAACAGGGTATATGGGAAGACAATTTTCAGGAGTTATTCCCTTAGCAGGTTTGACAGATTTGTTAACCTCTATGATGAGTCAGCCATCTTCATTTTACGAGTCGGCACAATTACCAAGTGTGGTAGAAAAAGCAATAGCAAAAGAGTTTGGAGAATTTATTGGATGGGAAGAAGGAACCTTTGATATGGTAACTACTTCGGGTGGATCGTTAGCAAATATTACAGCTATATTAACGGCTAGGAACTGTAAAATATCAGATTTTTCGAATTATATGGATACATCAAAATCGATTCCGGCAATTGCCGTAAGTGCTGATGTTCATTATTCGGTAAAAAGGGCAGCAGGTATTTTAGGAATTGGAGAAGGTCAAATAATTTCTTTACCTACAAACAATGCAGGGCAAATTTGTATGTCCCAAACAGAAGCCATATTAAATAATGCAGAAAACGAAGGCTTCCATATTTTTTGTTTGGTAGCTACCGCTGGAACTACTGCTATCGGAGCTATAGATCCACTTGAAGATTTAGCGGTTTTATGTCAAAGAAAAAAGTATTGGTTTCATGTGGATGGAGCACATGGGGGGAGTTTTTTGGTTTCTGAAAAATTGAGAGAAAGACTAAAAGGAATTCAGTATGTAGATTCCTTTGCCCTAGATGCACATAAAACAATGTTTTTGCCAGCTGCATGCACACTTTTGTTTTATAAAAATAAAGAAAACCCTAA
>Ga0105356_10001720_pt1 | contig 21860 bp, 20 predicted proteins | sample GOMGulsemesocosm_3_FD_83502 | JGI IMG/M metagenome (GOLD analysis project Ga0105356, IMG submission 83502) | Methane-oxidizing microbial communities from mesocosms in the Gulf of Mexico - GOM9D Gulf of Mexico | ecosystem: Environmental > Aquatic > Marine > Cold seeps | place: Gulf of Mexico... | reverse complement strand
CCCGGAGTAGGAATAATGGTCCACGCTTCATTCACAAAACCGGGAATCGCATCCTTCTTGACCGCAATTTCCGGCACCCACCAGGAGTGGATCACGTCGTTAGCCGTCACCAGAAAACGAATCTTCTTATTAATGGGCACCACTAACGGCTCATCCACTTCCAGCAGATAATTGTCATTTTTGGTGGCTAAATTATTGATTTCATCGGCAGGCGTACTGAGATTACTAAAGAAGCCAACACCCTCTTCCAGATAATCGTAATGCCATTTCCACTGATAACCGGTGATCTTGATATCAACTTCTGACTCACTGCTATCGTAGGCATCAATTAAGGCGCTGGTGGCAGGAATAGCCATACCAATCAAAATGGCAAAGGGCACAGCGGTCCAGATAATTTCGACCAACGTACTCTCGTGGAAAGTAGCTGGTTTAACACCAAGTGATTTACGGTGTGCGAAAATGGACCAGAACATGATGCCAAAAACGACAACGCCGATGGCAACACAGATCCAGAAAATAAGCATATGCAGGCCATACACCTGCTGACTGACCTCCGTGACACCGGGCGTCATATTGACAGCCCAGTCAGCCCTTACACTGGCACTAAAAAGTAGAAAAGACCCGATAGTGAGCCTCATCCAGGGTATCGCTTTAGACAACATCCCCCACGCCTCCTGCTTGTTGTTTGGTTTTTAATTTTATCTTTCTTCAACTCCAACAACAGCGCCCCTGATACAGCGAGGGAACCCCGCGCCATTATAAGCATGCTTCCGGGATACACGCAATGCGACAAATCAAGGCAACCAAAAATCTTTTCTATCGCTATAACTCATATAACATCGTTCAGCCTGTACCATTTGATATAAGCTATCATACCGAATACTTCGCCACCGATGTCTCTAACTCCATGCCTGCAGCCTTACATCGACGCATCTGGCTAATCGCCGGCCCCATGATCCTGTCCAACCTGACAGTGCCTATTCTAGGGCTGGTGGACACCGCTATTCTTGGCCATTTAAGTTACGCCCACTACCTAGGCGCCGTAGCCTTAGGCGCAATCATTTTTGATATGTTGTTCTGGGCTTTCGGCTTTCTACGCATGGGCACCACCGGTCTGACAGCGCAGGCTTACGGAGCCAAAGATTTAGAGAAAACTCGCCTGCTATTATGGCAAGGCATGGCTCTCGCCATCAGTATTGGTCTGATTCTGGTATTGCTGCAAAAACCGCTGTTCGCCTTAGCCTTTACCTATATGGCAGCCGGCCCGGAAGTTGAGCATTTTGCGCGTATTTATTGCGATATTCGTATCTGGGCCGCGCCTGCTTCACTGGCCCACTATGTGATTTACGGATGGTTACTAAGCATCGGAAAAACTCGCTCAGTATTACTACTCACCATCACCGCCAATCTCATTAATATCGTGCTGGATTACCTGTTTGTCATGCAACTCGACATGCTCACCGCTGGTGTCGCCTGGGGCTCGTTAATTGCTGAATACAGTTTATTGGCAATGGGCTTATGGATGGTAGGCAAAAATACTCGAATAATGGCCAGCACACCGCTACGCGAAAAATTACTCTCCCTATCAGGCTACGCTCAACTGTTTACGGTGAATCGTTACATTTTTATTCGCACCTTGTGTCTGCTATTCACCATCTCCTTTTTCTACGCCCGCAGCGCCCAGCAGGACGACATCACCCTCAGCGCCAATGCCATATTAATGACCCTGCTAATGGTGTTTTCCTACGCTCAGGACGGCTTTGCCAATGCTGCCGAAGTGTTATCCGGTCAGGCCATTGGCGCGAAAGATATTGGCACTTTCAAACGAACTAATCGCGGCTGCACCATCTGGTGCTTTTACGCCTCGCTGTTATTCACTCTGCTGCTGATTTTCTTTGATCAGCAGATCATCGGCCTACTCACGAACATCGACAAGGTTATACAAACCACACTGGAATACTGGATTTGGTTGATCCTGCTACCCTTTGCCGCCGCCTGGAGCTTTCTGCTGGATGGCATCTTCGTTGGCGCCACCAAAGCCCGCGCCATGCAAAACACCATGCTATTTTCGTCCTTTTGTATCTTTTTACCCGCCTGGTATCTGCTCACCCCCTGGGGCAACCACGGCCTGTGGATTGCATTTCTTTGTTTCCACGCCGCGCGCAGTATTTCCATGGCTTTCGTCTATTATTATTACAGCAAACAACAGCAATGGATTTAATAGGATACTCGGCTGTCTGACTATCCATTGACACTTTCAGGATGAGAACAATGCCTCAAATTTTAAGCCACGCCCGCCAGTTCGTTTTATTTTTTGTATTCGCGCTTTGCACGACTTGGGCACAGGCCCAAGAGAACAGAGGATTCCTTTGGAAAGTCAGTGATAGCAACAGTAGTGTTTACCTACTGGGATCCGTACATTTCGCCAACGCCAACTACTACCCCATGAGCCAGGCTATTGAAGCCGCATTTGCCGAAGCCAGCACCTTGGCCGTGGAAGTGGATATAACATCCATCGACCCCATAAAAACCCAACAGATGATGCAGCAGATGGGCCACTATCAGGACGGCCGCACGCTAAAGGATGACCTTAGCCCAGAAACCTGGCGCAAACTGGAAGACTATCTCGCCCACCAGAGCATCCCTACACACCTTGTGGTAGCCCAGAAGCCCGGCATGCTGATCATGACGCTCACCAGCATGGAACTGATGAAGCTCGGTATGTCGCCCCAATTCGGTATCGACCTGCACTTCCTTTCCCGTGCCAAGGGTAAAAAGCAAATCATCGAACTGGAAACACTGGAACAGCAAATGGAGCTACTGCTGGATATGGATGACGGCGACATTGCCATGAACCAGACACTGGATGAATTCCCCACCTTCCCTGAACTATCTAACCAACTGTTAAGCGCTTGGCAAAGTGGTGACACCAGCATCATGCAAACCCTGCTGATTGATGAACCACTACAGAAATATCCGGAATCCAAGCAGTATTTCGACAAGATGTTTACCGATCGTAACCTGACCATGACCGATAAAATCAGAGGTTATCTAGACGACAACAAAACCTACTTTGTGATTATGGGGGCGGGGCATTTGATTGGGGAAGAAGGCATTATTAGCCTACTAAAAGAAAAGAATTTAAAAGTCGAACGCCATTAATTTCGCTCTGCCGAGAATGGAAAACTCCGATCATTATCTATTTGCTCCGCCAATGACTCTCCCTCGCCCTGCTGCCCCCACTGGTTGTAATAAACCAGATCATTGAGCGGCAGGCGCTCTGCCCAACCCGCCTTTTCCAGATCGGGCTGGTCGTTAAACTCACTAACATAACCCACGCACAGGTAGGCAATGGGGATAATCTCTTCAGGGATACCGAGCGTTTCGCGTAGCTGTTCCTGTTTGACTATGCTCACCCAACCAACGCCGATATTTTCAGCGCGAGCAGCAAGCCAAAAATTCTGTACCGCGCAGACGGTGCTATAGAGATCCATATCACTCTGGTGAGTTCGGCCCAACACGGTTTGCCCGGTGCGGTTGCGGTCGCAGGTAATACAAATATTCACCGGCGATTCGAGAATGCCTGCTAGCTTCAAGGAGGAATACAGTTCACGGCGGTCGCCTTCGAACATCGCCTTGGCTTCATCATTAGCCTCGGTGAAGGCGGCATGCATGCGCTGCTTTACGTCATCCGACTTGATCACCAGAAAATTCCACGGCTGCATGTAACCCACGGAGGGTGCGTGGTGCGCAGCATAAAGCAGGCGGCTCAATACCTCATCGGGAACGGCAGCGGGTAAAAACTGGCTGCGTACATCGCGGCGACTGAAAATCACTTGATACAAACTTTCCAGCTGTTGGCTTAATTCAGAGGTCTCTCTCGGATCACTCGACACTTTCAATTCGCTCAAGGCTGCGAACTCCCCTGCTCAACTGACGCAGAAAGTACCATTGCTAAACGTTTGAGTTGAGCAGCATCTTTGGTAAGCCCAAAGCGCAGCAAACCATCACACTCGCAGCGCACAAAACGCCGCGTCAAAATGCCCTGCCTGCCACACTGGTTATACCAACGTTCGACCGCTTTCAGCGTCATAGACACACTGCAATACAGCGGCCCCTGTAAAACACTCGATTTATCACCCCAGCTGATGGAATTCAACAAAGCCATTTGTTCACTCATGGCCTCATTAATACGCTGACGTTGCTCAGCATGCCAAGCGGCATCCATCATTGCTCGGCGCCCCAAATATTGCGCGGGCCCGTTTACCGCCCAAGGGCCCAGGCGCTCAGACAACATCTCCAGCACCGGCGGTTCAGCCAATACAAAACCCAACCGCAAACCGGCCAGACCAAAAAACTTACCCAACGAACGCAACACAATCAGCCCCGGGCGAGGACATTCTGTCGCCAGACTCATGCCCGATGCACTATCCATAAAAGCTTCATCGACGATCAGGCAACCACCGCGTCGCGCCAACAGCTCACACCAATGCAGCAGACGGTCATGGCCCAGCAGGGTAGTGGTCGGATTATTGGGATTAATCGCCAACACCACATCCAGCTCACCGGCTTCAATTTTGCTTTCCAGCAAAGCTAACGAGCCATCATCATAATCAACCAGATTATGTCCGGCCTTATGCCAAGCTTTACGATGCTCGAAATAGCCCAGCTGCGGCAATGCCACGCGGGTATTTTCAGGGAAAAGCTGCGGCAGGGTTTGAATGGCAAATTGGGAACCGGGAATGGCCAAGACCGCTTCAGACGCGCAGCCATAGTAGTCCGCTGCGGCCTGAGGCAATGGGCATTTCACCGCAGGTAAACGTTGCCAAATTTTCGTAGGAATATTAGGTACCGGCCAGCTCCACGGCGCAATGCCGGTGGATAAATCGAGCCACTGATCACGAGCAATGCCAAACAGCTGTGCTGCCTGATCAAGGTCACCACCGTGGGTAATATTGACTGACTCTTTACTCACACTAAACCTACTATTAAAGTCGCCGCCAGGATAACCAAAATCCAACAATAAACACCGCGTTTCACAAGCGCCAACGAACGCTCAATATCTCCCGGCACAGGCTCAAAGCCTTGCCCTAACACGGGACGAAACACTCTTTTACCATGATAAACAGCATCGCCACCCAACGCCACATTTAGCGCACCGGCACCACTAGCCATAACAGGGCCCGCATTGGGGCTTTCGCACTGAGGTGCTTGTTTGCGCCACGCCGCCAAACCTCGCTGCCAACCACTTTCTCCAGCCACAAACGCGTAGGTTAAGGCGCATAAACGTGCCGGAATCCAGTTAACCACATCATCCAACCGCGCTGCCGCCCAACCAAAGGCAACAAAGCGCTCATTCTTGTAACCCCACATGGCATCCAGCGTATTGATAACACGATACGCAATCGCGCCAACAGGGCCTGCAACAACAAACCAAAATATCGGCGCGAACACGGCATCACTACCGTTTTCCAGCACCGACTCTATCGTTGCTTTGGTAACACCTGCCCCATCGAGTTCAACGGTTTGGCGGCTGACGATATAACCCACCCGCTCACGCGCCAGTGGCAGGTTTTTCTGTAGCAACGCCTTGTGCACCGCCAACGCATGTTTGGCAAGGCTATTCCAGCCCACCACTAGATAAAGCACCAGCGCGCTAAATAAGAAATAGAAAAAGCCGGAACCACTAAACCAGCAGGCCAACAGGCAGGACATCCAAACGATCGGCAATAAAACCAGCAGTAAAGCAGCAATGCCCCACGCTTTAGTCACCGTGAAATATTGGCTGGGACGATTAAACTGCCGCTCAACCCAACTCACCAAATTGCCCAGCCCAACCAAAGGGTGGTAACGGTTCGGCTCGCCGAATAATCGATCCAAAAACAGCCCTAATAGCAGAGCCAAAACTAGCGTAATTGAAAACACCATCAAAGCAACACCACCAAGCCAACAAGACAAGCCGTTTCGACTATTTCAACCGTTGCACCCAACGCGTCACCGGTACAGCCCTTGAGGCGCGACATCATCATTGCTCGCAGAACCAACAGCGCAACAGCCGTCATCAGCAAAATCGGCAGTGCATTCGGGAAATTCAATAACAGGAGCACCGTAACCATAATGGCCGCTACAATCTTTGCTTCCTGACGCGGAAAATGACGACTTAAAATTTCACCCAGCCCCTGCGGACGCACATAGGGTGTGGTTAACATCAATGCAAGCACCGCAAGCCGCGCAACAAAGGGTGCCAGCAACAATAACCACAACGAGGCATGAGCCAACAGTGCCACCAAACAGGCAAATTTAATTAGCATTAGCAAGACAACAACCGTCACCGCAATAGGTCCGGAAGTCGGATCTTTCATTAATGCCAAAGTACGCGAGCGTGAGCCCAGACCACCCATCCATGCATCGGCGCAATCGGCCAAGCCGTCGAGGTGCAATGCGCCGGTTAACACTACCCACAGAGTCAATACCAACGCAGCTAACAGGAAGATTTCCAGCGAATAGATCGACAACACGGATTGCGCAAACCAGGCAAAACCCGCCAACACAAAACCCAGCAGTAAACCCACCAGCGGGTAATAAAGCAACGACAGACCAATGGTGTTTTTATCCTGTTCAGTAATTCTCCCCACCGGGAAAACAGTTAGGAATTGTATCGCCATGCGCACTGCACTGACATGCTGGCTGAATTTGAACATAACTTATCCCCAGTTAACCAAATTGGACGAAGGCAACTTTATTGCCATCAGGATCACGAAAATACGCGCCATAAAATACATCATCTATGCGCTGTCCTGGCTCGCCTTCGCAGGTACCACCCAACGCAATCGCTTTGTGGTAATAACTATCCACTTTTTCTTTTGAACCCGGATTAATGGCGACCATGTTGCCATTGCCCGGCTGAGGATCTTCTTCATTGTATGGGGTACAAACGGCAAGGCACGGTTGATCCATAGATGAACCAATTAACGCCAAACGGCCAATATCAACTAACACTTTTGCACCAAAATCAGACAGCAAGTCGAGATAAAACTGCTTGGCTTTTTCCATATCATGGACACCAATCGTGACATAACCAATCATCTGAATTACTCCTGATTAAATTTTAAGAAACGTAAGCCGTTTTATTCAAAAACACCAATTTGGGAAAAGGTTCTTCATCCGTTTCGTAAACCTGCACACGACTGAGACTGGCGTAGTGAATTTCCAACCGTGTCACAGCTGCCAGCGGCATCTGTAACAACTCTGCCAGCAGAATACGAATCGTGCCGCCATGTTGCACTAACAGCAGGTGCTCACCGCGATGCTCATTCAACACCTGCTGCCAAGCTGATAACAAGCGACCCTGCACCATCTGCATGGACTCGCCGTTCGGAGGTGAAACGGTAGCTGGATCACGATAAAAATTGCTCACCGCTTCAGCATCAACACGATTAACCTCTTCGAGAGTCCGCCCCTCCCAATCGCCAAAATCCATCTCGCGAAAGCCGTCATGACTGTGCAGAGGAATACCTAATTCCTGCGCCTTAGCTTCAGAAAACAAGCGACAACGCTGCAAAGGAGAGCTAACGATTCGATCCCAGGGTGTTTCGGCGTGCGCCACATCACTATGCAGTGATGATTCCATCTGCTGCCAGCCACGGTCAGTGAGCAACACATCCGTAATGCCACGATAAATCTCGCCGCCCTGACATTCCCCGTGGCGCAGCAGGTCGATGGTAGTAACTGTGGAGGACTTTCTTAATGACATGTTATTCCGTACTCACTCCAGCACTTTCAAACGTCGCCATTTTATTATGCAGCTCACAAGCCAGGCGCAGCAGAGGCAAGGCCACCGCCGCGCCACTGCCTTCACCCAACCGCATATCCAACTTTAACAACGGCTCGGCTTCTAATACTTCTAACACACGGGCGTGCCCGCGCTCCGCAGACTGATGAGAAAACAGCAACCAATCCTGGCAAGATTGATTAATTTGCATCGCAGCCAGCGCTGCCACCGAACAAATAAAACCATCCACCAAACTGGGAATACCCAGCTGCGCACAGCGTAAATAGGCACCCGTGAGAGCGGCAATTTCAAAACCACCCAGACGCTGTAGGCTAGCTAGCGGGCTATCAAGCTCGTCTTTATGGAAAGACAGAGCACGTGCCACCACGTCCATCTTTCGTTGCAAGCCAGCGGCATCAACACCGGTGCCCAGGCCCACTAATTTTTCTGGTGATTCACTTATCAAGGCACAGGCCAGCGCCGCTGCCGTGGTGGTATTGCCAATGCCCATTTCGCCACCAATAAACAACTGGTATTGCTGCTCACTTAACTGTTCTGCAATATCAGCACCGGCTTGCAACGCCTGCGCTAATTGCTCGGCGCTCATGGCGGGCTGATCGCAGAAGTTATTGGTACCAGGACCTAATGGCTTTTGAATAATTTTTCCGTGCTCAGGCGCTTGCGCCGCCGTGCCCATATTCACCACGGCAAAATCAGCATTTTGTGCCTCAGCCAATACGCTGATCGCCGCGCCGCCGTTGGCAAAGTTACGGATCATTTCCACCGTCACTTCCTGTGGGAAGGCCGATACGCCTTCAGCAACGACACCATGATCAGCTGCAAACACACGAATAGAAATCCGCTCCAGCGTTGGCCGTGAAGTATCCTGCAAAGCACATAGCAATACGGCCAACTCTTCCATTCGCCCCAACGAACCAGGAGGTTTAGTGAGTTGGCTTTGATGCTCAAGCGCTTCATTTAAACGCTCAACTGACAGCTCTTTGATAGGTTGATTTACCCAGTCGGTCATATTCTTTTATCCGTTAGCTTTTCAACACATGCGGCAACCCGGCCACACTCAATGTCACTCGATCACAAATTTCAGCCAGTGCCTGATGCAGCAAACCCGCTTCATCGACAAACTGGCGTGTCACTTCGCCCATGGGAATCACCCCCATGCTGGTTTCGTTACTGACAAAAATAAGTTGTCCGGGCAATTCTGCCAGCGCCTCCAACAAAGCGGCGCGCTGACGCGGCCATTCGCTCTCATCACCACAAAACAGGCAGTTACTCAGCCACAGGGTCAGGCAATCTATCAGAATGCAGGTATCTTCACGGGCGGTGTTCTGTAAAACCTGAGCCAACTCAATCGGTTCTTCGATCAGCTGCCATTCGTCACCACGGCGCTCTCTATGCAATTCAATACGTTGTGACATTTCGCCATCTCCGGCCTGTGCCGTAGCGACATACACTTGCCTCAAACCGCTGGCTTTAGCTGCTTGCTCAGCCAATTTACTTTTGCCGGAGCGGGCGCCGCCTAGAATTAGTTGTTTCAAATCAGCTCCTTAAAAACCTCACCGTCATTCTCGCGAAAGCGGGAATCCATCTTCTTTGATCCTGTCACCATAAACCGAATGGATGCCGAATTACCCAATAAAGGTCCGGTATCACGTGTGTTTTGTTATTCGGCTAATGCCCTTTAGGGTAAACGCACGTGTGGGATCTTTTCCTATCGCGTTAAGACCCAACGCTCGGTACACGCTGTCCAAATCCAAATGCTCTGCAATAGCATCGGCCAAACGATTTATATCCGCTTCCTGCCGTGCGCGATAATCAATACGCTGAACCTGCTGCAAACCTGCCCACTTTAACAGCGCCTCGCAGGCTTCAGAATGATCAAACAGACCGTGTAGGTAGGTGCCCAGAATTTGTCCATCTTCCGACACCGCACCATCATTGCGTTCTGCCAGTTTCACCGCTGGGTTCAGCAAAGCTGACCCCTCAGTCACGCCAGCATGAATTTCATAGCCTTCGACTTTAGCTTCAGCCGTTTCAGAAAAAGCCAAACTTCCACTTTCTCGGCGCAGCTGTTTATCAGATTCTAACGTCGTATCCATATCCAGCAGACCCAGCCCCTCAGAGCTACCGGCAGGGCCTTCGATGCCATCAGGATCAGCGACAGTATTACCCAGCATCTGAAAACCACCGCAAATGCCAATCACTTTACCGCCGTAGCGTAGATGCTTTTGAATCGCCTTATCCCAGCCCTGTTCTCGCAACCAGCTTAAATCACTGCGGGTGCTTTTACTGCCCGGCAGAATAATCAAATCAGCCCCGGGAATCTCTTCACCGGCACGCACAAACTGACAATCCACCTGCGGATGCAAACGCAGCACATCAAAATCTGTGTGGTTACTGATACGTGAAACCACCGGCACCACCACTTTCAGTGTTTTACTGTTAGCATCCAGCTCCTGCTGTCCAGCCACCGCATCTTCGGCTTCCAGATGAAAGCCCTTTAGAAAAGGCAGCACACCCAACACCGACTTACCTGTGCGCTGCTCCAGCCAATCCAGCCCCGGTTGTAAAATGCTGACGTCGCCACGAAAACGGTTGATCACAAAACCGATTACGCGCGCCTGCTCACTGGGCGACAGCAATTCCAATGTGCCCACTAAATGCGCAAACACCCCGCCACGATCAATATCCGCCACCAGAATCACCGGGCAGTCGACCTTCTCGGCAAAGCCCATATTGGCAATATCATTTTCACGCAGATTAATTTCCGCCGGGCTGCCTGCGCCCTCCACCATCACCACCTGATAGTTATTTTGCAGGCGGTTATGCGAATCGAGCACTGCTTTCATCGCCGTGGCCTTGTAGCCGTGATAACTCACGGCATCCATTTCCGTCACGGCATGACCCTGAATAATCACCTGCGCACCGGTGTCACTGTTAGGCTTGAGTAATACCGGATTCATATCAGTATGCGGCTCCAGCCCACAAGCCTGTGCTTGCACCGCCTGCGCGCGACCTATTTCACCACCATCGACGGTAACCGCACTATTGAGCGCCATATTCTGCGGCTTGAAAGGCACAACTTTCACGCCTTTTCGCGACAGTACGCGACACAAACCTGCCACCAGCACGCTTTTACCTGCATCGGAGGTGGTGCCCTGTACCATTAAAGTGTTGTAGGTTTTATCGGTCATTAAATTTAAACACTCGTTTCCTGCTGCTCATCTATTTCCAGCAATAAATTTTGTAACTGGTCGGCATATTCACCTGGCTCCTGCCAAAGCCCACGCTGGGTTGCTTCCAGCAAGCGTTCGGCCATTTCTTCCAGCGCATTGGGATTATTATCCTGCAAAAACTGTTGGTTAACTTGATCAAACACCAGAGCGTCGGCGACCTTTTCATACTGATAATCGTCAATCAGATTGGTGGTGGCATCGTAGGCGAATAAGTAGTCGACGCTGGCGGCCATTTCAAAGGCGCCTTTGTAGCCGTGTTCCTGCATGGCATTGATCCATTTTGGATTTAGCAAACGCGAACGCACCACACGATTCAGCTCTTCTTTTAACGTACGAATTTTCGGCACCGATGGATTCGAATGATCACTGTGGTATACCGCCGGTGCTTCGCCTTTGAGCACGGTGACGGCATTGGTCATGCCACCCTGAAACTGATAATAATCATCGGAATCGAGCAGATCATGTTCACGGTTATCCTGATTCTGCACCACCGTTTCAAGCTGTGATAACTGATGCCGGAAACTGCCCTGCGCCTCAATGCCGCCAAAGTCTTTACTCTCGGCATCGGTAGACAAGTCATGTCGACCGTAAGCATAACCGCCCCAGTTCAGATAGGCTTCTGCCAGATCACTTTGTTCGTCCCAGCAGCGCTCATCAATCAAACCCTGCAAGCCCGCACCATAAGCTCCCGGCTTGCTACCAAACACCCGGTAACTGGCTTGGCGCAGCGCTTCGTTTTCAGACAAGCCTTCTTTTAATAGAGCTTGATGGCGAGTTTCGATATGCGTGCGCACACGGTTATCCTGTCCCGGCTCATCGAACTCGGCCAACGCCAATACTGCAGCATCAAATAACTTAATCACATTCGGAAAGGCATCGCGGAAAAAGCCCGACACGCGTAACGTCACATCAACACGTGGTCGGCCCAGTAACATGGCTGGCATAATTTCAAAATCCACCACCCGCTGCGAACCCTGCGCCCAAATCGGTTTAATGCCCATCAGCGCAAAGGCCTGGGCGATATCGTCACCGCCAGTGCGCATGGTGGCGGTACCCCACACTGAGAGACCAAGCTGTTGCGGGTAATCGCCGTGTTCTTGTAGATGTCTTTCTATCAGTGCCTGCGCGGAACGTTGGCCCAATTCCCAAGCCGCCGGTGACGGAATGGAACGATTATCCACCGAGAAGAAATTACGCCCGGTGGGCAAAGTATCCAATCGTCCTCGAGTCGGAGCGCCGCTGGGGCCCGGCTCAACAAACTCGCCGTTTAAGCCCGTCAATAATGATTCAATTTCAAGACAAGCACTTTGCTCCAGAGCCGCCATTAACACCTGTTTGGCGTACGTTAATAGTTGGCTCGTTTGGGGATAGTCCGTTGCGAGAGCGCTTATATCTTCATCGCCAACGACATAGGACGCCACCAATTGCTGCGCTAACAGCTCAAGTCGTTCACGAGTATCAGCGCCGGTGCGCCAATTGCTGGTAGCCAAATCGGCAAGCACCTGCGGTTTAGCGCCGTCCCAAACAACAAGATCCAAGGCCAATGGATCAGCACACTCCAGCGCCAAATCGCTTGCCAGCGAATGTAAAATTCCCAAACCGGCAGGCTCTTCGCCGCGTGGCAATCGCAACAAGGCAACCACGGTGTCTGTTAGCTTCGAATCATTGGGCAACTCACCCAAAATATGCAGCCCGTGACGAATTTGCGCCTCTTTAATTTCACACAGGTAGCCATCCAGCTCGGCCAACACTTCGTCATCATTCTGCGCGCCCTCTGCTGAAAGACTCAGCTCATCAAGCACATGGGTGACTTTGACTTGCTCAAGAATCTGCTCACGTAGCCAGCTTTCACGGCGGGTATCCATGCCCAGTGCTTGGTAATATTCGTCCACCAGATTTTCTAATTCAGCCAACTCGCCGTAGCTTTCAGCGCGGGTCATCGGCGGCATCAGGTGGTCAATAATAGTGGCCTGTGCACGGCGTTTAGCCTGCGCACCTTCGCCGGGATCGTTGACAATAAAGGGGTAAAAATGTGGCATGGGGCCTAATGCAATATCCGGCCAGCAGCTTTCCGACAGCCCCAGACCCTTGCCCGGCAGCCATTCCAGATTGCCGTGTTTACCGACATGAATGACGGCATCCACTTTGTAGGTTTCACGTAACCAGAAATAACAGGCCAGATAGCTGTGCGGCGGTACTAAATCCGGATCGTGATAATTAGCCTGCAAATCCATGTTAAAGCCGCGCGCTGGCTGAATGCCGATAAAGGTTTCACCAAGACGGATACCGGCAATCATCAAACGGCCCTGCCGACATTTTGGGTCCCGTTCTGGGCCACCCCATTGCTCTGTGACAGCAGACTGGCAGGCTGCGGGCAGCTTGTGAAAATGCGCCAGATAGTCATCGACTGCTATGCTCTGCCAGCAGGGCAATTGATGCAAAGACGCGGGATTATTGGTCACCGCTCCCAGCAGCTCTTCGATCAGTTGATTGCCCGTTTCCGGCACATTGCTGATGGGATAACCGGCCTGTTCCAGCGCACGCAGGATATTGATGGTCGAAGCGGGTGTATCCAATCCCACGCCATTACCGATACGACCATCGCGGGTCGGGTAATTAGCCAACATCAGCGCAATGCGTTTTTCGGTATTCGGTTTGCTCGCAAGTGTGCAATAACGTTTTGCCAACTGAGCGACAAAGGTTGCGCGCTCAGGTTGCAACGCATAGGAGACCACTGAAATCTCACTACGCTCACTAAAACGACTTTCCGCCTTAAAACTCACTGCGCGAGTGATAATACGTCCGTCCATTTCCGGCAACACCACTTGCATAGCGATATCGCGGCTGCGCAGGCCCTGGCTATGTTCCAGCCAATCCTCTTCGGTACTGCTGGACAGCACCAGCTGTAAAACTGGCAGTTGTTTTTCAAAAGGTGATTGGTACAGGGTTGGTTGCGACGACAACTCGGGCGTTGACACGCTGTTGCTGGCGAAACTCGTGGTATTGATCACCAATGTGGCGCCGGTTTGCTCGATCAATGAATTAACCAGCGTCAGGCTATACGTATCTTTCAGGGAAGTCAGTGCGACGGGTAACGGATTCAGGTCCTGTTGTTCAAGGCTCTCAATCAGGCCATCAAACATCTGCGTATTGGCGCTTTGTAAATGGCTGCGATAAAACAAAAGCAGGCAGACGGGCTGCTCCGCCTTGCCGTTTTTCACCCACCTTTGTTGCCATTCTGCCAACGTCGGTTGTCCTACGCCAGGCATATACATCAAACAAGGTGGCAGCTGCTGTGGTTCGCCCCAGGCGTAATCACAGCCGAGGAATTCACTACCGATAAAATTCAATAATTGCTGCGCGTTGGTCACGCCACCTTCACGAAGATAACGCCACACTCGATGCGCCTGCTCGGGTGATACCGAACTGGCGAGTGTTAATTCAGGATCGGCGCTATCGTCACCCGGCACGATGATTAGCTGACGAGGCGATTGCTCAGTAGATTCACCCAGCCATTCCAGCAACTGCTCAAACCCATAGGACCAGTAATTTTTACCACCCAGCAACGACAACACCACGATCTTGGCATGACCCAAAACCTTATGACGGTAGAGATCAAAAGCCGCCGGTTTGGCCAGCTGCATCCAGTTAGCCAAACGTACCGAGGGGAAGTCTGAAGGCAGCGCTTCAACGGCACCAGCCAACGCTGCCAGGCTGCTATCCGCCGCCGACAGAATAACTAGATCAGCAGGGCTTTGGTCCAGATCAACAATGCCTTCGTCATCGACAAAGCCACCGGGTTTTGAGGCGAGAAGGTGCATGGGTTATTGCTTTGTTACCTATTAAAAAAATGCCATGTCATCTCGACTGGAAGGAGAGATCTTATTATTGCCGAGTATAAGATCCCTCACATGCGTTCGGGATGACAGCCCTTTACGCCACCAATGCCGTTTCCAGCGCCTTACGAACTACGGCTTCTTCTAGGTCTTTGCCGATGAACACCAGACTGGTCTTGCGTGCTTCGTCGGCTTTCCAGAGGCGGTCAAAATGCACGTCGAGACGCTCACCCACAGCCTGTAAAACCTGACGCATAGGTTTACCCGGCAAGGCGGCAAAACCTTTAGCACGGAAAATATTATGCTCCGCCAGCAAACCTTTCAGGGCAGTTTGCAGAGGCTCTGCTTCTACTTCATCCAGTGTAATCACAAAGGAATCGAAATGGTCATGGGCGTGCTCATGATGATGGCCGTGATCATGATGATGATCATGATGGTTATGCACAGCATCAATGCGCTCTTCAGCGGCCGCTTCGATGCCCATCAGCACATCCAGCTGAGACTCGCCATGACTAACGTAGGCCGTTTTCACTGACTCAGGCAAACGCGCATTAATGCGTCTGCTCACTTCTTCACGTTCAGCATCACTCAACAGATCATTTTTGCTTACTACGACCAGATCAGCCGCACTGAGTTGGTCATCCAGCAATTCCTGCAAACTTGGATCATGATCCAGACTTTCATCGGCCTGACGTTGTGCTTCAACGCGGACTTCGTCACTGGCAAAACGACCAGCGCTAACCGCCGGCCCATCAACCACGGTAATCACCGCATCAACGGTGCAGAATTGTTTGATTTCCGGCCAGTTAAACGCCTGCACCAAGGGTTTTGGAAGTGCCAGTCCACTGGTTTCAATCAGGATGTGATCAATATCATCACGACGTTCCACCAGCTGCTTCATCACCGGCAGAAACTCTTCTTCCACAGTGCAACAGATACAACCATTGGCCAGCTCGTAAATGCCATCCTGCCCTTGCTTCGTGGTACCTTCACTGCCTTCCTCTTCACAGCTGAGTGGACAGCTGCGTAGCAAATCGGCATCGATATCCAGCTCGCCAAACTCATTAACAATTACGGCAATACGCTTGCCTGCCGCCTGTTTTAACACATTCGACAACAACGTGGTTTTACCGCTGCCTAGAAAACCGGTAACAATAGTGGCGGGGATTTTATTTAGTTGCATGATTGGTTCCAATAATTTGTTTGCGTTTGCCTTCGCAATATTATTCAGCAACTGGTGCTGCGAGCGCATCTGATTTTGGTATGGATTGGTCTGACATCGACGGTCCAGTTTCAGAGGCAGCTTCTACCTCAAGCACCCATTCCGGCTTGTCATAATCGTCAAAGGTTACCCAAATGCCGAACGCGATCGCTGCAATAAAAATGACATCTCTTATAGATATAGACATAAATAACCTGCGTTAATGAATTGTTATCTTTTAACCGTACGAGCCACGGCCGGTTTCACCTTGGGCCGGTAAACATGCGCCTGATCTTTGCTGTAAAGATAGGAATCACGGAATTGATCACTGTCGAGCACGTGGCCGACCAGGATTAGCGCCGTACGAGTAAATTTTTTCTCACGGACTTTAGCGACAATATCGTTCAAAGTGCCGGTGACCTTGTCCTGATCCGGCCAGGAAGTGCGATAGCATACAGCTACAGGGCAATCTTCGCCGTAGTGTGGGACGAGTTCTTCAACAATTTTATGGATACGATTAATACCCAGATGAATCGCCAACGTCGCGCCACTACGTGCCAGCTCTGGTAAACGTTCACGTTCCGGGAACGGCGTTTTACCTTCATAACGGGTCATGATGATGGTTTGCGAAACCTCTGACAGCGTCAGCTCTTTGCCTAACCAGGCTGCGGATGCTGAGGTCGCTGTCACACCAGGGATCACTTCATAATCGATACCCAGTTGTTCCAAACGGCGGATCTGTTCGCCAATCGCACCATACACGGAAGGATCACCAGAATGCACGCGCGCTATATCTTTTCCTTCAGCGTGCGCAGCCTCGATATGCACCATGATTTCATTGAGATCAATGGAAGCGGTATCGATGATTTTCTCGGCACGGCCTTCGGCAATATCGAGAATCTCAAGAGGCACCAGCGAACCGGCATACAAAATCACCGGTGAATCTTTAATCAGGCGCTGTCCTTTCACGGTAATTAGTTCGGGATCACCCGGGCCTGCGCCAATAAAATAGACTGTCATTTTAATTCCTGTTTATTTTCTGATCGCTTCATTTGTGTCATGAGCGAAAGGCTGGCAAGGCAAAAATTACTGAAAACGCGCAGTTTATAAATTAGCATTTTGAAGTCATTTTTAACGCCGTCAGCACAAGCGTAATAACAAATTAGTCGATCAGCTTTTTGCTATAACCTCGGGGGGTGTACACCCATTCCCGGCTACCGTTAACAATATGCCGTGATTCGCTATTGCCCACCGACACCAGCGTGAACATATCCACGTCTTTGGCATCCAACTCACCCAATGTCGTAATGGTGATGCTTTCATCTTCACGGGTTAATTGGCGACCTAACAAAACCGGCGTTGACGCTGGACGAGACTGAAGCAAAATATCGCGAGCGGCATTAAGTTGCCAATCGCGTTTTTTCGACACCGGGTTATAAAAGGAAATTACAAAATCGCCTTTGCCCGCACAGTGAATACGCTGCTCAATCGTTTCCCAGGGCGTAAGTAAATCCGATAGGGATACCGTACAGAAATCATGACCCAATAACGCGCCGACTCGTGAAGCACCCGCCTGCATAGCAGAAATTCCGGGGATCACTTCGATATCGACATCCAGCCACTCAGGGTGATTTTCCAGTCCCTGCAGCTGTCGATCCAGCAATTCAAAGACCAACGTCGCCATCGCATAAATGCCGATATCACCACTGGAAACCAGTGCTGTCGTTTTACCGCTGGCCGCTAAATCCAACGCCAAACGCGCACGATTGATTTCTTCCCCTAGGGGCAAATCATGATGCGCCTTGCCATCACAGACGTCACCTAATAAATCCAGATACAGACCGTAGGCCACCAGATCAGAACTAGCCTGAATTGCCGCACGTGCTTTTGGTGCTACCAGTTCAGCATCACCGGGGCCTGTGCCCACTACAAATAACTTCGTCATTTCTTCTTAGACATCCTTCACATAGGCCCGCGCAACCGCACAGGTTACCCGACCTTTTTTCTGTTTTGGCAGCAACAACTCCGGCGCTGCCTCAAAATCACCACTGGCCTGTTGGGCGGCATAAAGCGCCGCCGATTCAGCCACACCATAAACGCCAACGGTGTTAAAAATGTAATCTGAACGCGTGCTGAGCAGGTTTTCCATGGTGCCAAGCTGCTCTTTATCCCAGGTTAGAAAGGGGATTTTGCTAATACGCGCCAGATCAATGAAACCGACTTCATCAGCCTTAATATCAATACTGTTAATGCTGCTCAACTCACGAATATTCAACCCCAGAGACTGCAGACAATCGCTGAATAAATCCGCAATTTCCGACACGGGCGTATCACGTTCGCAGCCCATGCCGACACAATAAACCGGCTTTAAATAGCTTTTTGCTGTCGTCAGTACTAACTGAGCACCCAGCTTTTTAGCAACTTCAGCGCCCCACTCATTGGCACCGCCTTCATGGCCTGACAACAGAGGAATAACAAACTGGCCTTGCTCATCCAGCACTAAAACTGCCGGGTCGTTATGTTTATTGCCCAACACCGGACCCAGCGTGCGCACGGCAATGCCCGTGGCGCAGATCAAAATCAAACGTTCACCGCCCGCAAAAGCTTGCTGCACCTTTTCGGTAAAGGGCTGAGGTTTGTACCACAGCTCAGCATTCACCAATTCGTTCTTAAGGCGAACCGCCAGCTCTTTTCCAGCCTCAGTGAGTGCAACAATGCGGATCATGTACGATCTCGTTCTGCTCGCGTGACAATAAACAACGAGAAGTACGGCCCGGCTTCATCATCCAGCACGTCCATATCTTCAAAGATAATTTCATCACGACGACCAATGTTTTCCAGATAACGTGCGTCGTCCCAGCGGTTTGTTTCTTTCAGCAACGCCAGAATACGTGGCCGTGCGCGGCCCGCTTTCATAATAACGACACTGTCATGCCTCAATAACGCATCATGTAACTGCTCATCGCTATGACGCCCGCTCACCACCACTAATGATTCCTTCAGCATGGTCAACGGGTGACGCAACGCCGCTGAAGCAGAATTGATCGACGAAATACCCGGAATCACCTGACAGGGGCAGTCATCCTCCAGCCGCTCCAGCAAATAGGTAAAAGAGCCAAAAAACAGCGGGTCACCTTCGCAGATGAAAACCACATCACGGCCCTGCTCCAGCTGCTCGCGTATCTCAGAAGCTGCCTTGTCGTAAACCTCATTCGCTATGTTGCGATCATTACACATCGGCATGCACACAGGGATTTCCTGCTGCCCATCGTCAACTTCGTCCAAAGCCTCACGAGCAATGTATTTGGCCTGTGACTCACCCTTATCATTGGCGATATAACTGATCACGTCCGCCTTACGAATCGCGCGCAACGCTTTCAGTGTAATCAGCTCCGGATCGCCGGGGCCAACGCCCACACCAATAAAAGTGCCGACTGCTATATCGGAAAAAGTGTCTGTCATTTTATTACCCTAAATCCCAAGATCTCTCCCTTTGGTTACCCCACTGGGCACAAGCGAGATGACAATGTGTAGCTGTCATTCCGAACGCATGCCCCAGGGCACCTTCTCTTGCGGCTACGCCACAATTCACCTTGTGTGAGGAATCTTAAAATGCTTATTTTCTCTTACTAAATTTAAACAAGGTAACCGGCAAACTGGGACGATAAACCAACTGTCCCGCCAACGGTGTACCGTGGCTCACCGCCACCTGCAACGTTTCATTGCGGCTATCTCTCAGCGTCTCGCGCTGGTGATAAAAGGCCAATAACTGTTGTTTGCTCTGCTCGGTTACCGCACTGGCAACCAACAGACCCTGCTTGGGCAACCTTGACCAACACTGCTCCAGCAACTCGGGCAAACGGCCATCGCTACCGCCAATGAAGATTTTGTCCGGTGCGGGTAATTCCTCCAATGCTTCTGGCGCGCGGCCCTGCACTGCGGTCAAATTGCCCATCACACCAAACTTGTCGCGGTTAGCGCTCAAGCATTTAAAACGTTCACCGTGGTGTTCGATGGCAACTACTTGAGTCGTTTCATTCCAATAGGCCAACTCCACCGACACGCCACCGCAACCCGCGCCAACATCCCAGATCACTTCATTATTAGCTGGCTGCATCAGCGACAAAATCGACAATCGCACATCACGCTTAGTAAGCATGCCCTTGCCGTCAGCCTTATCGGTTACGTACGAGGCATCAGCTATACCCGGAAACTCCGGTAGCACACCACCATCGCCGCGCGTTTCAATCACCGTCACGTGCAGCGGATCAAAATCGATATCCACATAGGTTAATTCTTCGGCCGAATAATGACTTACTCGTTGCCGCTTATATCCTAACGCTTCACAAATGCTCAGCCGTGATTCATCAAAACCGGCAGCTATACATTCACGAGCCAACGCTTGAGGGCTGCTTTTCTTATCGGTCAGAATTACCAGCGTTTGGCGTGCTTTCAACTTGCTGCGAATTTTCTCCAACGGCCGACCATGCAGGCTCAATACCTCAACATCCTGCAACGACAAACCCAGTTGATGACACGCCATTTGAATGCTGGAAACGGCCGGATAAAAATGTAACTGTCGGTCACTAACGTTTTTGCTGAACCAACGACCAATGCCGTAATACAGAGGATCACCGGAAGCGAGCACCGCTAGATTTGAAACACCATCGCGAATTAAATCAGCGAGATAAGCCGGCAAATCCGCCATCTTCGGTAATTTTTCACTTTGCTGCCCGGATAACTGCTCCGCCACAACTTCCAACTGTCGCGCAGAACCCAGCACGCGTTCACAACTCGCTAATGCCTTTGCCGCAGCCAGTGAAAGCTCGGCCGACTCAGTAACACCCAGGCCGATAATGTGGATTTTTAAACTAGCCACGTTTAATACCACTCGCCATGATTACAACGCAAAAGCGCATTACAAACGGACGCGGAAATCGCACTACCTCCCTGTCGGCCCAGCAGGGTGATACATTCCACACCCAGCTGTTCATGCACATCCCACAACGCCTGCTTGGATTCAGCAGCACCAACAAAACCCACCGGGATACCAATAATCAGCGCAGGCTTATCCGCGCCCTGTTTAATCATCTCCAACAATCGAAACAGTGCAGTTGGTGCATTACCGATCACCACCACGCTGCCCCCTAGCTTTTCCTGCCAAAGTTGCAGGGCCGCCATGGAGCGCGTTTCGCCACGTTCTTTGGCCAACTCAGGCGTGCGCTCGTCATTAAGGTAACACAACGGCAGCGACTGAATCATACGTTTGGTAATGCCCTGTTTAACCATTTCGGCATCACACAGAATCGGACAGTTTTCAGCCAATGCCTTCAAACCGCTCTCGCAGGCGTTCGCACTGAAACGCACCTGTGCTGCCAACTCAGGCATACCAACACTGTGCACCATGCGCATGACTACCTGCTGCTGTTCACGGCTGAATCCGTCAAGCGGCGTTAACTCGCGAATCTGACGGAAGCTTTCGGCTTCAATGGCCTGCGGATTTATTTCGTATTCAAAGGGCATGCTTACTCAAACTCTGTTTAAAACTGCGGTAACGCAATCATCTAATTGATCAAAAATTGTAATGCCCACAGGCAATTCAGGGCGGGCCAACATCATAACAGGTATACCCAATCGACGTGCCGCTGCCAACTTAGCCTCGGTCGTTTTACCACCACTGTTTTTACTCACGAGTACATCAACCTGACGCTCTTTCATCAACGCCAGCTCACTCTCTAAATCAAAGGGGCCAATGGCCTTAATCCAACTCATCGAGTCCGGCAGTTGATGCTTTGGCT
>Ga0105356_10001717_pt1 | contig 21879 bp, 15 predicted proteins | sample GOMGulsemesocosm_3_FD_83502 | JGI IMG/M metagenome (GOLD analysis project Ga0105356, IMG submission 83502) | Methane-oxidizing microbial communities from mesocosms in the Gulf of Mexico - GOM9D Gulf of Mexico | ecosystem: Environmental > Aquatic > Marine > Cold seeps | place: Gulf of Mexico... | reverse complement strand
TTTAGAACTGATAGAACGCATTTTATACTTCATTGAAAATGATTTACTCCCTATTGTTCCAGAACAAGGTTCTGTAGGTGCTTCTGGTGATTTAGCACCATTATCACATCTATTTTTACCACTATTAGGGGAAGGTGATTTTTGGATTGGAGATCAAATCATTCATGCAAAAGAAGTACTGGCTAATCACAACTTAACACCATTAACCTTAGAAGCAAAAGAAGGATTGGGGTTGATTAATGGAACACAGTTTATATTGGCACACGCCATTAAAGGCTTGCAAAAAATGGAATATTTACTGGACTTAGCTGATGTTTCTGGAGCGATGAGCTTAGAAGGTTTCCAAGGAAGTGCTTCTCCATTCAAAGAAGCTTTACACAGCATAAGACCTTTTAAAGGAAACTTAAAAGTAGCAGCCCGTATGCGTATGCTATTGGACGGTTCACAGAATGTAGAAAACCATTTAGATTGCGAACGTGTACAAGATCCGTACTCGATGCGTTGTATGCCACAGGTTCACGGTGCTTCAAGAAATGCCTATTACCATTTAAAAGAATTGGCAGAAATTGAAATGAATTCGGTTACAGACAATCCTATTGTTCTGAGTGAGACAGAAGCAATTTCTGGAGGAAACTTTCACGGACAACCTTTGGCAATGGCTTTAGATTATGGTTCTATTGCTGCTTCAGAATTGGGGAATATTGCAGACAGACGTTGTTATTTATTATTAGAAGGAAAATATGGATTGCCTAGATTATTAACCTCTGGAGGTGGATTAAACTCTGGGTTTATGATTCCACAATACACAACAGCTGCCTTGGTTACTGAAAACAAGTCATTGTGTTTTCCTCCATCTGCAGATTCTGTCCCAACTTCATTAGGGCAAGAAGATCACGTATCAATGGGAAGCATTTCTGGACGACAATTCAATCAAATTTTAGGAAATATTGAAAAAATATTAGCCATTGAATTGATGTATGCTGCGCAAGCAATGGAGTTTAGAAGACCAAACACCTTCTCTACAATCATTGAAGAAAACTTCAAGATCATCAGAGAAAAAGTAGCAAAACTAGAAGATGATCGCATCTTAAAAGACGACATCTATGCAATGATCGCCTTAGTAAAAAACAAATCATTCATCGTTAAATAAATATAACATGAACTTTAAAGAACAAATAGCACAAGGGATCCCTACAGAGTTACCAAAAAAGAAAACCTATCCTGCGGATGCAAATAGAGCTCCGAAGAGAAAAGATATTTTATCAAAAGAAGAGAAGCAATTGGCAATTAGGAATGCGCTTCGATATTTTGATGCCTCATGGCACGAAGAATTGGCTGCTGAATTTGCAGAGGAGCTAAAAGAATATGGCAGAATCTATATGTATAGGTTCAAACCTGCATATAAAATACATGCCAGAGACATTGCAGAATATCCTGCAAAATCTACACAAGCAGCGGCATTAATGTTGATGATTCAAAACAACTTAGATCCTGCGGTTGCTCAACATCCAGAAGAGTTAATTACCTATGGTGGAAACGGAGCCGTTTTTCAAAACTGGGCACAATATCTATTGGTAATGGAGTATTTATCTATGATGACAGATGAACAAACCTTGCATTTATATTCTGGTCATCCAATGGGATTATTCCCTTCGTCAAAAAATGCACCAAGAGTCATTGTAACCAATGGAATGATGATCCCTAACTATTCTCAACCAGATGATTGGGAAAAGTTTAATGCCTTAGGAGTTACCCAGTATGGACAAATGACTGCCGGCTCGTTTATGTACATTGGACCACAAGGAATTGTACATGGAACAACCATTACAGTAATGAATGCATTTCGTAAAATATTACCGAAAGGAGAAACTCCTGCGGGTAAAATATTTTTGACAGCTGGATTAGGAGGCATGAGTGGTGCACAACCAAAAGCAGGAAATATTGCTGGATGTATTACCATTGCAGCTGAAGTGAATCGAAAAGCAGCAACAAAAAGACACCAACAAGGATGGGTTGACGTTTTGATTGACAACATGGATGCCCTATTAGCTAGAGTTAAACAAGCCCAAGCAGCCCATGAAGTTGTTTCTATTGCATATATTGGAAATATTGTAGAAATCTGGGAGCGATTTGATGTGGAGGACATCCACATTCATGTAGGATCAGATCAAACATCCTTGCATATTCCATGGACTGGAGGGTACTACCCTATTGATATTTCTTACGAAGAATCGAATAGACTAATTCGTGAAGAACCTGCTGTTTTTAAAGAAAAAGTACAAGAAACATTAAGAAGACATGCTGCTGCTATTAATAAGCACACCGCAAAAGGAACCTACTTCTTTGATTACGGAAACGCTTTTTTATTAGAAGCTTCTAGAGCTGGTGCAGATGTAATGGCAGAGAATGCTATTGATTTCAAATACGCCTCTTATGTACAAGACATTCTTGGACCTATGTGTTTCGATTATGGTTTTGGACCTTTCCGTTGGGTTTGTGCCTCGGGGAAACCAGAAGATTTAGATGCAACAGATGATATTGCTGCTTCTGTATTGCAAGAAATTATGGAAAACTCACCTGAAGAAATCCAGTTGCAAATGCAAGACAATATTACTTGGATTAAAGACGCCAAAAAGAATAAAATGGTGGTGGGTTCTCAAGCACGGATTTTATATGCTGATGCTGAAGGGCGTTCTAAAATTGCAGCAGCGTTTAACAATGCTATTGCTGCAGGTAAAATCGGTCCTGTCGTTTTAGGAAGAGATCACCATGATGTGAGTGGAACCGATTCTCCATATAGAGAAACATCTAATATTTATGATGGAAGTAAATTTACAGCAGATATGGCCATTCACAATGTCATTGGAGATAGCTTTAGAGGCGCTACTTGGGTTTCTATTCACAATGGCGGAGGTGTTGGCTGGGGAGAAGTGATGAACGGTGGTTTTGGAATGCTATTAGATGGAACAAAGGAAGCAGAAGTTCGGTTAAAAAGCATGTTGTTTTATGATGTTAATAACGGAATTGCACGTAGAAGCTGGGCTAGAAATGAGGAAGCTATTTTTGCAATTAAACGTGAAATGGAAAGATCTCCAAATTTAAAAGTAACTTTACCAAATCTCGTAAAGGACCAATTATTAAACGACTTATTTTAATGGCGACACTTTTTAAAAACATCAAAGAATTAATTCAAGTTAGAACCGAAGCTGTTTCGTTTCTTTCTGGTAAAGAAATGAAGCTGCTTCCAAGTATTAAAAATGCTTTTTTAGTAGTTGAAAATGGATTGATTGCCGATTTTGGATCGATGGATAATTGCCCGAATAGCAACTTTTCAGAAGTACTGGATGCAACAGGAAAGATGATCTTGCCTTCTTGGTGTGATTCTCATACCCATATTGTGTATGCAGGAAACAGAGAAGGAGAATTTGTTGACCGAATTAATGGGTTGTCCTATGAAGAAATTGCGAATAATGGCGGTGGAATTTTAAATTCTGCAAAAAAATTGCAAGCAATTTCTGAGGAAGAATTATACCTACAAAGTAAAGCAAGACTTGAAGAAGTTATACAATTGGGAACTGGAGCTGTAGAAATTAAATCTGGTTACGGGTTAACGGTAGATGCCGAGTTAAAAATGTTACGTGTTATTAAACGATTAAAAGAAAACTATTCCATTCCAATTAAAGCAACTTTTTTAGGTGCACATGCTGTGCCTGCAGCATACAAAAACAACAAAGATGGCTATTTAGAAATGCTAATCAACGATGTTCTTCCAAAAGTAGCAGAAGCGGATTTAGCAGAATATATTGACATCTTTTGTGAAACAGGCTATTTTACTGTTGCTGATACCGAATTGATTTTAGAAGCAGGAAAAAGACATGGGTTAACACCAAAAATTCACGTGAATCAATTTACTGCCATTGGAGGCGTTCAAGCAGGAATTAAATACAATGCCTTATCTGTAGATCATTTAGAGGAAATGCGTGATGAAGACATCGCTGCACTCCAAAACACGAGTACCATGCCAGTAGCCTTACCAAGTTGTTCGTATTTTTTAAGCATTCCTTATACACCCGCTCGAAAAATGATTGATGCCGGTTTGCCCTTGGCTTTGGCAACAGATTTCAATCCGGGATCTACACCATCTGGGAACATGAACTTTGTGGTTTCTACGGCATGTATCAAAATGAAAATGACACCCGAAGAAGCCATTAATGCAGCAACCATCAACGGTGCATATGCCATGGGCTTAGAAAATGAAGTTGGATCAATCACGAAAGGAAAACTAGCAAATTTAATACTAACAAAACCCATCAATTCATATGGGTTTATCCCCTATTCTTTTGGTGTAAATCAAATAGAAAAAGTGTTTTTGAAAGGGGTAGAATCATGAAGCTGAATCACAAAAAATACTTTTTATTTACACTATTGTGTATTCTTTCTGTTAGCATTTACGCACATGGAGTTGATGCCGCTACGCAAGCATTTTTAGTAGGAAACAAAGGAATTGCCTTTGGCCCATTTCTTTATATTGGAGCCAAACACATGATAACTGGTTACGATCATTTATTATTTCTAGTTGGCGTTATTTTTTTTCTTTACAAAAAGAAAGAGATCCTTATTTATATTAGTTTTTTCACCTTAGGCCATAGTGCAACCTTATTATTTGGTGTACTCGCCGACCTGCAAGTAAATGCCTATTTAATTGATGCAATCATTGCCGCTTCAATTATTTATAAAGGATTTGACAACCTTGGAGGGTTTAAACAAATCTTTGGAAAACAACCGAATACCAAAATTGCAGTTTTAATATTTGGTTTGTTTCACGGCTTTGGATTGGCAACCAAATTACAAGAGTTTAAATTTGATCAAGAAGGGCTTTTTGTAAACCTTTTAGGATTTAATCTTGGCGTTGAAATTGGACAATTTTTAGCCTTAGGACTTGTACTCATCCTTTTTGACTTTTGGAGAAGGCACAAAAGTTTTATCAAATTCTCAAAAATCACCAATACCTTATTAATGGCAGCAGGCTTTTTACTGCTAGCTTTTCAATTAACAGGCTATTTTTTAAACTAAACCTATGGAGAAAAACAATCAACTAATCGTCAGTAAAAAACAAATCCTAAAATCTGTTAGTATTGCATTTCTTATTGGTGTACTTGTATTTGTAACTGCTGTTTTACCAGCCGAATATGGCAAAGATCCTCTTGGAACTGGAAAACTTTTTGGATTTAGCAACTTATATATCAAAGAGAATAGCTTTCAATTAAACTTCAAGAAAATCGAATTAAAAGATGTCGGTTCTCCTTCGGCTATTGTAAAGCCTTTAGAAGCAAACAACCCTGCTCCGGAAAAACAATTCGACCTTATTCAAGATAGCATTATTGTAAAAATCCCTGCAAAAAAAGGCATCGAGTACAAAGTAAAAATGCTTAAATACGGAAGTACAAAATACGTATGGTACTCGCAAAACAACGAGATTGTTTTTTTAGATTTTCACGGAGAAGTTGAAGAGAAAAACCCTCCAAAAGAGGTGTTTTATGAAAGCTATACTGTGGCCTATTCAAATAATATGGCAGGAACTTTTACAGCGCCATTTAAAGGAAAGCATGGATGGTATTTTAAAAATTTAAGCGACAAAGAAATTACAATCATTATAAAACTAAAAGGACAGTATCAATTGTTCAACTAAGAATGGAATTAAAAACAATACATGTAGAATACCAACCTGCACAGAAAATATATTGGACAGGTAGAAAGTCCAACCCAGATATAGGCAAACAATATTGGTATCAAGAAATTGAACTATTTGACATTAAAGATGTAGGCACAAAAAATACAGACATTGCTTTTATAGGATATGTATGTGATGAGGGTGTTCGAAGAAATTTAGGGAGAGTTGGCGCCAAGCAAGGCCCAACAGCCTTAAGAGAACGATTGGCAAAACTTCCTATTCATTTTGACTCAAAAAAAGTAGCCGATTTCGGAAATATCATTTGTATTGATGAAGACATGGAGGCTTGTCAAAATGGTTTTTCAAAAACCATAGAGGCCTTTATATCTAATCGCATTTTCCCAATTGCTATTGGCGGTGGACATGACATGTCTTATGGTCATTTTAAAGGCATACACAATGCCGTTAACAAGGAATCCGATAAAAAAATAGGGATTATAAATTTTGATGCCCATTTTGATTTACGCCCAATTGATAAAAAATCAAATTCTGGAACGCCATTTAATCAGATCCTACATGAATTTGATAATGTTACATATTTTGCCGTCGGAATTCAAAGACAATCTAACACCAAAGAACTTTTTGACATCGCAAAAAATGACAATATCCATTTTGCACTTAATTATGATTGTGAATCTTCTAAAGAAGAGTTAAGCCTCTTACAAGAGCGTTTACACCCCATGATTGATTCTTGTGATTATTTGTACATTACGATAGATATGGATGGATTTTCATCTGCTTATGCCCCTGGAGTTAGTGCTCCTTCTCCATTAGGATTTACACCGTATTTTGTATTTAAAATGCTGCATTTTCTATTTGATAGCAAGAAAGTAATATCCTGTGATATTGCAGAGTTAAACCCAACTTTAGACAGAGATAATTTAACGGCAAACCTAGCAGCAAAATTGGTCGACTTTATAGTGATGAAATTAGAAGATCTATAAACTCACACAGGTCAATTCTTTATAATTTTTTTCTTTAGTGTGCCTTTGGTTGTTTCAATTTTCATAAAATAAACACCCTCCGCACGATTTTTTAAATTAATTAAAACGGAACCATTATTTTTAGGGTAGTTTGTACTTTGTACGGATTGCCCTAATTGATTTATAACTTCAATCCTTTTTATATTTCCTCCTGTTACTTTTACCACTCCTGTTGTAGGGTTTGGTGTAATGGTTATTTCATTATCTAGTTCAAAAAAATCTACATCTAAGGTACTAGAAAACACATTTGACAAGGCTGTTTTCATTTTTGCCCATCCATTTATATCTGCTCTTAATTTCGATTTCTCTTGTTCTACATGGATAAACCTACCTGAGGTAGTGGTTGCTGATGTATTACAGTAATCCGCAGAATTATTGATCAATCGACCTTGGGTATTGGTAAAACCTATTAAACGAGTCCAGCCCGTATCAATATGTGCCAGTTTGAAGGTTAAATTATTATCTACAGCAAAGAGTGCCTCTTTTAACTGCGCAGCATAATCTGTAGTTGGCGTAACTCGTGTACCGTTGCTTATTATCACATAGGGGTCTGTAGATTTTTTTCCAAATCCATGCAACTGAATAAACACTGAATTTGTGATTGTATTAAACACATTCTCAGTTGTTTTTTGAAAAATCGACATCGTATTGTGTGCTAGATCTGAAACTCTAAAAGCTTCCGTTGTACCACATACACTTGTAGTTCCTGAGCAAGAAGAAGCATCGCTATTATTACAGCGATGGGTACCATTTATAAACAATGCTTTTGCAACCAAGTTTTTAAAACAATGCACAGCTTCTTTACCTGTATTCGTATCGTATTTTGAATGTGGTGCTTGAATTACCAAATTATTACGAATTGGGGTTTTACTAAATACATAGGTTCCCCAATAGTTAGTTTGACTGCTTTTTTCTTCCAACACATAAAATAATTGATTCGGAGATAAAGAGGTATCTGTAAATTCTGTAATCTGATAATTTAAAGAAATAGCGTTGGCTCTTGCTGCCTCTATATTATTCTCCAACACCGCATCAATCACCGTATTCCAAGTTGTTAAATTAGTACTTGTCGGAATCACATAGTTGTTGCCTGAAGAACCAGGTGCATTTGATATTTTAGTTGCAATATAATCTTCGAGGTTTCCCGTTTCTGTTTGTGAGAATACGCAAAATGGCAGCATTACTAACAGGAATACAATTTTACCAAACCTCATCTTTTCTGTTTTTATCATTATTCGCAATTTAAAGTTAAGCAATTTTTACAATTAAATTTTACTCGTCTCTTTTAAGTTTTTCGTTTTCAGGTTCTTTTGATTGAAATTTTGCATCAATTGGTATACATAGGGAATCTGTTTTTGAAATCGCATTAAAATATCATTCGAAATATTTGTTCTACTAAACGGCACTACCTTTACATATTCTTGAATTTCATTGGCGTTTCTTCCGTATTTATAATGGTATGGAAAACGTCCGTCTTTATCAATTATAGTGTTTGCATTGTCTTTGTTGGCAACACTAATATAAAACTCACTATTTTTGATATCTCCTTTTGGATTAAACAATTTTTCTGCTTTTAAAAACGCGTGCAATTCTTTTGCTGTGTCTACAGCAGGGTCGATTAATTTTATATGCTCTCCCATAAATTTACGATATACATAGGCGTCATTTTTGTCTTTGTAATTGTACAACTCTTTTAAAACCGAATTGATCTCACCAATCAAATAGGGATAATGCGTGCATCCTAAAATGATTGATTTCAATGTATTCTTCGTTTTTGACAATCTGATTTTCTCCATAAGAGTTACCAAGTGATATCTTACATAATTTGTAGCATCATTAATTTGTAGCATAGTACAATCATCTGTGTTTTCTGTATCACACAACATTTTACTATTGTTAAAATTGAAATTATACACATCAAGCAATGTTTTATCTATTTTCACATCGTTAGATATCCCTGGCCCTTTGTACTCTTTCCTAGGTGCTTTTAAGTTCTTATCATAGTAATTCGGGTCTTCATCAACAGCTTCAGCAATCCCCACACCTCCTTGAGAAAACACTTCAATCATACCTGTATAACCCATTCTTTCTTTAAACTTAAGAATCGTATTATGATATCCTTTAGAAGCCACTGTCCCTGCAGTTGCCAACACTCCAATAATGGCATCTTCATCTTTTTTAATCGTCGCTAAAGTTCCACGAACACCAGCATCAATAACACCAATTACTTTAATGTTAGAATTTGCCTTTTTCACAAACTCTTCGATATATTGTTTGCCATATGCTGTGGCAGTATTACATGCGATTACCAAGACTTTTACTGGCTTTTTATCCGTATTTACAGTCGCATCTTTTGCATTAAAATAGTACTTATTCCCTAATAAAAATTGTGCATCTTTAAGGATGTGTTCTTTTAAAAGAGCTACTTTATTTTCTTTTGAATAGTTGCCATATGGCATATTTGCTTGGTCACCTAAATAGATAAATGACTCCTTGTTAAAATCCAACTTCCCATCTTTTCCGTTTAGATGCGTTTCATTTGCATTTTCATCATAGTTAACAATGGCTTTCAATACGGTTAACCCACCGGTTCCTGAGTCAAAAACTCCAATTGGCAAGCTAGTATCTTTTTCTGGATATGCCTTAAAATCTATATGGTAAAAGTTGTCTGTATCATTGATAATTGTTTCAACGATAGTTGTTTTTTTTATGGTTCCTTTTTGCGCTGAATTCTTCTTACAACTCGCTAAAAAAAAGCTTGTAAATGCCAAAAGAAATAGGTGTTTTTTGTTCATGATTCTTACTTTTTGGATGTGAGATTCCTAAACTATAAAGATGTATAGTTCATATTATTGATCTGTTTATTTGCTTATTTTTTTAGAACCCTACCGCTAAGTTGTTTGGTAAAAACTCCTTTATCAATGGCTATTTTTCCGTTGACAATACTATATACTAAGCCTTCAGCTAATTGAAAAGAATTGCTATAGGTTGCTTTGTCTTTAAAGGTCTTTGGATTGAATATAATAATGTCTGCAAAATAACCTTCTTGTAGTTTCCCTCTATTTGATATTTTTAAAATTTTTGCAGTTTTTGCAGTGCTTCCATTTATAAAAGTAACCAAATCTATAATGCTATCTTGCCTAACATACTTATTGTATTTACGAGGAAATGAGCCATATTTTCTTGGATGCCCTGTATTTCCATCAGAGCCTGTAACTACCCACTTTTGTCGCATTAATGTATGCATATCATTCGAATTCATATTAAAAGAAGCCACACGAACATAGCCTGTTTTTAGCACTACATACACCGCCTTTTCTGGAGAAAGGTTTAACATACTTGCGACTTCCAACAGGTTTTTTCCTCTAAATTTCGGCGCTTCAGTTTTCACAATTAATAACTTATCTGGACCACCTCTTCTTGTAATGTTTCTCTTAGTTTCCTGTAAGATTCTATTCTTTAATTTTTTATTTTCATATCTAATGAATAAGGAGTCTTTGCCACCACTTTCTACCCAACGAGGCACAACTGCTGCTTTTAATCCCGTAGCCGAAGCGTCATAAGGATATTGGTTTGCAGTAATACGTATCCCTTCTTTGCGTGCTTTTTCTATCAACTCAACAATTGCTTTACTCTGATTCCAAACATCAACACCTAAACATTTTATATGAGAAATATGTATTGGCAACTTGGCTTGTCTTCCAATTTCAATTGCTTCTTCAATCGCCGGAATTAACCCGATGGTATACGAACTTTCATCTCGTAAATGCGTATCATAAATTCCATTATTTTTAGCAACTGTTTTGGCCAGAGCAATTACTTCATCAGTGTTTGAATAACTTCCTGGCGCGTAAAATAATCCAGTAGAAATTCCAAAAGCACCGGCATCCATTTCTTGTTGAACGATGGTTTGCATTTTTAAAATGTCTTCTGCACTTGCTTCTTTATCGCTTTTACCTAGCACTTGTTTTCTGACGGTTCCATGCCCAACTAATAATACTGCGTTTGTTCCAATTCCATTTTTAGTATAGCTGCTTATAAATTTTGATGTCGGATAATAACTATCGCCATCATTTCCAACCACTACTGTAGTTACCCCTTGAAAAAGAAATGGTTTGTTATGCGATTTACTTGGGATTTTTAGCTCTCTGTCTGCATGTGTATGTGGATCAATAAACCCAGGAGAAACAATCATGCCATGGGCATCAATGGTTTTTTTCGCTGCGATGTGCACGCGTTTGGCATCTCCAACAAAGATAATTTTATCATCTTTAATGGCAATAGCTGCATTGCTAGAAATTGAATCCGTTCCATTATAAACAGTCCCATTCTGAATTAAAATATCTGCCTGTATACTCTTTTCCCCACAAGAAAAAAGAAGCCCTAGACTTAGAAAATAAAAGGTATACTTAAGTTGTTTCATTTTTACATGCATTATTAATCGAGCTAATCGCTAGTTTAGATATCCCGGAACTCCAATATCTGCCATCGTTTGTAATCCTGCTGGCGCTTTCAAGATACTCTGAATACTATTAATTACAATAGCACAGGTAGTAATATCTCCATTTAAACCTCCTTCAATTACCGACGTAAAACTTGGAGTTCCTTTAATTGTTATTTTATCAAAGGAACGAGGTTCTCCAATGGCCGCTTTAAAATGCATTGATATTTTGCACACTCCATGTACATACCCATGAGAAATTTGCTCTACCCCTCTTGCATCTCCTTTTTTCACTCGTATTGCTGAAGAAGCAACTTCATGATCTGCAATTACAGGGTTTAAACTTTCCGAAACCGAATCCAATTCCAATCCGATACTGTTTGCTAAAAGATATACTGATTCTTGTAAACCTACATGTCGTAATGTGCCAGTTGCTTCTTTTGTTTTAAATGCCTTCAAATCAAGACCTGCTCCAATTTTTTGCTGAAAAGGAACTCTTCTAGGGGTTGCATCTTGCACTCTCTCTACAGTTACATGCTCAATATCTTTACATACAGAACTAAAAACAGCAGGTAAGTAATCCATTAAAAACCCTGGATTGATACCGGTTCCTAAACAAGCAATTTGGTTCTTTTTACATAGGTCATCCAGTGCTTTACTCAATAAAGGGTGTAACTTCCATGGATATGACAATTCTTCACATGTTGAAATTACAGGAATTCCAAATGCCGCTACTTCTTCGACCTGTGGTATTAATTTTTCTAAGCTAGAAACGGTTGTAATAATTGCAATATCAGGTTTTTCGTCCAAAGCATTTATGGCGCTTATCACCGAGCTATGAATTTGAATGTTTTCTGATAATAATGAATCAAAAGATTGCAATACTTTTCCTTTAAAATCGGGATTCACATCAACAACCGCTGTCGTTTTAATGGTTTCTTTTTGAGAAATATACTTCCCTATTTGGATGCCTAATGGACCAAAACCTATTTGTAATACTGTTATCATTTTATTTCTTTTTTAATAAATAAGGGGCTGTAAAACTCTCACTAAGACAACCCCCTATTAATGAAAACAATTATTCTTTATTGATTGACCTCAGTCTTATCAAATATTGTAGCCCCAACTGGCGCATTTGAATTTGAATTCAATTCATTTTGAGAAAGTAAAAACCTTTCTGGATGCACGGTTGCTGCACCGGTATTTAATGGAAAAGGCACAAGTACATCTGCATCAGACTTTCGTAATCTACGCGCATCATTCCATGGCATAAATGTTCCAAAACCACTTACATATCGCTCTTCTACAATTTCTCTAATTAATGCTCTGGTATCGTTAATTCCATCTGTGTTTTCCATGCCACCATTTGCAAAGTCAGCGGCAACATACGCATCATACGTCAAAACATCTGCACTATTTACTTTTGCAAAACTTCCTCCAGAAGCTAAAAAGCTTCTTAATGTATTTAAATGTCCAAGTGCAGTTGCAAACGTTGTCGTTCGTGCAGCAGCCTCTGCTAGTGTTAATAAGTTCTCTTCATATGTTACTAAGGGCATTGGTGCACTTGCAGCTGCAACGCCTGATGCGTTCCCTCCATTTTCATCAAAATAGTAATATTTACCTCTTGCATCTTCATTTGTTTTGGCATTGTTTCTTGATGCTCCGGTTGTACCAACCAAGCCAGACAAATACGTTCCATTTACGCTGATATCTCCAGATCTAGATCCAGACAACACTTCATACAATAAATTTTGTGCTCCACTAGTTGTACCTGGCGCACGATACTTCATAGAAGCCGATGCCGAAGAAATTCCACTTTGGGCTGCAGTATATGCAGCGCTGTAATCCTTAACCAACATGTAATAACGTGCCTTTAAGGTATAGGCTGTTTCTATCCATTTTATTCTATCTCCATTAAAGAAAATATCTTGACTTAAAGAATAACTAGATGCCGAATTCAGGTCTAAAATTGCCGCATCTAAGAGTGCTTGCATTTGCGTAAAAATCTCTGCTTGCGTATCGTACTTCGGATCGTCAACCCCCTCTGTAACAGCCTCTGAATAGGGAATATTACCCCAATTAGACGCTGCAGTTCCTACAGCATGTGCTTCAACAACTTTGGTAATCCCAACAATTAACAAATCATTTGCCAGTCCTTGTTGGATCACGTCATTTTGAGCCATAATTCCATTGTATAAATACCCCCAAGAACTGTTTGACTCTTCTGTAGAAATACCATAGGTATGTATATTTCCATATAGGTTTTGTTCACCTTTGTATTGCCCTGTCCACATCCCAGCAATTCTGTTAATATGACTTGCATTCACAGAGATGTTTGCCAACATAGTTCCTGTAAACACTAACAATTCTGGTACTTGAGTTGGTTCATTTGGATTTTCATTTAAATCACCATAACTACATCCAGATAGAACGATACTGAAGGCTACTAGTATATATTTTATATTTTTCATAATTCTATGTATTAATAATTAATTTTTACAGAAAAAACAAATGAGCTCGTTGTAGGATTGGTAAAATAATCTATCCCAAATCCATTGGCCACACCACTTTGGTTAATCTCTGGGTCTACCCCAACTACATTGGTCCAAAGTGCCAAGTTTCTACCTGTCAAAGTCAAATCAATTGATGATAATTTCGTTGCTTTTCTAAAGGCATCTGAATTAATTGAATAGCCCAATGAAACTTCTCTTAATCGTACCCAAGAAGCGTCTTGCACTGCCAATTCATTAATAGGTGATGAGCCAAATCCGCCACCTCTACCAGTATACCAAGCTTGGTTTAACAATACAGGACCTGCACCAAAATCTTTGATATTTCCACGAACAGGTATTCCTGCCGGGTGTATATTTCCATTTACATCTTTTACGTCAACTTCTGGGGTAACTGTATTACCAACATCTGCATGCGTACCGAAATTTCCTAAGATAAAACGAGTACGTTCTGCGTAATCGTTTCCTTGTGAAGTTTCAAACAAGATATTAAATCTCAATTTTTTATAATTTGCATTGATTCCTAATCCTCCTCTCCAATCGGCATTTGGATCACCAATAACCCCTTGTTGAGAATCTTTTTGTAAAAATCCATTAGCATCCAAATCATATGATCCATCTGCTGTTCTTAGAATTTTACTTCCATACAACACACTCATTGGCTGCCCAACAATTGCTACCGAACTAATCGATCCTCCAACCAAGGCTACTACTTCTGTTCCTGCCAAGTCCAGTACTTTACTTTTGTTATTATTAAAGTTCCCGAATAAAGAAATATTATAATCTTCATGCTGTAAAACTTTATAATCAAAATCAATTTCTAATCCCGAGTTTGATAGTTTACCTGCATTTCGGTATTGATTGTTAAATCCAGAACTTGGAGACAAAGACACATCTAAAAGAACGTCTTTAATTTCATTACTATAGTAGGTAAGATTCAACCCCAATCTATCATTGAAAAACTTAAAATCGGCACCTACTTCAAATTCTGTTTTAATTTCAGGTTTCACATTTGGATTTCCCAAATCATCATTTAGCTTAAACCCTCCTCCAAAATTAACAATGTCAATCGGGTCACTATAGTCACTATAGGTAAATGCTTCGAACGTCGTATTAAATCGATGTCTTCCAGGCGCAACACCTACTTGACCAAATGAGGCCCTAAATTTACCATATGAAACAAACGACTCGTTAAATGCTTCTAACTGCGAAAAATTCCAAGAAACATCTGCGGCAGGATAGAACACTCCTTCACTTGCACTAGAAAATGTTTCGTAGGCACCTGTTACATTTAAAAATACATTTTTATGCTGCAAGCCTAAAACACTATAAATTCGATCGGACTTAAAAAAAGATTTTGAGTTTACCGATCTCACATTTTCATCAGTTGCAAGTGTATTTAAATCCTTTATTCGTGTATTAAATAAAAAGTTCTGGGCTCTAGAATACACCGAATATCTCTTTTTATTGCTATGGCCATATCCCAAAGTTACTGCCAAATTCGTATCTTCATTTATATCATAATTTGTTCTACCAATTAAATCAAAAGTTACATTCTTTAAGTCTCTATTTTCAAGAGCATAAAACCCTTTACTAGGTACAGATCCTGAGGAATACATTGGAAAGAATGAGCTTCTAAAATCTACATAGTTATCAATACCTCCTCTGGCGATAACGGTAATCTTATCTGTTGGTTTATAGGTCGTTTCTAAGTTTAATAGATACCTTTCTACATTGTTTAAGTTTTCCAACTCATTTACAGTCCATAAAGGATTGTTATAGGCTGAGTTGGTTTTAGAACCATAGGTGTTTCTATATGAACGTTGACGCAAGGGCGTTGGGGTTCCTGAACTATTATAATAGGTTCCTATATAATCTGCAATATCCACATCGGGAGCATTTCTCAACAAGCCCAAATACAATCCATTTACATTAGAACTTTGTTGAATTCTATTGGATTTTGTTGTGATATAATTTGCCTTTCCTTTAATCGTTATTTGATCGTTGAATTTATAGCCAACATTTAAACTTGCATTTATTTTATCATAGGTACTATTTTTTATAATTCCTTCACTTTTTAATTTCCCAAAACTTAAGTATACATTTCCTTTGTCACCAGCTCCACTAACACTTACATTCTGATTTATAGAATGCCCTGTTCCAAATACTTGATTGAAGTTTTTATCTAAAAAGGTTTCTTTAGAGTTTTTCCCACCTGAGTTTATCGGATAGTATTTCGTTCCATTTTGCGCTTCAAAATACTGACCACTTGTATTAAAATCGTCTACTCCTCCGCTTCTTTCTGAAATTTTATCTCCCCAAGACCTTGAGTTGTTTTGGCTCCAATTCCCGCCAGAACCTTGCCCATAATTCGCCTGCAAAGGATGCTTATCGGTAATTTCGTCAAAAGAAATTACTGCCGAATATGAAACATCTACTTTGTCCATATTACGTCCTTTTTTGGTTGTAATTACAATTACTCCATTCGCCGCTTGCGAGCCCCAAACAGCCGCTGCAGATGCTCCTTTTAAAATGGTCATTGATTCAATATCATCTTGATTTAAATCATTTAGACGTGATTGTTGAGAAACACCACCCGTTGCAGCATTACCAATCCCATTTGCATTTTCATTACTAAAAGCAATTCCGTCTATCACTATTAATGGCTGTGAGTTACCACTAATCGTATTTGCTCCTCTAATTTGAATTGAAGAACCGGCCCCTGGATCACCATTGGCACGTGCTATCTTCACACCAGACGCTTTTCCTGAAAGGGAGTTTATCACGCCTGTTTCTCCAGATCTTTTTGCCTGGCTTGCGTCTACTTTAGAATAGGTAGCTCCTAATGTTTTCTTATCTACAGAAAAACCTAATGCATTTACCACTACTTCATCTAGTGTTTGAGAATCCTCAACCAAAATTATGCTTAGCGCTAGTTGTCCTTTTACCGGTATTTCTCTGTCTGTATACCCTATAAAAGTAATGGTTAGTACAGCATTATCATCTGCAACCTTTAAACTAAACTTACCATCAAAATCTGTGGTTGTTCCATTGATTGTCCCTTTTTCAATTACCGAAGCACCCGGTAGAGGACCATTTTTGTCACTAACAGTTCCTGTTACTGTTTTTTGTGCCTGCATACTGGTACTTGTTATAAAAAGTACAAAAATGCTTAAAAATAATTTTCGAATCATTCTACTTGTGTTTGAGTTAATACTATTTGAATTTGAGTTACTATTTATTGTTTGATTAAAATTTTCATCATTTCTTCCGATGTTACTTTTCCTACGAGCTTTATCTTATCTCTTGGTGTTTTATCCCCAATCTCATAGGTAATCCCAACTGCCTTATGACCATATAAAAACCACCCTTTAGAAACCGGCTTGGTACTATTAGCCGCTTTTTCATTTACTTTATAATTTGGAATATTCATCTCTAAGGCACGAAACCATTCTTCTATAAACGTTGGCAAAGCCGTTTCTTTTCTTATTTTATTAGTATAAAAAACATCGTTGTACGTTGAATGAAAATCAAGTCCTAATACTATTTTTCCTTGGTCTCTTTTACTTGCACTTGTAATGAATTTGACAACTTGTCTAATTTCAGGCTGCTGATACTCAGACCAATCCCTATTGGTATCTACACCTCCTGCATTATGTCTCCAGTGCCCAAGGTCTACCCCATCAGGATTTAAAATAGGAAATGCCAATACTCTATACTTCTTTAAAAAACTGGTAGATAGATTAGATTCGTTTAAGATGGTTTTTAAAAATTCTTGGTAGGCAAAAAAACCGGTCACTTCAGGGGGGTGCTGCCTAGTTAATAAAACTACAATTGGTTTTTGTTTTTTATCTCCTATGTAAATATCTAATACAGGCAGTTTCTTTCCCAATCTAGAGCTCCCTGCATCTTTATAATGCACATATGCCTCTTTTCCTTTTATTAAAGATTCAACCCAATTATAGGTATCTGTAGACGAAACAATTTCTTGTGCTGAAATGTATATTGGCCTCTTACTAAGGAGAATCTTAGCCGTCGTACTTTTACCATCTCGGAAAATATTATCCTCAGATAACACCGTCCAATTGTTTGTGCCTGCAACTTTTAATTTGGGCGGATATCTATGTTGATATCCTTCGGGGTAACTAAACTGAAAATAAACCGTTCTGGTTTCTTTAGACCAGGCTTTAAAAGAATAATAAGCACTATTATTAATTGGTGTATTTTCTGGTGCAACAATTACTTTAACTGTTGAATCATTTACTTTTTCAAACCCATTTAAATGCGCTCCATAAAATTGATTTGACGCAAATATTTGCATCGTATTTAAGGCATAGGTCTTTTTAACTTGTGTCGCTATTTTCTTGGTCCTAGTATCAACAGGTGTTTTAAAAGTCACTGTTTTCACATTAGCACAACTACTTATTAACAAAGAAAATACGGCAATAATTACGGTTATTTTTTTATTCAACTGTATATACATAAATGAATTTAAATTGATTCCTTATGTAAAAATATGTTAACAATGTGCTATATTGCGCATACCAATTACTAAAAACACCGCATACCAATTTTGTTTTCTACTATAAAAAATATTGTAAATCACTCCGAATTTTCTTTAGAGAATACTGAACATTCGCTGTATCAAAATTTATACTTTATTCTAAAAGATGCCATTTCTAAGAAAATTATTCCGGACAGCACGAAGCTGCCAGCTTCTAGAATATTAGCCAAAGAGTTGAATATCGCCAGGAGTACAGTTGTAAAATCTTATGAGTTATTGGTCCTTGAAAAGTTTGTCACCGCAAAGCAAGGGTCTGGGTATTATGTTTCTACACCCAAAGAATTTTCTACATCTTTTAATGAAAAAGGAAAAAAGAACTACAAATACCCTAAAATCTCTAGAAAGGCAAAACTCTTCTCTAAATACAAGTACATATCTACTGATAATTTTTCTAAAAACAATGTTGCCTTTAGACCTGGATTGCCTCCATTAGATTTATTTCCTGTAAAAAAATGGAAAAACTTATCTAATAGTTATTGGAGAGAAACAACTCCGACAAATTTATCTTACGCACCTTCTGAAGGATTGGACTCATTAAGACTTAGCATCTCTAATTACTTAAAATTGTATCGAAATATTGATTGTGATTACAATCAAATAATGATTGTTTCCGGCTCCTTACACTCGCTCTATCTAATAGGGAACACCATTTTGGATAAAAACGACACTGTAGTCATGGAAAACCCAACATTTCCCAGAGCGTTTAATCTTTTTAAAAGCCTAAAAGCCAACATTGTTCCTTGTAAAGTAGATACCCAGGGGATGAACATTAAATCTCTTAAGCAAGTCAAAACAAAATTAATTTACTCCACGCCTTCAAACCAATACCCTTTGGGGGTTAAAATGAGCTATGAAAGGCGTTTAGAATTATTGGATTGGGCTTCTAAAAAAAATGCGTTGATTATAGAAGACGACTACGATCATGAGTTTAGCAATTGGGATGACCCAACACCTTCGCTTTATAGCCTTGACTCAGAAAGTCGTGTACTCTATCAAGGAACCTTTAACAAGCTCTTACATCCTTCATTGCGATTAGGGTATATGATTGTCCCCAAATACCTGATCGATCCCATCAAATCTATATACGAACAATCTAGTAGGTTTGTCCCCTCTTCTACTCAAGAGATAATGAGCCGATTTATAGATAAGGATTATTTACATCATCATTTACGAAGCGTTATCGAAACTGCTAAAGAAAGAAGAGAGCTCTTTGTAAATTACACTAAAGATTCTTTAGCTATAAAAGAAGCACACGAAGGCTTGCATTTAATTAGTAAGATTAAAAATGGAACCTCAGATGTAGCTGCTTTTAAAAAACTTCTTAATCATAATGTAGTGGCTTATCCACTTAGTAATTATTATATCACTAAAGAAAAAGAACAAGGATTGATTATGGGATACTCTTCTGTAAATAATAAAGTAATGAAGGAAAAAACGGCTGTTATTAATTCAATTTTAAAATAAACAATAAAAAAGCCAGCTAATTCGCTGGCTTTTTTATTTTATAACATATGAAGGGTATTAACTTCTTGTTCTGTTAATTCTCTATAACGTCCTCTAGGAAGGTTCTTTTTAGTCAAACCTGCAAAAAGCACACGATCTAGTTTTACAACTTTATAACCAAAGTGTTCAAATATTTTACGCACAATTCTATTACGACCAGAGTGAATTTTAATTCCGACTTCTGTCTTAGATTCTCCGACAACATAATCAACTTCATCAATAAAAACTTTTCGTCCTTCAATAACTACTTCGTCTCTTATTTTATGCAAATCACTAACACCAAACTTCTTATCTAAAGAAGCGTGGTATAATTTCTGGATATTGTGTTTTGGATGCGTTAATTTCTTAGCCAAATCACCATCATTTGTAAACAACAACAACCCTGTAGTATTTCTATCCAATCTCCCAACAGGATACACACGTTCTTTTGATGCATTTACAATTAAGTCCATGACGGTTTTCCTACCTCTTTCATCATCCATTGTAGTGATGTAATTCTTAGGTTTGTTTAATAAGATGTATCTCTTTTCTTCGGGAGAAATAGCAGTACCATCAAAACGAACCTCATCACCAGGCATTACTTTAAAGCCCATTTCTGTAATTACTTTTCCGTTAATGGTAACATTACCTGAAGCAATATATTTATCTGCTTCTCTTCTTGAAGATACTCCAGAATTTGAAATGTATTTGTTTAAACGAATTCCATCAGCTGGGTCCGCTTTCGGTGTAGCTTTGATTTTTTTATACTCTTTTTTCTTTTTTCCTTGGAAACCACTATTGCTTCCACTTTGTCGTCCTCTCGACGAGTCTCTACTTGCACTCATTATGATAAATTTTCGGCAAAGATACTGTTAAAAATTCGATTTAATTCAGTTTCTCAATTACTCTTTCTACCAGAATGGAAGGATCTATAAAAAGCAGGCTCAAAATACCGGCTAAAAGCATCAATTTTAAAATGTTATGCAACAATACATAGTGCCTTTTCAAGTTTGATTTCCACAAGAAATACCCAATAAAAACCAGCACAATTATCGAAATTAAAAAATAATATTTCATATAGCCAACAGATGGATAATTCATCAAAACATAGGTTGGAAAAAATGTTAAAATGATAAATAAGATTCCCAATTTCCTTGTTTTTCTTTCTCCATATTTAACCGGATAGGTAGAATAATTATTTGCAACCGCGCCTCTTAAATTCCCCAAATCTTTAATTAACTGTCTTAACAACAACACAAAAAACAAAAATGAGGCATGGACAAAAATTATTTTCGTGAAATTTTTATAGTATACAAAAATGGCAAAAAATGGTGAAATTGTTAATACTGAAGCGGACACCAAACCTATAAAAGGATGTTTCTTGAGCTTATGGGAGTACAACCAAATGGCAAAGATATAAATGGCAAAAAACAACGCTGCTCTCCAAGAAATAAACCATCCGAAAAGAAACCCTAAAAAATTAAATAAAAAATAAATTTGAAGCTTCGTTCTCTGACTGACAAACTGATCTAGATGCGCTTTAATTGGCCTATTAATCCTGTCTGCTTTCACATCATAAAAATTATTTATAATATACCCCGCAGAAACAACAAATACCGATGCTAAAACGATAAAAAAGAGCTTGTAATCCAATACTACTACTCGCAATGATCTATTAGGTGAGAAAATAAATAAGGCCGCTAAATACTGCGCAAGAACCAATACTAAAACATTATAGCCTCTCACTACAGAAAGCAAGCTTAATAGTTTGTAGAGTACGGAAGTGGGCTTGGAACTATTCACTTTACTAGTCTTGGTGCATTAAAATCTATAAACCAATTCTAATTTATAATTCTGAAGTTTTTCTTTTGCTTTTTCATAATCTTCGGTAAAACCTAAGATGTAACCACCACCACCAGAACCACAAAGCTTCAAGTAATATTCATTGGTATTTATTCCATGTTCCCAAACCTTATGAAAAGCGACAGGGATCATTGGTTTAAAGTTTTTCAACACAATTTTAGACAATTGTTTTACATTTCCAAATAGCGATTTCACATTACCATGTAAGAAATCATCTATACAAGCATCTGTGTAAGTGACAAATTCTTCATCTAACATTTTCCTAAAGCCTTCGTTTTTCATCTTATTCATAAAGATGTTTACCA
>Ga0105356_10001714_pt1 | contig 21894 bp, 7 predicted proteins | sample GOMGulsemesocosm_3_FD_83502 | JGI IMG/M metagenome (GOLD analysis project Ga0105356, IMG submission 83502) | Methane-oxidizing microbial communities from mesocosms in the Gulf of Mexico - GOM9D Gulf of Mexico | ecosystem: Environmental > Aquatic > Marine > Cold seeps | place: Gulf of Mexico... | reverse complement strand
TGTGCATAGCACCTACATCTTCATTGTACTTAATCAGCTCCCACCCCTCGTAAGCCTCACGCAACTGCCCTGCTTTTAGGGTAAAAGGGAAGCGGACTGGGCATGGGTGTTCTTCAGTGCTCATAGCGCAAACAATCAGGTTATAGCCGCCGGGCAGAGTATGCTCTTGCATATCAGTCATAACAGCATCAACACGAGCTGGGTCGAGAAACATTAAGGTTACGGTGCTGGCAATAAAGTCATAATCCACACCAAGCCCGGCATTATTGATGTCGTACACCTGTGCCTTAATGTTGGCTACCCCCTCTTCGCTCACAATTTGCTGCAGCATACCAATAGCGCTGGGGTTGTTGTCTACAGCGATCACGTTAAAGCCAAGCTGGCTCAGGTATAAGGCATTACGTCCATTGGAGCAGCCCATGTCTAAGGCATTGCATGGCTCAATAATTTTGCACGCATCTACCACTTCACTATGCGCAGGATTTAAGCCGTAACGGCTATTTAGGTCAACTGTCATGGTATCCACTTAGTTTTTGAAATTAGGGCCAGTATGTTACTACTTCTTAGGCACATTTAAATGGCAATAGCCAAAGCTTTTAGGGCTAATAGGGCTTTTCGCGCTTATCGGTAAAAAGACTCACAAGCTTAAAAAAAAATTACAATGTAAAGATACGGCATTGTTGACCAGAACATTGCCGAGTGGCCGCTTTGGATCGGTAGCGGCCATTAGTTACAGTGCTGGATCGAATTGCTTGGGCTAACGTCAAATGACGGATTTGTGCCAATAACGGAGTTTCATCTCCAACACAAAAAAACTGCTTAGCTTCATCTAAACAGCCTTATCGATTTTCTTAAAAGAACAAGTTAAACAGGAAGCCTGTAAATATGGCCATTCCGAAAATCACCAACAAAAAAGCAATAATCATTGGTCTTTTGAACATTGATTTCAACAAGATAACTTCAGTCAGGCTAGCCCCAGCGCTACCGATGATCAAAGCCATAATTGCTCCCATGCCCATTCCTTTAGCAGCCAAGGCTGCTGATAGCGGGATTACAGCTTCTGCACGAAGATAAAGAGGCACACCAATCACTGCAGCCAATGGAATCGCGAATGGATTGTCAGCACCCGCATACTGCGCTATCAAGTCTGCCGGCATAAAACCGTAAGTAAATGCACCAATAGCAATACCTGCAAGAAGGTAAGGCAACACTTTAGTAAACTGGCTCCAGGTTTCTTTCCATATCCGAGCCCAACGATTATTGTTTACAGTCTCAATAGCTAGTGAACCGTCACAGCCTACCTTTACGACTCCTTCAGGCTCATTTTCTCCACAAGTAGCTGCGGCAGAGATCTCACAAGGCGACGTTTTCAATTTTTGTGCTCCTGTGTTACCAGAGCAGCCGCCAACAAGTTTGTCCCCAAAGACTTCTGGGCGTACGTACTTTTCAAAATTCATTTTTTCTAATAAATAGCCCGCCCCCACCGAAACAATTAAAGCTATAGATGCATATGCCAGCGTAACCTCCAAACCAAAGGTCGCCAGAAACAATCCGATAATGATCGGGTTCAGTAAAGGGGATGTAAAAAGAAAAGTAATTGTTGGCCCAAACCCTGCCCGCGCTTTGAGCAGCCCCGTCAGCATAGGGATAGTAGAACAACTACAAAACGGCGTAACGCCACCGAGTATGGCCGCAGATAAATACCCTTTTCCGCTCTTTGAACTAAGTATGCTTTGGATTTTCCGTGCAGGCATAAACTCCTGAATAACGCCCACTATAAAGCTAATAACCAAAAACAGCGCTGTAAGTTCCACGCCTAAAAAAGCAAACATGCCCAAAGCTTCTTTAAACATTATGAGTATTTCATCTGACATAATTACCTCCATATTTCTAATATTATGGAAATATAATATTGATGAAACTTTGCTCTGTCAAAATATTTCCAGTATTATCGAAATATCTTATTCAAGAGACTCTCATCATGCAGGTAGGAATCGCTGCTAAGCGCTTAGCTGAATTAGGGCATGAAACCCGTCTAGAGGTATTTCGATACTTAGTGAAAGGCGGCCGACAAGGTGTGCCTGTTGGCGAAATCCAGTCAGCTCTGGATGTTCCTGGCTCCACTCTCTCTCATCATATTACTCGCTTAGTTTCGGTAGGGTTGGTTACTCAGCGTAGAGAAGGAAGGACACTCTATTGTGTACCTCAGTTTGGTGAACTAGATGCTTTAATCGAATTCCTTCAAGATGAATGCTGCGCTAATGAGTGTTCGCAACCCGAGTAAAGATTCGCTGAACGTTGCTTTGGATTGTGAATTCAATGAGTCAACGAAACACGCTATTTTCTTTAGTTCGAATAATGGAGCGTTGAATAGCCCCCATACACCAAGACATTTTTTATGCCTGCTTCGGGATAGAGTATCTTTGTTCTTTAATACAAAAGCCTTCATAACTTCGGATGACTGAAATCGATAATTATCAAGAGTCGCCGAAAGTATAGGGCCTGCGTCTTTATTTATAAGATCGGTAATATTAAGAGCAACCATTCCTCTTGATTTTGACGACTTATCCTGACCAAAACGTATTTTTATTTGCTTACTCCGGCAATAATCGTCTGGAGGCACATAACTTGTCAGTGCCGATATACCCAGTTAGAACCGCACGACTATTACAGCGGATATGGCATCGTTGTCGTAGTCATCGTTATTTTGGCGGCGGTAATCGAGCGAGATGGTCGAGTTACCAGTGGTGTAGGAGAGGCCCGCGCCGAATACCGTGCTGTTGTTCTCCCGGTCCCGATCGTTGATTCCGAAGGTAGTTCCAGGAGCGCCGGCGTAACTGTAACCGATGCGCGCATCATCAATGTCGAAATCGTGATTGAGCGCCACAGACGCATGCCAATCAAGGGTGCCATTGCGCAGCTGCTGCAGACGAACAACCTTGGCGCCCAGCTCGCCTAAAAGGGCTTCGGTGTCACGATCATCGATGATCTGGTTAAGACTGCCTGCTCCGGTTTCCTCGAAGCCATCCTCCTGCGCATAGAAATAATAAAGTGATCCGTAGGGTTCGAGAGACCAGTCGTTAAAGCTAAACTGGTAGCCACTACCTAAATACCCTATCCAGGCATTACCGTCGTGATCGCTCCGCGCCGTACGTTTCGTCGCGCCTATAACTACATCGCGTCTGTTGTCGAACGATTGGCGAGCGTAGGAAACACTCCCCTCAAGGTAAGCTTTGTTATTGAACCAGCTGGCATAGGCGCCACCAGACCAAGCTTGGATATCAGCTTCTCCTCCCGCCTGATCCATATCAAGATCGGTTTTGGCGTAGCCCAGGGTGACGCCAACAATTACCTGCTTGCTCAGACGGAAATCATACCCCAAAGCCGCAATATAGCTGTCCGAATCAAAATCTGTGTAGCCATCGACCTCATCATAGTTGCCCTCAGCTCTGGCGCCCAGCACCCAGGCTTGGCCTTTCGCTGCCTCTTGTACCCGGAACGCTTGATTCACTCCGGCGTCCGAATAGTAATTGTCATATGCAGCATGCATAAAGCGTGAGTCCTGATAACCGGCAAATTGCGGTTCGGAGGAAATGTCGATCGCGCCGAATCCGTTATTATAGGCAAACGACACGTTGCCAAATGACCTCGCCTGACCCTGAAGCGATTGCCGGTACGTCGCCCGCGACGAGCCCAGATGATTTTGCAGGAGATGGGTCATCTGCTGCCCGGTGTCCACCGTGCTTTGGGTGGTGGCTTGGTGCGAGTCGGGGCTCGCACTTGCGAACGCTTCATCGAAACCAGACTCCAGCGATTGCAAGGTGCCCAGCACATCGGCCAGGTCTCCGCTGGCATCATCGGCAATGCTATCGAGGTTCCGGGCAATTTGCCTGTACAAGGGGTTATTGGCGACTAGGGCAAAGGATTCAGCCGTGGCTACCGTATCAACGGAGTTGACGGTCTGCTCGAGACCGAAACGCAACAGTGGCCTTGGCGCAGGCAGCGTCACATCGGCAAACGTGTTGCTCAGGGACCCTATGGTCTCTAGCAAGGAATAGCGAGTGCCGTTGGAAATGTAGGTGCCACCGCGCTTTTCAACACTGATGGCCCCGTCCAGCATCGCACTGCCACCAATCAGCAGCTTACCGTGATCACCTTCGCTGTGGACATAGGTGGCATACTGCCCACCCGGATGGAACGTGTAGTCCGTTTCTAACTCAAGCGTTCCTTCGTCAATGGTTAGTATCTCGAGCGTGTTTAGTGTCGGTAGCGTATAGGCCCCAGCTGCACGTTTGGTTGCGGTATTGAAGTCCGGCAGCGTATTGTCAAACTGGCCCGTACCTTCCAGCACTAGGTGAGCGGCACCTGTACCCATAAGTGGAGTCAGTTTCGCGCCCGCTGCATCTTCGAGTACCGGTGTACCCGCCAATACCAGTGTGTCATCGCCGGCGCCCAAATTGACCACACCGGTCGTCACTGAACCATCGCCAAGCCTGACCTCATCCGTACCCTCACCAGTCTTTATGGCCACACCGGCGACGTCGCTGCTGCCACCTTTTCTGAGCACAGACAATATCCCGTTGTTGGCCACAACATCGTTACCGGCACCGCTCTCTATACCGACCATCGTGATACTGTCTGTATCTTTAATCTGCCAGGCTTCTACCCTAATCGTGCCGTTGTTGGTGACGGTGTCGTTGCCGTCACCGGTCACGATAGCTTTGGTTGAGATATCTATATGGGTCTCTTCAGCCGGCGCCTTGTCTGGGGCGGCGGGGCCTTTGTTGGCACTGATCACTTCTGCTGAGTAGTCTGAATCATGATCATCATTACGGTTCGTCACTAGGATTTCAGCACCGGCCGCATTGATGATTGTGTTGTCACCCGTACCCGCGTCAATACCGGTGGCCGTAACATCGAAGTCAACGAAAGCCTTGCCGTAACCGTCACCACCACCACCGCACCACCAGCCAAAGAACCAGATGCAAATGTCGCCGCCTGTGGCTGTTGCTTGGGCTTTTGCCTGGGTGATCGCCCGGACACTTATCGTACCCGTGTTGACCACATGATCAGCGCCGCTGCCCAGCTCGATGCCTATGGCTTGCGCGTTGGCTGTCGATCTGCTGGACGCAATAGCATCGCCAAATGCATCGCCGTCAGCTGATGTATTAACCACACCCTCGGCAATGGCAGTAACAATCAGTTGACCAGCATTTTCTATTGTGTGACCTGCTTCTCCCAGCAGGCTGATACCCAGGGCTGCCGCGGTAGCATTGCCGGTCGCCCGCGCGGTACCGTTGCCATCGAGTCCGTTACCGTTTGCGGCCGCATAGCTAGGGAACTCAGCCACAACAATCTCCTTCGTATCCTTCACCAACAGTCCAGTCTGTTGCCATTTCCAGTCTTCATCATCGGCGACGCCATCACCATCTGTGTCAACCTGAGTAACAATAACCTGATAGTAAGCGCCGTCTGTACCAACGTTGGGATCCTGTACCTCTGACTTAGTATGGAAGATTACTGTCTTATCCGGATACTTGGTGCGATTTCCCTCATCAGGATTACCATCGTCATCATAAAATGATGGTCGATCTCCCCCCTCAAAGTTTTCGGGAATTGGCAGATTGTCCGGATCTTCATTAACATCTTCACTGCGAACATCTCGATAGACTGTAATAGTATGTATAAGCTCGCGCGCCGTCGTCGCATCAGCTGTCACTTCAAGCTTGCCATTATTGACAACAGTATTACCTGTGGTGCCTGAGGATACGACACCTGTTGCAGCCGAATTAGCGGTGCTGTTAACCTTGGCCACACCGAGTTCGCCAAACGTGAAATCTGCGCCGCTGGAAACCGCCAGCGCATAACCGATACTCTTTGCCAATACCGTGACGTCGCCCGCCAGAGTGACGTCGTTGTCACCTGCGCCACCATCCAGACCGGTTGCCGTTGCATCGGCGCTGGTAACAGCACCCGCTTCTTTACTATTGACCAGAGAAACCGAGGTCTTGGCCGTATTGATTGCCTGTGCATCGGCCAGGGCCGTTACATCGATCGTACCGGTGCTCTCCAAGGTATCGTTACCGTCACCACCTATCATGCCATTGGCTGACGCAGCAGCAACCGAAACACCAGTCGAAGTATTCGTGCCGGTAAACTTGAAGGTCGAACTTGCACCCCCAGTGGATACCAGCGCTGCATCCGCCGTCACAACAACGTCACCGTGATTGACCAAAATGTCGTTGCCGGCGCCACCGCGCATTCCGTCGGCGCTGCTGGTTCCGGTCAGACTCGTGCCGGCATCAGCGCCGCCGGCAAATGTGTAGGACACCGCATTTGTATTGACCGAGGTTTTTGCATTTACTCTCAACTCAGCACCCAGCAGATTTAGCAATACATCATTGCCGTCATCACCGAGCATGCCCGCAGCCCGCGTAACACCACCCGAAACGTTGCTGGCAGACGCGCTGCCGAAACCGGTAGAAGACCCCGCTTTAGACGTCATGTTTGATGATGCCTCAATACTAATTTTACCGCGGTTACTGATTACATCGTTGCCTGCGCCGCCTACCAAGGCATCAGCCTCAGTAATGGCCGCCAGCCGGCCCGAAGAAGAACTGCTACCACCCAGGGTAAAACTGGAGCCATCAAGCATCAGCTCTGAGATCGCGGTAAGCACGATATTTGCGGCACTGTCGATGATGTCATCCGCCGCCCCCCCGTCGATGCCAGTAGCATTCGTTGTAGCACCTGACTTACCACCTGCGTTTGAACTGCCGAACACCGCCGCGGCGCCACTCCTGGAATCCATCATGGAATGTGCATTTACTGTTATCCCTCCAGCAGTCAGGATCTCGTCCTCACCATCACCACCACTTATGCCGACCGCCTCCGTACGAGCTTCGAGGGACGAGTCTGCGTCGGCAGAGCCACCATACGTGAAGCTTGTGCTCGAATGCACCAGTTTCGATTCCGCCTCTACATCCAAGGCGCCGAGCGTCTCAATGTAATCATTACCCAGGCCACCGTTCAGACCGGTTGCGAGCGTGGTAGCACCGGACTCGCCCGCCGCTTCCGAGGAGCCGTAAATCGTTATCGCTGCTGAACCTGTTTCGTTCAGTGAGTTAGCTATGACAGCAATATCACCTTGGTTACTGATTGTGTCGTCGTCCATACCCCCGGCTATACCGGTAGACGTCGTAGAGGCGACCGCAGATGCCTCCGCACTGGCAAGCCCCGCCAGTCCAGCTGCTACTGCGCCGCCACGGAGTATCGACATCCAGTTGGCATCCGGGTCACCACCGGAATCTCCCGCAGGCCCAACGCGGATGCTACCGGTACTGGCATTAATAATTGTGTCCGCGCCATCATCGCCGGATAGCCCGGTTGCTACAGTCTGCGCCTCACCACCCGCTTTGGCTTTGGCGACACCAAAGAGTGCAACGGACGCACCGGTTGCATTACTCACGGACTGACTGCGCACATCAACACTGCCCGCATTCGCGATCATGTCATCACCGGCATCACCGGCCATACCTGTTGTATTGGCCAGCACAAGCGTTGCTGCATCGGCCTCGGCAAACCCACCCAGGGTTACAGATACACCAATTGAGTCGAGATCAGCCTGCGCCAGCACATCGATACTGCCGCTTTCTTCATTAACTAATATGTCGTTATCATTGCCGCCCGAGAAACCAGTGACATCAATATCCGCCGTCGTCGTCGCACTGCTAATGCTGACACCAGCCAGGCTCGCACTAATGGCGGCCGCATCCGCGCTGGTTGCCGCATCAATATCAATAACTCCGGAATTAGACAGGACATCCTCGCCGTCACCACCGCTCAGGCCGGTAACGTCAGTCGCCGCTGTGGCATCGGCGGCGGCAACGGAAAACCCTACAGGTGAAACACCAAGTGCAGCAGCCTTTGCATCTGAGTCGGTCACGATTTTAAGATCACCCGAGTTACCGATACGGTCATCACCGGCATCACCACCAAAACCGACAGCATCTGCACGGGCGTCCGCGCTTGCATTGCTTATAGCCAGGCCAGCCGCGGTTGCGGATAAGGCCAGCCCCACCGTGTCGGCGGTTGATGTCAGCACGATATTGCCGCTGTTTCGCACCTCATCATTGCCGTCACCACCGGCAAAACCCTGACTAAATGCTTCAGTTGATGACTTGGCATCTGCAACAACGCCAAGGCCACCCGGCGCAAAAGCTACGCTTCCACTGATGGAATCCGCCTTGCTGTTCTGCGTCAGTGAGCCGGCATTCACCATCAGGTCATCATCATTCCCGCCATCGAATCCGACGGTGGTAGCATTGGCCCCGGCGTTAGCTGAAGCAGCCGCCATAAGCACGCTAGCAGCAATACTCGCCTCAACTGCCGTTGCATCCGCTTTAAGGATGATCGCACCCGTCTCCTCACTACTCAGCATGTCATTGCCCACACCGCCTGCCATGCCCTTTGCAGTGGCGTCGGCGACAGTCGTCTTGTCAAGAAACGAGCCGGCTATCGCAACCCCGCCCGAGATCGCAACACTCACGCCGACTGCCTGAGCATCAGCTGTGGCATTAATGGTCCCCGCCGATAACAAGTCATCGTCACCTGCGCCACCCCGGATGCCGTCAGCTTCTGCGGTTGATGTGGAAGCAGCAACGGCACCGGATAAGATACCCGAGTAGGCGATCGATGCTGATACGGTGTCGGCATCTGCATTTGCAGTCACACCATTCAGGTTGATAACCTGATCCGCTCCGCTACCGCCATCAATACCCGCTGAGTCCGCATTGGCTTTTGTGCCGCCATCCCAGAACGCATCGCTGGCTATAGCAACTCCGACACCGGTCAGCGCAATGCTGACTGAATTGGCGTTCGCGTCGGCTGTACTCGTGACATTACTGGCATTGATTACGGTATCGTCACCATCACCTGCTGCTATCGCACGCGAGTCGGCATTGGCGGTGCCCGTCGTCGTTGAGACACTCAACCCCGCACCGGTAACAGAGATGCTATTGGTCGAAACCAGTGACTTGGCTTTTACATCGATCGTATTAACTGCGCCAGCGAATGAGGAGCTCGCTACACCGGAGCGGATAAAGTCATTACCGGCTCCGCCACTGAGCCCGAAGGCGCTTGAATTCGATGTGGTGCCGCCATCCCAGACCGCGTCGGAAGCAATCGCAACACCAATACCCGCCAAGGCAATATTCGCACTGATTGCATTTGCATCGGAATCAACAGCCATGTTGCCTGTATTGTCGATAAAGTCGTCATCTTCACCGCCATCTATTCCAAGCGCATCGGCATTCGCCGTCGACGTAGAAATTGAACCACTAACCCCACCCACAGTGAAAGTCACAGCGGTCGAAGTCGACACAGCAACGGCATCCACATCCATATCACCGCTGCTGGTGATTTCGTCTATACCTGTACCGCCTGCCACGCCCGAAGATGTCGCGGCGCTTTTGGCTCCACCATCCCATGCACTGTTACCCGCAGCCGACACACCAAATTTTGAATCGGCATTCATGATTGTATTACCGTTCGAAACAGAGCTTGCGGTGATCTTGTCGCGACTGTCTACAGAGTCATCACCTGCACCCGCATTAATACCAACCGAATCGGCAGTGGCATCAGCCGACGCTATAGCACCTGCAACACCCAGCACCGCAATTGCGACACTGCTGCCGGTCGCACTCGATATTGTTTCTGCCTTCACCGTACCGTCGCTGACAACCGCGTCGTTGCCGGCACCAAGCTCCATGCCCTGCGAACGCGCCGCAGAACTGGTGCCTCCTTCCCAGACGGCATCACCTGCAACCGCTACGCCAGCCGCAGTAAACGACACAGCAGCCGAGGCGGTTATTGCTGATGACAAGGCGCTGACATCGCCACTATTGTTGATCGTGTCATCGAACTCACCAGTGCCTGCATCCAGGGCAGTGGCTTCCGAATCAACCGTTGACGTAGCGACCGCCCCGGCTACACCTGCAACCGCAACACTGACGTTTGCAGAGGCCGACTCGGCAAATGATTGGCTCGTGACATTGCCTTCGTTGGTGATGTCGTCAGCCCCTTCTCCGACTTCAATACCGCGTGCACTGGAGATAGCCGTGGTGCCGCCGTCCCATACGTCACCGGCAGCAACCGCTACACCCGCAGTCGTCACACTAACCGAAGTGGTCGCAGCCAAGGAGTGCGATGTAGCCTCAACATTGCCACGGTTCGAAACCTTATCGACATAATCACCATCACCGGTATCAATACCGCTGGCATCGGAATCACTGGTCGCTGTTGCAATACCACCAGCCACACCCGCTACGGCAACAGCCACAGCTGCTTCTGCTGCAATTGAGTTTGACCGGACATCGATGTCACCGGAGTTGTCTACGCTGTCAGCACCTTCGCCGACCTCGATACCGCGCGCCTGCGAGTTAGCCTTGGTGCCGCCTTCCCAGGCAGCGCCACCAGCCACTGCAAGACCAGCGGTCGTAACGGACACAGTGGCGGTCGCCGCCAGAGCATCGGAATTAACTGTCAGGTCACCGCTATTGATGACGGTGTCTCGGTCTTTCTCTTCCTCACCCGTATCAATGGCAGTCGCGGAAGAATTGCCTGTTGATGTAGCCACCGCACCGGCCACACCGGTAACAGCCACGCTGACACCAAGTTCCGCTGCAGCCGCCCGCGAATTGGCGGTAATGTTGCCGGAGTTATCAACCGTGTCTTTGCCCGCACCGACGGCAATACCAAGACCTTCAGAGTTCGCGGTGGTGCCGCCATCCCAGACGGCTCCCGCTGCGACGGCAAGACCGGCATTGGTGAACGTAACGGTCGAGGTGGCAGCGGTAGCCGTGGAGTCGGCCTTGAGATCACCGCTGTTGATAATTGTATCGGCGTCCTGACCTTCGCTGGCATCAATCGCTACTGCCAGCGAACTACCCGTAGAGGTTGCCGTCGCGCCCGCAACACCAGATACGGAAACCGCTGCAGCCACTTCGGCCGCGGTGCCAATACTCGTCGCCGTGATGTCGCCGCTGTTGTCTACTGAATCGCCGGTCGCTTTTTTGCCGGCACCCATGTAGATACCGCGTGCCTCGGAAATGCCCTTGGTGCCGCCATCCCAGACTGAACCGCCCGCAACGGCCAGGCCTGCGTTGGTCACGGACACGGCCGCAGTTACTGCTCCGGCTCCGGATATCACGCTCAGATCACCGGAGTTGGTAACAGTATCGACGGCATTACCGCTGCCCATATGAATCGCGGTTGCGCTGGACTCACCGGTGGAAGTCGCCACCGCACCGGCCACACCTGTCAAACTGACACTGGTCGCCAGTTCCGCAACCAAGGAAACACTGTTGATCGTGATATCACCACTGTTGTCGACTGCATCCGCACCCGCACCCAGTTCCATACCTTTAGCATCAGAGATGGCCTTGGTGCCGCCATCCCAGACAGCGCCACCCGCAATGGCAACGCCCTGGTTACTGAATGACACAGCTGCCGATACACCGCCGGCATCGGCTGTTACCGTCAGGTCACCACTGTTGGTCACGATATCGACAGCATTATCCTCGTCATCACCCGCCTTTATAGCAACCGCAGTCGATTCGCTGGTCGACGTCGCGACCGCACCCGCTACACCCTGAACAGCAACAGCAACGGCCGCTTCCGCCGCGCCGGACAGGGTATTAACCGTCACGTCACCACTATTATCAATCACGTCTGCACCGTCGCCAACATCGATGCCGCTCGCAACAGCCTCAGCACCCGTGCCACCGTCCCAGACAGCACCGGAAGCCAATGCCAGGCCTTTATTGGCGACTGACACAGAGGCTGCAGCAGCACCGGCTTTCGCATCGGCCTTCAGATCACCCGTGTTGGTTACCCTGTCCCTGTCATCCCCGGCGCTCGCGTCGATGGCCACCGCATCGGCCTTACCAGTCGCTGTAGCAGTCGCGCCGGCAACACCCTTCATGGTGACAGCAAAAGCAGCCTCGGCAACGCCGGCATCCGCTATCGAAGTCACCTTGCCATCATTGATAATAGTTTCGCCACCGCTGCCCAGATCAATACCGCGTGACTCGGCCGTCGCCTTGGTACCACCGTCCCAGACCGAGCCTGCCGAAAGGGCAGCCCCCGAGTTAGTTACACTAACGCTGGCTCCCGCGGCTAGCGCGATGGCGGTAGAATGCAATTCACCGGCGTTATACACGTCGTCCACTTCGTCGCCAGCTCCTGCATCAATCGCCTTGGAAGTTGCGTTAGAAGTTGCGGTCGATGTGGCTATACCCACCCCTTTAACGGCAACGGCAACACTAGCCGAGGCCGCACCAGAATCCGCATTCGTAGTGATTGAACCCGTGTTATGAATCGTGTCAACGCCACTGGCAATCTCATTAGTCGATTCGTAGCCAGTTTCATCCGTGCCCACCGCCAAGCGCGTTGTTTTTTTTCTGTCGCCACCATCACCTGCGATACCAATAGCCGTTGCCTCCGATGTGGTGCCGCCATCCCAGACCGCATCCGCTGCCGCCGCAACACCCTTGTTGGTAACCGCCACATTAGCTGCCACTGCGCCGGATAACGCATCACTGGTCAATGCACCGCTGTTGGTGATTGTATCGTCGCCGTCACCACCACGGATCGAGGTCGAATTGGCAGTGGACTTAGCAGTGGATACGGCGGCTGACACGCCTTTACCCGTAGCCGCAACATTGCCGCTAAGCACGCCGGACAATGCCGTGGTGTCTATGTCACCTGAATTGATAATCTCGTCGTCGCCGGATGCCCAACTGGATGTGTCCTCGTAGATGATCTGCGCGCGATTAGTTCTCACCTCGACATCAACAGTCTTGGTGTTGGCGCTGCCAGTGTCGGCGTCGATACCCGTTGCGGTGGACTCCGCCTTGGTGCCGAAGTCCAGGGCGCTATTGGTGGCAATAGCCAGGCCCTTGGCCGCAAACGCAACGTTTGCCATGTAGGCTTCCGCATCCGAGGTTGCCATCAACTTGCCTGTGTTTTCGATACGGTCATCGCCGTTACCCGACTCGATCGCACCGGCCGATGACGTGGACTCCACGCTACCAATCGAAGCCGCTACGCCCTTCTTGGTAATGCCGACCGCAACCTGGGGTGCGCGTGCTGTGCTGGAGGTGGTGATAGCGCCCTTGTTTAGTATGTCGTCGGCGCCATCGGCACTCATGGAGTCCGACATGATATCGACATTGACAGTCAGGGCAATCGAGTCGAAATCGATCGCTGTATCCACCAGCAGGGACTTATCGGAATCACTACCCGCGCTCGAAATACCGATCGCTTTCGACGTCGCTTCGGTGCCAGCACCGGTAAAGCCGACGTTGCTAAGCGCCGTACCCGTCGTCGAAACCGATACATTCGCGGCCGCCGCGTTGGCCTCCGACGTCGACGACATGTCGCCGTAGTTGGCGATAGTGTCAGCACCGCCACCGGTGTCAAGAGCTGCAGAGGTCGCGGTAGCCGTCGTATCTGCGCTGGCATTGGCAGAGCCCTTGATTGTCACCGCGACAGAAACAGCGCCGGTGTTCGCCGCCGCGTCTGAACTGACATCATAGTAATTTTCAACCCTGTCATCGCCACTGGACGCAGTGGTTACCTGTTCGAAACCGGCAATAATACCCTCGTCGCTGATCAACAGGCCGATGTCGGTCGTCCGGCTGTTATCGCCACCATCCGTCACGATGCCATTCGCTGTCGCCGTAGCCACGGTGTTGGCTTCAATCTTGGTGCTGGACTTCGCCTTTTCCTGTTTCTTGACACCGACTCCACCCGCTACAGCCACAGACCAGGCATTCGCATCCGCTTTGATGTCGCCATCCGGCGCGACACCGTCTGCACAGCCAGCAGGTGCAGCACAACCGACTGTAACGCTGTCATCACCGCCGCCGGTTACGATCGCAATAGACGTGCTCACAGCCGTGGCATTTATCTTCGCCTCGGCAGCGCCATCGATCGCAACAGTGCCACCGACCGCCCCAGCTACTGACAGAGCATTGGCGGTGACATCGTCACCAACAACAACGACGTCATCGCCACTAGCCGCGTCCTCGGCTAAGGCTAAATTCTGAGACAAGCCATCCTTATTGATATTCAAACTGACCTCTAAACTGGTGTTCTTGCCGCCGTCGGCACGTATGCCCGTAGCAGTCGACTGCGCTTGCGAGCTGGCCTCTGCAGTGACCTTGGTTTTGGCCTTGTCTTCCTTGGTCTTCTGCCCGTAGCCCACGCTCAACGCTCCACTCACAGTGTTCGCTGAAGCCGTCACGGTGTCGGTCGTTGAAATCATATCGCTGCCGCTACCCGTATCGAGACCAGTGGCGGTCGCGATTGACTTGGCGGTCACCTTGACAGATGCACCGGACAGGAGTCCGAACAAAGGCGCCTGGCTGTCAATCGCAATGGTTGCGCCTCCGGCACCAGTCAGCGCATCGGCATCGGCATTCACCGCGCCGCTGCTGACCAGTTCGTCATCGCCGGCCAGGCTTTCAATCGTGAATATTGCGTTGCTGACTAAGCCTTTCGCATTAATGACGAGGTCGGCATCGAGCACCGTCGTAGTGGTGCCATCAGTCGTTATGCCGGTGGCTGTCGCGTCGGCGGTCGCACTGGCCTTAACCTCTACCTTGGATTTGGTCTTATCGCCCTCTTTCTGACCGAAACCGATCGCCAGCGCTCCGGCGTTGGCCTTCGCAATGGCATCGACCGTGCCAGTGCTCGTTACAATGTCCGCGCCGCCACCTGCACCAATGCCACCGGCATCGGCTTTAGCCTCTGAACTAATGTCTGAAGACGAAGAACCGTCGATCGATATCGTCGCACCGCCCGCGCCCGAGTTTGCCTGCGCAATAGCATCGATGTCGGCAGCGCTGGTAACGGTATCGACACCTGCATCCGAGACGGCTGTGTAGTCAAGCGCAACCGCCAGTCCATCTTTACCAATGGTTACCGACCCGCTGGCCTCGGTGGTGCTGTTAGCCGAGTCGGTCTGGATACCGCGCGCCTTCGCCTCGCTGACCGCTTTCGCATCAGCCTTGGCCTCCTTGCCGCCTCCCTGCGCGAAAGTCACCGACAATGCGGTCGCGGTTGAGTCTGCATCCGCAACAATACTGCCTACCGCAGTCACCGCATCATCACCTGCTCCACTCAGCACACCGGCGCTGTATGCCTTGGCATTCGAATTAGTCTCGGACTTAGTCGTGCCTGCTGCATTGATATTGATCGCCACGCTCGATGCTTCGCTGGTCGCATCGCTGTTAACCACAATCGCACCATCCGTTTCGACGGTATCATCACCGCCCTCAGAGCTGCGCTCATATTTGAAGGCGAATTCGAGTCCGTCGCCATCAATCGTCAATCCCACCGCATCTTCCTGAGCGTGATCGCGACCGTCAGCATCGATACCAACGGCACGAGCCTCAACCTCTGCCTTCGCCTCAACCTCAACTGAAGCCTCGCCGGTCGATTTCTTGGTGGGTGGGTTGTCTTTATCTTCGGCCTCGGCAGGTTTCTGCACGGCCAGGCCCAATGCCAGCGATTCCGCTTCGGCCGTCGAATTAACCGTGAGGTCAGCGTCGTTGTCGATGAAGTCTGCGCCGGCACCGGCTGCGATAGCGGTGCTGTCGGCCGTCGCCTTGCTGTTTGCCGCAGTCTTGATGGTACCGACCGCTTCGATGTTGATGCTCGCACTCTTATTGTCGGCTGTGGCGGTGGCATCAGTGGTGATCGCGCCGGTGTTGGTTATGGTGTCAGATCCGCCCTCAGATGATTCACTTCGAGAGAGGCGTGTCGAGAGCCCATCCTTGCCAATAGATAGTAAAAACTCCCGCAATTTGTTGTGCCGCCCGCCGTCGGCATCGAGACCGCGTGCCGTCGCACTCGCCGTGGACGAGTTATCCGACTTGCTGGTCAGCTTGTCATCGGTCAACGACGGCTTAGGGTCTGCATCCGGTTTTTCCGTACCCTGCCCGATGCCGAGTGACAGAGCTGTCGCACTTGCATCAGCATCTGCGATTGAGAAAATGATGCCGCGGTTGGTCAGGATATCATCGCCAGCACCGGTGTAAGCACCCGTACTTTTCGCGGTGGCCGTCGACTTCGCTTCCACATCGGTGGAGCCACCACTACTGACGACAATACCACCACTCTTGGTCGAGGTTCCAGCCGTCGCGTGCGCATCAATTCGACCCTTGTTGATGAGGGTATCGTTGCCAATTGCGGCCAGTTCAGTTTTCTGGAAGTCTATCAGCAAGTTTCCGTTAAGCAATTCACCACCCAGCGACCAGCTCGATGGACCCTTACCCTCGGTGTCGATGCCTATAGCGCTGGCAGTGGCCGTCGCATTAGTTTCACTTTTAGACTTGTTCTTCTTGTCTATTTTTTTCTTGTCGTCCGTAGTTTTGCCGCCCACTTCGAGTGAAAAACTCAGCGTGTCAGCAACGGCGTCCGCGGTAGCCGTTAACGCGCCGGTATTGGTCACTTCGTCGTCGGCGCCTCCGGTGGAAATAGCGACGCTCTCAGCCTCGGCCTTGGCATTGCCTTCAGACTTGACGGAACCGTCCACCTCGACGGAAACACCGGCTGAAGCTGCACCTGCCACGGCATCCGCATCTGCGATGATGACATCGCTGTTGTTCACCGTATCGGCGCTCTCACTGGTGGAAGTCGTGCGTTCGATTGCAAGCCGCAGGCCATCCCCTTCAAGGGGAGTAGTGAAGTCGTTCTCGGTTTCGGTGCCGGCCGTTTCTGTCTCGATACCCTTGGCCTTAGCGGTCGATTCGGCATTGGCCTCGATCACGATCTGGGTTTTCTTGTTGGCATTGCCAGCCACCACGCCCACGCTCAGGGCGCCGCTGATAGCGTTGGAGGTCGAGGTCAATGAAGCGGATACGGTGACCTCATCGTCGCCATCGCCGCCTTCGACGCCATGTGTCGACGATTCCGCCTTGGACGTGGTCTTGATTTTGAGCGACTTGGTAATCTGCGCGCTCAACGGAACGGCAGCGCCGCCGATGACCGACTCGGATGTCGTGGAAACGGACTCTTTGATGATAAGGGTATCGCCACCACCATCACCCGTTACGCCGGACGCAGACGAGTCGCCGCTGACCGAGGCATCAATCTTTACGTTATTACTGGGTGTGTTGTTAGTATCATCATCCGTGACAAATATACCCGCAGCATAACCGCCGAAGGTACCCGCATAGGCATCGAGCGTATAGTTCATCGTGACCGTATCGTCACCATCACCCGTGCAAATGCCTATGCTTTGCGCCTTGACTTCGGTTTTCTTGGGAGCCTGGATCAGGAAAGCATCGGCGGTCGCGAAAGGTTCAATGGTGGCATTGCCGGTGACGTCATCATCGCCGTCCTTCGTATTTACGCCAGTTGCCTTGGACTCGGCCTTGCCCCCGACGGAGATGATCGTGTTGGCGGTTGGCGACAGCGGCGAACTAACAACGAGGATATCGGGAGCATCGGTACCTTCAAGCCCCGTGACAATGTCTTCATCGTCAGCATAGCTTTGCTGCGGAACAAATTGTAAAAGGAAAAGAGGGCAAGCAACCAATACCCAGCGAGCAAGAACGGAAAGTCTAGAAACAAGCCACGCCATCACGCTCTCCCTTGCACTTTATTTTTTTACGCCATCGTTGGTGTTAAAACACCAAGCATGAACTAGCATCCAAACGGGCAAAAAGTAATTGAACTCAGGGTCTATGAAGGCGAAGGAATCTCATTTACAAATAGGCATATTTCCGCTCAATTACTTTATACTTGAAATACTTAGGTGCACTTTTTATGCCAGCAAATAATTTTCATATATTTCAATGGGTTAATAATTCAGCAGTCAACTAACCTTTTGAATTTGTAAAAGTACCTGACATAAAAAAGCCCGCCGAACAGGGTGGCTGGAGATCAGAATAGTTGGATAACTAAGGGGGAATCCCCCGAAAAATAGTGGATACAGTCTACAAGGTTGTGGGCTGAACTTTTGCCCCGCTTCGCTCTCTTGCGGTCTTGTGATTTCGGCTTGATGTGGTCAACTTCCTGGGCCTCAGTTATCCGCCCCTTTCTTAGCTACACCCTTTCCAGCTGGCCTCTTTGTGCTGTGCGCAATAACCTTGCCGGTCTTTTATGGTTCCAGAACAGAGTGCTTTCGGCATGGTCTCGGTATTCTTGAGGCATGGATTTAACTCAAAAAAAAGCCACCCCACGTTAGCAGGACGGCTTTAAGGCTAGCTTACACTCCATCTTTTCATCTAAAGATAAAGTGTTGCATCGACCAGTTGAACTCACCGTCGAAAACAGTCATTCTCGTCTCTAAATGACAAACCTTCTACCCATTGTATTTCATCTCCTTCAGCGACAGCATGGGGAACGATTTTAAGGACTCCTACGCTTGAATAAATTAACGCAATCTTCGACCTGACGCATGAAGAAGAGCATCCACACTGTAATCCACTTCGACAAGTAATCTTCATTACTACTTCTCTTTGATTTTTAATAATACCTTCCTATACTTTTTACTCGTACCAACAAAAACAATAAAAGGTATTTGCCTGTGGATCTGATGACCAACTACTATGAACGTCTTGTCGAAAACTACCTAATTGAAGATGCCGCTCCGAGGGCTGAGATTACCGACGACTGTCTTCTAAAAGATATTACTTGCTTAGCTTTGAACATGCTCCCTGCTCGTTATATCCGCCATGAGGTCGATATGTCCTTTTTCCTTTGCGATGATGAGCGTGAGGCAATGCAAACTAAAGTCTTCCAAGCTGTCGACAGTGCAATTGAAATGGCCACCGCTAGCCCAAGATAAACCTACAAAGAATATGCTTCGATTACTTTTCTCCTGATAGTTTAGTTATCCATACTTCAAAGGCTATTGCTGGAGTGTGGTGAAACTATAGTGGCTCTTGGTTACCGCCACTGTCTGTATGTGCCAATAAGGGACATTTTTCAGTACCAAATTTCAGGTAATAAAAAGCCCACCGAAGTGGGCTTACATCAGGAGCTCTAATTATTTACGCTTTCTTGCGTCTTGACCAGCCAAGACCAGCAAGACCTAGGCCGAACAGGGCTAGGGTGGCGGGAGCTGGAACGACACCAACCGTGTCACTGTATGTTGTGAAAACGGCTGAACTCCAGCCACGAACGCTTGCGCGGAAGTTGCTATTAATTCCATTAAAGGGGTCATTGTAGTCAAGGTCGAAGTTATTAGAAAAAGGCATTACAGAGCCCGCCCAAGCTAATGGTAGTGCTTGCGGGTAAGTGTTAGTAGCCGCGGTGTTAAACAAGAAGTGAATGCCGCCAAAAGTAGTCATGAAACCGGTAGAGAAATCAGAAGCTAGAGGCGTAAAATTGCTTGTGTTCCACAAGCCAGAGACCCCGTTCCATGTTGCAGAACCTTCTGTGCCATCCGCGAAAAGCACATGCAGCCCTATCCTATTGGCGCCGTCAGTATCACTCGTTCCCCAGATGAAGTCGGGCATCTCATCACTGACTGCCTCAGTGTCGGTCCACTGCTTTATCATACCCAAACCATTAAGGGTTATTGGGGTTGCGTATGCGTTAGATGAAAGCACTAACATTGTGACCAGAAGTACACTTAGTTTTCGAATCATTAGAATTCTCTCTTTATTATTGGCTTAAAATTTTAATTTTCAAGATAAAGGCACAGCTAAGGCAAATTTTGAGCCAATAACATATTACGCCTAGTAATCAATGAGTTACAGATTCGCTACTCTATTTTTGATATGGTGTTGTAAAATAAACCGTCACTATTTTAGTTGATGCAATGTAAAGAGTTATGAACCCCTCCAATGTGCAAATGACAGAAGAGAAGTGGGAGCGGCAACAGTAGCAGTTACTAGTCGGGATTGCCCCGAAAATACTGACCGGCTAGGGGCAGGTTTGGGTCGAAAACAGTCATTCTCGTCTCTAATGTCCGAAAACAGCTAACTCATTGATTTTTAACAAACCCTATTCTCACCTCTAAGTATTCCTTACGGCATTTTTAAAGTTTTCACATAAATAACTGCGTCTTTTTCTTCGTTGTTACGTCTTGTTAATTACAAGTTTATTAAAACGAGAAAAACACATGTTAAAAATAGTTAGCTTCAAAATCTGTCCATTTGTACAGCGTGTAACAGCTCTGCTTGAAACCAAGCAAACCCCCTATGAAATCGAATACATTAGTTTAAAAAATAAACCCCAATGGTTCCTTGATATTTCGCCCCATGGCCAGGTTCCCGTACTAATAACAGAAACTGGTGAACGGCTATTTGAATCAGATGCGATTGTTGAGTACTTGGAAGAAGCCTACTCGCCTCTTGTGCCTTCAATCTCTCCTGAACAAAAGGCAATTAATCGAGCGTGGAGCTATTTGGCTGCTAAAAACTATTTAGTTCAATGCAGTGCGCAGCGAAGCCCCAACGAAACAGAGCTCAACAAACGAAGTTCGAAACTAGAAAAGGCTTTTTCAGCCGTAGAATTTGAGCTAGGAGATTTCCCTTACTTCAATAGTAAAACCATTGGTATGGTAGACATTGCATGGCTTCCGATTCTGCATCATGCAGACCTAATTAATCAGCACACAGGGTATGATTTCCTAGCTGGCTATCCCAGGCTCAAAAAGTGGCAACAACGGTTGCTAGCATCAGGGCTTGCTGAGAAATCAGTTGCAGAAGATTTTAAGCAGGCATTTACAGATTTTTACTTATCAAACGAAACGTTTCTTGGGAACAAGGGCGATGTTTGTAATGATAATATCGATCAAACATGCGCTAGTGGAAGCTGCTGCTAACCACCTGATTTAGAAAGATGGGTTTATGATCGCTGCCCCCGATTCAATGATCTTGAAGTGGGTGATAGCATGTTTAGCACAATTGACTCAACTTCTATGGGTTTGAGCAGCAAAAAAAACTAGATGATGAGAGGGCTCATTGAACATTGAACGCATTTGGCAAGAATACAGCAGTAGTTTAAAAGCACTGTTGAAGTCAAAAATTTCTAATCCTGATGATGTTGACGATCTGCTGCAGGAGGTTCTGATCAAGACACATGAGAAAATTGGAACCCTTAAATCTCAGGACAAACTTAAACCATGGCTTTTTCAACTGGCCAATAACACTATTATCGACTTTTACCGAAAGCGACGGAGTAACGAGAAAATAGAGGAAGATGATCTTTGGAATGGCCACAACGAAGAGGCTATGCAACAGAAGTTGAGTGACTGCATCTTACCGTTTATTAATGCGTTGCCGTCCTCAACAGCAAGGCTGCTTCAGGCAATTGATATTGAAGGGCGGTCGCAGAAAAGTTATGCCGCTGAGACTGGAATCAGCTATTCAACGCTGAAATCCAGGGTTCAACGTGGCAGGACTCAGTTACGCGGTCTGTTTGAAGATTGCTGTCACCTTGAACTCGATAGATACGGGAACATCATAGACTATCAAGGTAAATCAGAGTGTTGCAAAAAGAGTTAGCACGTTCAGATCATTGACGAGTGTCCGATTTGGCTCGACCAGTTGAACCCACCGCCAAAAGCGGACGAATGACCGTCCCTCCATATTTCCTCATTTCCTCGGAATTTGCTACGCATCCTGAATGTCGTTTCCTTCGCCTCCCAACTCACAGCTTAAATCAATTTCTTCACCCAAGCGTTTTGCCAAACCAATCAATGCATTTTCCAACGCGTCAACTCTGGCTTCGAGCCGACTGATCTGTTGATCTTTGTTAACCGTAGGAACACGTTGCGCGACTGCTGATTCCTGCTGTACAGATTCAATATCTCCGGAGAAAAGATGGGCATACTCATGATCCAACCGGCCGGCCTGTCGAGGCAAACGA
>Ga0105356_10001713_pt1 | contig 21904 bp, 18 predicted proteins | sample GOMGulsemesocosm_3_FD_83502 | JGI IMG/M metagenome (GOLD analysis project Ga0105356, IMG submission 83502) | Methane-oxidizing microbial communities from mesocosms in the Gulf of Mexico - GOM9D Gulf of Mexico | ecosystem: Environmental > Aquatic > Marine > Cold seeps | place: Gulf of Mexico... | reverse complement strand
TGATAGCGGCGCGGTGGCACAGCCCGCAGAAGAAGTGGCGGCCTCTATAGGCCAATCGAATACATTTAGTGCTTCATTCCCTGTAGACTTTAAAACTGTCACCCAAGACTATGAAGTGGACTTGATAAAGAAAGCATTAGCAAGTGCTCAGTATAGCCAGAAAAAAGCGGCTCAGTTACTTGGGGTTACTTATCATCAATTAAGAGGTTTGTTAAAAAAATATCAACTTTTAGAAACAACTGCTGAAGACGAGTAATAATACTATTCAAATAAAGTAGTAAATAGTGCTGATATCATTAATTTAACGTAAAAATCTTCGAATATTTTACTAGATTGATATAAAGCCCTCGCTTATTGCACAAATACGCCATGTGATTGAAAATTGGGTTGATGTTAGTGACACATGGCGTTACATTAGCAAATATTACTAGCAACCCACGTATCACCATGAAAAATTGGTTAAATCTTGTCTTAAAATCGTTTTTCTTTACCGGCTTTTTCATATTAGCGGGTTGTAACCCTAATGTTGAAAATAATGCTTTAACGCCGGGTATTGTATATTGTTCAGAGGGCGATCCAACCTCTTTCAACCCTCAATTAACAACCAATGGAACAACCACTGACGCCTCTTCTTACCAACTTTACAATCGACTTGTCGAGTATGACCCGGCATTGGGCAGTATAGTCCCAGCATTAGCTCACCATTGGTTCATCAATGATAACGGGAAGATTTATACCTTTTATCTACGAAAGAATGTCAAATTTCACCACAACGATAATTTCACACCAAGTCGTGATTTCAATGCTGATGACGTGATTTTCAGCCTTAACCGTGTGATTGATTCAACGCATCCTTATCATCAGGTTTCTGGCGGCAGCTATCCATTTTTTCAGAGTGTTGGTTTTACCGATATTATTAACAAAATAGTTAAAGTGAATGATTATATGATAACCATTCATTTAACTGAAAAAGACGCGTCATTTATGGCAAATTTGGCGGCTAACTTTGCAATAATTCAATCTCAAGAATACGGGCAGCAATTAATTAGACAGCAACGTTTAAGTGATATAGATAATTTCCCCATTGGTACAGGCCCTTTCACTTTAGATTCTTATTTTCCCAATAACCACATCAGATACAAACCCAATCATCAATATTGGAACGGTGCCCCAAGTATTGAACAGTTGGTTTTTGACATTACGCCCAAAAGCACCAATCGCATTGCAAAATTAATGACCGGTGATTGCGATGTGTCGGCACTTCCACAATCAAGTGAAATTGAGATTATCCGCGATAACAAAAAATTAGAATTACAAATTCAAACGGGACTTAATGTAGCTTACTTAGGTTTTAATACTGAAAAAGCGCCATTTAACAACCCCACAGTTCGCCAAGCACTGGCCCATGCCATCAATAAAAGAGCCATTATTGAAGCAGTGTATTATGGTAGTGCGACTCTAGCAGACAGTATTTTACCGCCATTATCTTGGGCATATAATGAAGACCTGTCACCTTACAAGTACAATATAGAGAAGGCTAAATCACTACTAACACAGGCAGGTTACAGCAATGGATTTAGTATGTCTTTATGGGCTGCGCCCGTTCAACGAATTTACAATCCAAATGCGTTAAAAACAGCAGAATTAATCCAAGGGCAATTAGCACTCATTGGTGTAAAAGTGAATATCATCACATTCGGTTGGAATGTTTTTAACGAAAAACTTAATGATTATGCCTATGATTCGGTGTTAATGGGTTGGACAGCTGATAACGCAGACCCTGATAATTTCTTTAGGCCATTATTTAGCTGTGCAGCTGTACTGTCGGGTGGTAATCGGGTTAACTGGTGTGATGATGATTTTGATGAGGTATTAAATAAGGCTATTGCTTCGACTGATGAAAACTATCGCCTTCCTTATTATCTTAAAGCACAACAAACCTTAAACGAGCTCGTGCCTCTAATTCCTATTGCTCACGCCCTGCGCTTTCAAGTAAAACGTCGTAACATTAAAGGGATGTCATTAAACCCTTATGGCGGAATTTCATTTTCAAAGGCTTATCGTCATCAAGCTAAAACGTCTAAGCAGGAGACCCAATAAATGTGGTTTTATATTGCTAGGCGCGTTAATTTATTCGTTTTTACGGTGGCGGTTCTTTATTTTCTCGTTTTCTTAATGGTTAATGCGCTCCCTGGCGAGTTAGCGACTAATTTAAGTGGGATTCAGAACCCTGATATTGCACAATATGATGAAATAGTGGCTCAATACCAACTCGATAAAAGTTGGTTTAATCAATACATTTCATTTATAAAACAGCGCATTCATGGTGATTTCGGAGTATCGTTTGGCAATGGTCAGTCAATCTTTAATGACATGTTGACTCTATTACCAGCCACTATTGAATTGTGTGTTTATGCCATGATAATCGCACTTATTTTTGGTTTACCATTGGGAATATTAGCCGCAATACATTACAAAAAATTTGGTGATTTTTTCCTTTTGGGAACCAGTCTTATAGGGTATTCCATTCCTGTTTTTTGGCTCGGCGTTATTGCAATAATGTATTTTGGGCTCGACTTACAATGGTTACCCGTTGCGGGTCGATTAAATCTGTTATATCAGGTAGACCCAGTCACAGGCTTCACGTTAATTGATATTTACTTATCAAACATAGAATATAAACAGCTTGCTTATAAAGATGCTTTTGCGCATTTAATCATGCCCACCCTCACATTGGCGGTAATCCCAGCTACCGTAGTTATCAGAATAACAAGAACAACCATGCTTGAAGAGCTTAATGCTAATTACATTAAAGCATCACAAGCACGAGGCCTTCACCCTATAACTATTATTTTTCATCATGCCCTGCCCAATGCTATGCAGCCCGTATTGGCTCAAATAAGCCTGCAGTTAAGTACGCTATTAACCAGTGCTATGGTTACTGAAGTTATATTTTCTTGGCCCGGTATTGGTCAATGGCTAATTCAAGCAACTTATCAACAAGATTACCCTATTATTAGTGCTGGTATCTTGGTGTGCGCTGGCTTTGTTATTTTAGTGACTGTGGTCAGTGATGTATTACTTATTGCCACAACACCACAACGTAGGAGCGCAGTGTATGGCTCGAACTAATAGTATTTATCAAGAGGAGGTTATCCCAACTCCCCTACGCCATATTTGGATGAACTTTATCAGTTATCCGTTAGCCATGCTGGGGCTGTGGGTTTTTATTGGATTTTTAATTATCACTCTTATTGCCCCATTTGCTGCGCCTTACCCTCCAGAATTACAGCACCCCAATGCCCTTTTGTACCCACCTTCATGGCATGAAGATGGTCAAGTTTCTTACTTTTTAGGCACCGACGATTTAGGCCGAGATATTTTATCTAATTTATTGCACGGCGTGCGAACAACTTTTGGCTCAAGCCTAATAGTCACTATATTTGCCGCCTTTATTGGCATATTTTTAGGTATATTATCAGGCATGTCCCGCGGTTTGAAATCCAGTATATTAAACCACATCTTAGATGCAACATTAGCGATTCCATCACTCTTACTAGCCATAGTATTAGTCGCAATTAGCGGTCAAACACTTGCCAATGTTATGATTGCCGTCGGTATTGCATTAGTTCCTCAATTTATGCGCGCAACCCATACCGCTGTGCATCATGAATTAACTCGGGAATATGTCGTAGCTGCTAAATTAGACGGCGCTAATCAATTTCAAATTTTCTATAATGTAATATTGCCAAACATTCTTAATGCCCTCATTGTTCAATTTACTCTGGCCATATCTATTGCCATTATCGATATTGCCACTTTGGGTTTTCTAAGAATTGGAGCTCCTGCACCAACATCCGAATGGGGCACTATGCTAGCAGATGGTGTAGATCTCATCTTTATCGCCCCATGGAATGTGACCTTCCCCGGCATGGCTATATTTGCAAGTGTACTAGCAGTTAATCTTATTGGTTATGGGCTGCAACGTGCCGTCAAAGAGGGATTCGGATAATGCCATTATTGGACATCAGAAATCTAAGTATCGAATTTGACAGCCCCCATGGACGTATTAGGGCCGTTGATCGCGTTAACTTATCCATAAACCCCGGAGAGATCTTAGGGCTTGTAGGTGAGTCAGGCTCAGGAAAAAGTTTGGTCGCTAAAGCCATTATGGGCATTTTAAACGATCGCTGGACCGTTTCTGCCGATAGATTGCGTTATAACGGCGTCGACTTACTCAGTTTAAGTGCTAAAGAGCGTCGTAAGTTAATGGGCCGTGAAATAGCGATGGTGTTTCAAGAGCCCTCATCGAGTCTTGATCCTAATGATACTGTTGGTCATCAATTTCATGAGTCCTTGCCCATGGATGAATGCGACGTATCCTTTTTTAAACGACGAAAGTGGCGAGATGAACAAATAAAAGGGCTGCTGCATAAGGTCGGAATTCGTGATCACAAACGCGTTTTAAAAAGCTACCCTCATGAGTTATCAGAAGGAATTTGTCAGAAAGTGATGATTGCCATGACGATTGCGTACAAGCCGCGTTTATTGATTGCTGATGAACCAACGACGGTGATTGAAGCCGGAGCACAAGACCAAATATTTAAACTGTTCAAGAAGCTTAATCAGTTAAATGAAGTCTCTATTTTATTAATCACTCATGATTTAGAGCATGTCGCCAACTGGACTGAAACTATTACTGTTATGTACTGTGGCCAAACTGTAGAAGCGGGTTATACCAAAGATATTTTTAAACAACCTTTTCACCCCTATACCATGGCATTATTACAAAGTATGCCGCACTTTGATGACTTGCTTAACCATAAATCTCAACTCACTACATTATCGGGCTGCGTGCCATCTTTACAACATTTACCCATAGGGTGTCGCCTTGGCCCACGTTGCCCACGAGCGCATAGACGCTGTGTTGAAACACCCTCAATGGAAAAAGTTCGCGGCCATTATTTTAGTTGTCATTTTCCATTAATTGAGCATATTGAGTCTTAACTATGAGTACGTTATTAGAAGTTAATAACCTGACTAAATCATTTCGTGTCGGTCATCGCTGGTTAATACCTCAATATCAACGGGTATTAGGCCCTGTTTCATTTTCTTTAAAAGAGCAACAAACCCTTTCTATTGTAGGAAACTCCGGCTCAGGCAAAACAACATTAGCGCGTATTTTGGTAGGCGCAGAGCAACGAACGTCGGGGAAGATAATTCTTGAAGGAGAACAGCTAGAAGTCAAAAAGCATGTTCAACGCTGCTGTGCAATTCGCATGATTTTTCAAGACGCCAATACCAGTCTCAACCCTCGTATGCGTATTGGAAATCTGCTTGAAGAGCCTTTAAAATTTACCACCGACATGCCAGCGAAAGAGCGTGAACAAGAAGTTTACAGTAAACTTCGTCAAGTGGGTTTGTTACCCGAGCATGCTCATTTTTATCCTCACATGATTTCAGGCGGCCAAAAGCAGCGCATTGCCGTAGCAAGGGCTTTAATGCTAAACCCTCATATCATTGTTGCCGATGAGGCGTTGTCTGTGCTTGATATGTCAGTGCGCTCGCAAATCATCAATTTACTATTACGTTTGCAAAAAGAAATGGGACTATCATATATTTTTGTATCTCATAATATTAACGTCGTCAGGCATATCAGCGATAAGGTGATGGTACTAGATCAAGGAAAAGTTGTTGAGCTAGGGGATGCAGAACAAGTTTTTACCGCGCCAAAACACGACCAAACGCGTAAATTGCTATATACTCTGGGCCATTAAATTTATTGTTATTGGGTTATTATCATGCCAAAAGCTAGCGCTGTTCACATTCTTGTGAAAACCGAAAAAGAAGCTATCAAACTAAAGCAACTATTACACAAAGGGGCGAGCTTTTCAGAGCTTGCTAAAAAACACTCGACTTGCCCTTCAGGAAAAAAAGGTGGAGATCTTGGTGAGTTTTCACCGGGCCAAATGGTTAAAGCATTCGATAACGTAGTGTTTAAAAAGCCCATTTTAGAAGTTCATGGCCCCGTAAAGACACAATTTGGCTATCACTTAATTAAAACGCTTTATCGCAATTAGTTAACGCTGCGTGTCCTAAGGCTACTAGGGAAATCTAGCTTTATAGCACTATAAACCAAGCATAGTTTACATCATTAATTCGTTGATAATTTAAACTATGCTATATTTGACATTAACAATTTTCATGGAACGATTGTGCTAATGGATATCGACAACACCAATACCACTAAAAACACACCACCGAGCAATATTCCCCCCCGCCTTTCCCCTAAATTAGACAATAGAGATCTCAGTAAATCCAGTTTTTGGATAAGTCAATTATTTATGATTATTGCGACTATAGTAGGTGTATTTTTAGCTGCACAAGAAGGCCTATCTCAAGCCATTTTATTTGATACGTTAAACAGTAAAGAGAATAATTTCTATCTGCGATATTCACTTGATAATGAAATAACAGTTAACTTAGCAACCTTAAAAGAATATGCAAATAGGGTCGAAGAGAATAAAACTTACGATATAAAAGCGCATCATCCTGCCCTGTTGAATTTTGTGTGGGAAAACATGAAATATTCACCATCAACCTTAGAGACGCCAAGTCATATTCTCTCAAAAGCCAGCCAGTTTTATTTAAAGGCAAACATGATTGTCGATAAAATTGAAACTCGTAAATACGGCGCAAAATTTGGTGCTAATCAATTACGTATCTTAATTAGTGATATGGAAAATACAGGCCTAAAGGCGTTAAGGGAAAACCATCAGCGTCTAGCCAAAGAGCTCGCACAAGCTGATATTATTGTAATGACTCACTGAGGAAGTAAACAATGAGCCTGACATGCCCTAGTTGCCAAGATAAATTTTTAAGCAGTTATGAATTTCACCAAGAAGAAGTTGATAATTGTGAAACTTGTGGCGGTATTTGGTTTGATAATGGTGAATTAAATCGTGCACTATCCGCCGCTGACAATGACGATAGTCATGTAAGTGTTGAGCAAACACTTGGCAACCAAATTAAACAATCTAATCGTCAATGTGCCCATTGTGAATGCCACCTAGATAGTTATCACCTAATGAACGGGTTTGAAATTGAAGTTGATGTGTGTGGAACATGTTCCGGTGTTTGGATTGATAACAACCAATTACACAAAGTTATAGAATCCCCCAGAGTTAAAAATGCATTGGCAGAACTTAACAAGAAAATTAATGCCAATACTTGGATTTTTCAATTCTTGTCCCAGATGCCCATTGAATACAACATCAAGCCCAAAAAAACACCTTGGGTTACCTACACCTTAACATTTATTAATGTATGTCTCTTTTTGCTATATCACTTCAATATAGTCTCAATTAATAGCGTTTTTGAGCATTTCGCCCTACGTTCTGATCAGGTTATTGAAGGTGCTAACCTTTGGTCACTGCTATCTCATATGTATTTACACGGTGGGATTATGCATTTATTGGGTAACATGTATTTCTTAGTCATTATTGGCGATAACCTTGAAGATGCCTTAGGGAAGGTAAGGTTTCTAGCGTTATACACCCTGTGCGGTTTTGGCGCTGCGGCCTTTCAAATAGCTGCGGATCCACAATCTACTATTCCAATGGTTGGCGCAAGTGGTGCCATTGCCGGCCTGTTTGCCATGTATTTATTGTGGTTTAGGCATGCGAGTCTGTCTTTAATGATCATCATTTATCAGAAAAAAGTAACCCCTAAAATATTTTTCGCTATTTGGTTACTCATCAATATTTTAGGCATCGCACTAAGTGATGGTTCAAGTGGCGTTGCTTATTGGGCACACATTGGAGGATTTGTTGTCGGATTAGTTATAGCCTTTGGTTGCAAAGGCTCAGTAATGCGCAATAATCCATTATTGCAATTACTCAATAGTGATGAGGTAAAAATTTCACGCTGACAAGTATATGTGTTTAGTTAATAACTACACTGCTGTAGGTTGTAGTCTTGCAGCAGGTTAGATACTTGCTTTTTTGGAGTACAAGATATTTGCTGCATCAGTGAAAATGGAATGTCTTGGATATGATAATTACTTCTAATTTTATCTAAAATAACTAACCACAATTTAGCGGTCATCTGGGCATCAAAAAGTGCTCTATGAAAATTACCATCTCCAGCTAATTCTTCATGTTTGACTAAATTACCTAGGCTATGGCTTGGCGCATCGGTAATCAGACGTCTTGCTGCTAGCAATGAGCAAGTAAATTCCCCACTATAATGACGATTGATGAAGCTTAATTCATGCTCTAAAAACTTTTGGTCAAATGAGGCATTGTGCGCCAGCAAGTTATCATCACCGATAAAATCACAAAATTCATTCATCACTTGTGCGCAGGGTGCGGCCTGAGACAACATATCATTACTAATACCAGTGTAATCTTCAATAAACGGGCTCACTTGTCTACCTGGATTCATTAATGCTTGAAATTGCTCTCCAATGACACCGTCTACAATTCTTACGGCGCCTATTTCTATGGCGCGATCACCTTTATCGGGTGATAACCCTGTCGTTTCAAAATCTAATACGACTAATGAGTTGGCCGACTTATGTGCCATATTATTTATACTCTTTATTAGTTAAATTATATTGTTACAAATATATAGGGGAATTAATACCTTAAATATCGCTTATCTGCTTTGGTAAACATACCTATCCTTGATATATTACTTTCTTATAATTCATCCCCACTGTTTGAGCACTTAATATGACAACAATAAAAAAATTGGTGATCGCTACTTTATTAACTTGCACGCTGCCCAACGATTTATTAGCTGCAACCGTTGATAATAATCCTATTACACACCAAGAACGTTTGCGTGGCAGCATTACGCCCGAACGACAATGGTGGGATCTAACCCACTATCATCTCACTGTTGCTGTAGATCCAGATAAACGTTATTTGTCAGGCAACAATGTCATGACTTATAAAGTTTTGTCAAAAAATAAACGATTACAAATCGAATTACAGCCACCAATGAGACTTGGTAAAGTAACTCAGCAAGGGAAAACTCTTAATGTTGAGCAGGACGGTTATACCTATTTTATTGAAACAAAAATTCCTCAAGTTATCGGACAAGAATATCAGATAACGATGACTTTTGACGGTCACCCTCAGGTTGCTAAGCGTCCGCCGTGGGATGGCGGTATTACGTGGAAAAAAGACAGTAATGGTCATCATTTTATTGCCTCATCCAATCAAGGCAATGGCGCTAGCATTTGGTGGCCAAATAAAGATCACCCATATGATGAGCCAGATAATGGTGTCGATGTATCAGTTGAAGTACCAAAACACTTAATGGATATTTCAAACGGCCGCTTAGTGGGTATTGATGAAAACACGGGGCGTGGTACAAAAACTTTTCATTGGAAAGTTATTAACCCTATCAACAACTACGCAATCAGCTTAAATATTGGCGATTACGTGCACTTCTCAGAAAAGTACGCCGGAGAGAAAGGTGAACTTGATATGGATTACTTCGTATTACGTGAGAACCTCGAAAAAGCAAAAAAACAATTTAAAGATGTCAAACGTACTATGCAAGCTCTGGAACATTGGTTTGGCCCTTATCCATTTTATGAAGATAGTTACAAACTTATCGAGGTGCCTTATCTTGGAATGGAACATCAAAGCGCGGTCACTTATGGCAATGGTTATAAAAATGGCTATTTAGGCCGTGATCGCAGCCAGACCGGCTGGGGCATGAAATTTGATTTTATTATTGTGCATGAGTCCGGGCATGAATGGTTTGCGAACAACCTAACTAATCAAGATGTGGCTGACATGTGGATTCATGAAAGTTTCACGACCTACTCTGAAAATCTGTTTGTAGAGTATCATTATTCTAAAGAAGCTGGTGCTGAGTATGTACGTGGTAAACGCGCAGGGATCCTTAATGACATTCCGATTATTGGTCAATACAACGCTGATAGAAACGGTTCAAGTGATATGTATGATAAGGGTGCAAACATGCTGCATACTATTCGTCAAATTGTTGATAATGATGTACTTTGGCGCGATATATTGCGTGGTTTAGGCAAAGATTTTTATCATAAAATAGTCACAACACAGCAAGTTGAACAATACATCATCGATAAATCAGGTATAGACCTAACAAGTGTCTTCGACCAATATTTAAGAGATCATCGAGTACCGAGTCTTGAGTATTTTGTTAAAGATAAAAGGGTCATGGTACGCTGGAAAAACGCTATTGAGAGCTTCGCTATGCCAATCAAACTAACGATTAATGGAAAAGAGCGCTGGGTAACTCCAACTTCACGATGGCAGCAACTTAAAAATGACGTCGTCAACCCAAGCTTTAGTGTGGATAAAGACTTCTACATTTCTACATTGAATATCTTAGGTAACTAAATACGATTATCGAAAAGCACTAACGAATGCGTATTATTGCCCATTCGTTAGTTGCTATCAGTTTCAGCTAACTAAGATCACATTCCAAAACGAACTGGTATTCGTTACACTAACCTCAAATTATTTATCGATTTAAGGTTAACTCTGTGACACTAGCTATTGCGCCTATTGCCAAAAAAATTCCTCATCAGCTTAATCAACATAATCACCAACGTATCGACAATTATTATTGGATGCGCGACGACAGTCGTCAGAACAAAGAAATCCTTGCTCATCTTGATGCTGAAAATGCTTATTGTGATGCGATACTAGCCCCTAATACAGCACTGCAAGATACGTTATTTAACGAACTTAAAGCCCGTATATGCAAAGACGATAATACAGTGCCTGTTAAAGATGGTGATTTTTGGTATCACAGTGAAATTAGTGGCGATGAAGAGCACTCTTCATATTACCGAGCCTTAGATAATCAAGGCAAAGGTAAGCAATTATTACTTGATGTTAATGTTTTAGCCGCCAAACATGAGCACTTTGAGTTGGGCGACATGTCTATTAGTCCCAATGATGAGGTACTCAGTTATTCAACGGATTTAGATGGTCGCCGCATTTATACTATCTTTTTTAAAGCGCTTTACCCTGTTGATTCACCTCAGCCAGAGGAATTAGAAAAAGATCCATCCACTACTTTATTAAGCGATGTATTAATCAATACAGAAGGACAAGTGGTATGGAGCAGTGATAACAAAACGCTGTTTTATATTAAAAAGGATCCTCAAACACTCTTAGGTACACAGGTTTACCGTCATACCATGGGCACTTCTCAAGCCGATGATGAACTTGTTTATGAGGAAGATGATCACAGTTATTACATGAGCTTGAGTAAAAGCCGCGATGAGTCACTCATTTTCATCAATTTAGAATCAACCGAAACTACAGACACATGGTTTTTAGATGCCGCTAAACCCTTTGATGAATTTGATCAACTTGTTGATTGTATCGATGAACATGAATACAGCGTTGATAAGTTAGGAGACACCTTCTACATTGTCACTAATTTTGAAGCCACGAACTTTAAAGTAATGACAGCCACCAGCGACACTATTTTTGATTCCGCGCAATGGCAGCCACTCATTCCCCATCGCGACGATGTATTAATCGAAGATTTAGAATTATTTAATGAGTATTTTATAGTGGCTGAGCGTGAACTTGGACAAATCCGCTTCGTTATTCATACAGAGTCTGGCGATAGTTACCCTATCACCTTTAATGATCCCTGTTATTATGCGTGCTTAGGTGACAACCCCGAGCCTGATTCAAGCTGCGCTCGAATCTATTACTCATCACTGACAACACCGGGCTCTTTATTTGAGATAGACTTAGAAAGCACCGACAGTACGCTGTTAAAAGAGCAAAAGGTTTTAGGCGATTTTAATCGTGATGATTACGACTCACAGCGCATTTTTGTCACTAGCCGTGATAACCAACAAATACCCGTTTCATTAGTCTATAAAAAGTCATTGTTCAAACAAGATGGATCTAACCCATTATTACAATATGGCTATGGCGCTTATGGTATTACCATCGATCCCAACTTTAGCTCTCATACATTAAGTTTGCTAGACCGCGGGTTTGTTTACGCTATCAGCCATGTGCGCGGTAGCGAAATGCTGGGACGTCAATGGTATGAGCAAGGCAAAAAATCATTTAAGCAAAACAGTTTTAATGATTTTATTGATGTCAGTAAATACTTGATAGCCAATAAATATACTCACCCTAATAAATTATTTGCTAGTGGCGGCAGCGCTGGTGGATTACTCATGGGCGCTATCATTAACCAAGCTCCAGAACTCTATCGCGGTGTTGGCGCGCATGTCCCTTTTGTTGATGTGCTCACAACGATGCTTGATGAAACAATTCCACTGACTACCAATGAATATGATGAATGGGGGAACCCTAACGAAGTTGATGCTTATAATACGATACAGGGCTACTCACCAATCGATAATGTTGCCGTACAAGCATATCCAAACCTATTAGTGACTACGGGCTTACATGACTCTCAAGTTCAATATTTTGAGCCTATGAAATGGGTCGCCAAATTAAGAGAGTTTAAATCCAATGACAATATATTAGTCTTTAAAACAGATATGGACAGTGGTCATGCTGGCGCTTCTGGTCGCTTTAAAAGCCTTGAAGAAAAAGCCCTTGAAATGGCTTTCTTTATCTCATTAGCTTAATGATTTAAACCATTGAATAACAAAAAGGCTTCACCTAGGTGAAGCCTTTTTATAGAGAACCGTTTAAATTAACGACGTTTATTACGCGCAACAACGGTATCTAAAAATTCTTTTATCGCTTCATCAGCCCATGCTTGTGCTAGTGCTTCACTTTCAAAACCAGTCTCGCTTTTAGAAACAATTGTTTCTCTAGCCGTTTTACGACGGGTAATTTGCGCTGTCCAAGTAGTGCCTTCTTCGAGTAAGTTAATACCGAACTTTTTACTATTGCTCATGTCTTTATCCTAGCTTTAATCAAATTTTTAATTCGTGCCTTTCACATTCTTGATGAGAAATAACAACGTAATATTTGGCCGCTAGTGTACAGGCTTATCAACTTCATTGCTCGCCTATTTACAGCGGATGTGAGCTCAGGCTAACACTAAGTATAGTTTAGCTAGCTAATCATTAATTCACCCAATGAGTTTTCTTGGGAAGACGGTTTAGTCCGCCGCGATAAAAATATGGAAGAATGACTAACTCGTTTAGCTTGTTTTTTGGCAGCACTAGCCAGTTCAGCGATATCATGATGAGAGTTGCAAAGGTTAACATCTGGCGCAACCACACCAATGGCCAGGCTTAATAGTGGAAAAAACTGCGCCCTGCCACTGCGAGATTTAGCACTGATGCCACCATTAACTAAATCTTGTGTTGTGTAAAACTCACGTACCGCTTGATCAAATTCATTAAGCAAAAGCTGACAATCATGTCGCCAGTTTTCCCGCTCAAAAATAGCGACAAAATCATCGCCGCCGATGTGTCCAACAAAATCATTGTTACCGCAATGTTGTTGCATCAAATTTGCCACCAGTTGAATGACCTGATCCCCTTTTGAGTACCCATAAACATCATTAAATGGCTTAAAATTATTTAAATCAAAATAGGCAAAATAAAAAGATCGCTGCTCTGTAATTAAACGATCTACATGTCGAAATATCGGCACATTCCCTGGCATTAAAGTCAGTGGGTTAGCATAGCTAGCATGTTTTATTTGTTGTTGGGTCAGTTGACGCAACAAATCTCTCACAGAGCCAATGCCCACGTAATTGTGTTGATCGGTAATGATAAAGTGCCATAACATATGATCGTCATGCTCTGCCGTAATCATCTTTGACAGTTCATCTAAACGTGTATTTGCTTCAACAATGATGGGTTTTGCATTCATTGTCTCTGTAATTAACTTACGATCATTTAAAGCGCGGCCATAAGGCGTTGAATAAAGCTCTAGAATATCATCACGTAACATCATTCCCACAGGTTTCTTACCATCGAGCACTGGTAATGAGTTTACCTTTGGATGCTTATGCAAATAATCAACAATGTCTTTGGTGCACGCTTTATCATCAAAAGTCTGCGCCGATTGCAATAAAGAGCTCACCGTTTGATCCAATTGCGGTAAGTACAAGGTTGTGCGTTGATGATTTAATATTTCAACAGGAACATCGGTTCGTGGAAATGGCTCTGGACGTGCAAATAAAAATCCTTGACCAAAGCAAATGCCTAAGTCTTGAAGTTGCTGAAATTCTTGCAGGGTTTCGATACCCTCAGCAATAACTTTTGCATTTATTTTCTGGCCCAAGGTTAAAATACTTTTGACGAATTCCCTTTTAACCGGGTCTAAATGTAATTGATTAATAAAATAATAATCAATTTTTACAAAATCAGGTTTAACTTCTGACCATAACTTTAATCCCGCATAGCCAGCCCCTAAGTCGTCAACGGCAATTCTAAACCCAAGGTCGCGATAATGCATTAACGCATGTTGCAAAACATCAGGGTTATCAATGGGGTATTTTTCACTTAATTCAATCACCACCTGCTCTGGCAACAAACCACTTTCTTTGACATAGGATAATGTTCTGCCATGAGGATGATCCGTTTGCAAAAAGATCATTGGACTTACATTAAGAAAAAGCGAACCAGCTAGGGATAATTCAGCAAACCGAACAATGGATATTTTGCGGCACACTAACTCTAACTGAGACAATAATCCAAATTCCAATGCCGCATCAAATAATGCCTGAGGGTTATGTAGTGGACTATTTGAAGGGCCTCTTATAAGCGCTTCATAACCATATAACTCCCCTTTATCTGTCGCGTAAATCGGTTGGAAGAAAGCCGACAACTGTTCTTTATTAATTATTTCAACAAGGCAATCATGTAAAGTCATAAGTATCTTTATTAATCAATGATGATACTTAGTTTATTAAATACTTATGACATTAATGTGACGGTAGGATTATTGACAGGAATTCATGCACAATAGTTTTTGTGCATCGACATCCTTGTCAATGATGAACTGAGGTAGTAATTATTTTACCTTCTTTCGAAACATTAACATCATAACGCCAGCGAGCAATGACAAAAAGCCTAACGCGCCGCCAGAAGAACTATCTGCCGAGTTAGTCGGTTTTATTTTTACAGGGCTAAGGCTACTCGCCGTATCAACAGTAATATCTTTGATATCAATATTAGTAATACTGACAAAGTTTTCAAAGCCTGCAACCGATGCACTATTAGCACATTGCGCTGATGTATAATTATCAAATGGAGTGGAACCGCAATGAGTAAGAGCTTGTATTTTGGTTAAGACGTCCATGCCAGTAATTACTTGTCCAAAAACAGTGAAGCCACCGTTTTGATAATCTAAATTAGCCGAGTTATCACTCATGTTAAAAAACCATTGATTGGTTGCACTATCAGCACTACTGCCTAGTTTAGCCATGGCGATAGTCCCTTTAACATTTGAGTATAATGGTTCATTAATAACGGCGGCATTGGTCGCTGTTTTTACCAGCTTTGAACCATCAAATGTAAAGCCGCCTCCCTGCACAATAAAGTTAACAACACTACGATGAATTACTGTGGTGTTATAACTACCAGCTTCAACATAGGCTAAAAAATTAGCAACTGTTTTAGGTGTTGCATTATCAAATAAATTCACTTCAATAGTGCCTTGCGAGGTTTCAAACTCAACAACAGTTGCAAAACTCGGCAATGCAAACGCACTAATAACCGATGCTGCTAAAATAGATTTTAAAGGGTGTTTATAACGCATAGCTCTCTTCTTATTATATATTTAAGTATTTAGTCGCAGTACAAAAGACACTGGTACTGTCGTCGATATACTAGGAAGTCCTGCCAATTGACGTAATTTCTCAATTCCTTTGACTAGCTCGAAATCCGCCGCTTTAATAATCGCTGGTTTAACACTTGCCACTAACAAACTGCCATCTGTTAACTTAGTGATACTCACAATGACTGAGATAGGCAGAGTTTGACCATGAAGTGATAACTCACTCGATAGGGTCGTTTTAATCGTCTTGTTGGCTTTTAACGACGATAACAATGCTGCTGGTATTAACGCATTAATCGTTGCATGTGAAAACTGACTTGTTTCAAATAAATGTTCACTCATGCGCTGATCACGGATAGCAATTGCTGTATTTACTGAACTTAATTCAATGTTAAGTGAAAACTTACCAGCCTCAGATAAATTCCCCGATATTGTGTTAAAGTGATGGGCCTCCATCACAGTGCCTTTTTTAACACTCACAAAACTTACTGTTGACTGCTCATTATCAAGCGTCCAATCGGCGAAAGCACTGGCACTCATTAGTGATAACAAAACCGCTGTAGCTGTTGATTTAATCATTCATTTCTCCTAGAGGCGTCGACATAATAACCGACAAAATTCAATATTCAAGCCTATCGCTTGATTTTTACTTTTGATTACAATTAACAATGTTTGATAACGTATTTTTCATAATACTAAGATTGTCATTTATTCCTACCATGACTCTGTATCATGCAGTTGTGTAGTATACCTAAACACGTCAAAGATGCGCTATCAACTTGTCATGAAATCAAACACAAAAAAAGGGAGGCCCCCCATTTATGGAGTGCCTCCCTTTATTAAATCACATCCTTATTAGAAGAATGTAGCTTTGTACTCAACACCCCAAAATGCAGGTTCTTTAGCCATACCAGTTAGGTTGTTAAAATCGATACCGCCCGTGATGCTATCGTCATTGGTGATGTTACGACCAAACAATGCAACTTCATGACCGTTGTTATCAGTTTCCCACGCATAACCAAAGCGTACACCGCCTTCAAGCATATTGTCATCGTTAAATTCAACCGACTCATATAAGAAGAAGTTAATGTCACTGCGGTAAGACCAATCTGTGTAAGCGAAAATTTCACCATCAGCAAATTCTTTCGTATAACGTAAAGTGAAATTTGCTATCCACTCTGGTGCGTTTGGTAGACTGTTACCGTCAATAATTGCTAAACCATCGTTATTTAATGTATCAGTGACCTGACAAGAACGACAAAATTGAACCGCTAGTCCGTCGTCTTTAATTTCAGTTTTGTTGTAACTAATACCTGCAGTCATTAATAGATCTTCGGTTAGAGCAATTTCAGAGTCAACTTCAAAGCCATAACCAACCGTATTATCAGCATTTAGTAAGCGAGTCGTATTAGTACCGCCACCAACGGCTGTTAGTTGTTGATCATCCATCGAGAAATAGTATGTTGAAACATTAATACGTGCTCGGTCATCCCACACACTTGATTTTATGCCAGCTTCAATTGAATGTAACGTTTCAGAATCTGCTGTTGTAACGTCATCACCAAATGAGACGCGACCTTGAATTGAAGGAGCGCGGAAACCTTTCGCTGCACGGGCATATAAATTCACATCATCGTTGTAGGTATAAAATGCACTAATATCCCAGCTCACCTGTGAATCACTCACGTTTAAAGATTTTAATGGCAAATTAGCACCGCCAAAAGCTGTTTGTGTACGTTCAGCTTCAAAGTCTTTATCATCATTAGTGTATCGAACACCAGCGGTTACTTTTAAGCGATCAGAAACATCATAATCAGCTGACGCAAACAATGCCCACGCCGTAGTAACTTGATTTTGGCGTGCAAAGATATTCTGTACACCGCCACCTAAGGTATCAAAGCCTAAGTTATGAATTGTTAAGTCTTCTTTAAAGAAAAACGCACCATATTGATAATCAAATTTACCTAACTCGTTTGATGCAACGCGCAGCTCTTGACTGATTTGAGAATGATCAGGGATGACACCCGCACTTTCGGAAGGGAAAGGAATGGGTGTTACATCTGCATTAGGACCACTTATAGGCAGGAAAACTGCGCCGTATCCGCCGTCAATATCACCTTGTGAGAACACTTCAACTGATTCATAAGCCGTTATAGAGGTTATCGTATGTTTGCTTAGGTTATATTCTAACTTTAAGCTAGCACCTTGATTATCCACAAACTGTTTTGAACGGCTAGCCGCATCATGATAAACAGTTTCATAATCAAAACCGTCAACTAAATCATTAGTGCCCGGCTTTATGATATTCGCGCGGAAATTAATAGGTGTGCCATTCAGATCACGCCAGTGGTAGTTTAATAATGCATTCATGTTGTCAGTTTCATAAAGGAACTGGACACGACCTGCAATTTCTTGATAGCCACCAACGATATTATTTTCTTCAAAACCCGGTGCTTTATTATCGATAAAGTTATCACGAGATTGACGAACTAATGAGATTCGCGTTGATAATTCATCGGTTAAGCCAAAACCTGCGGCACCTTGAAGGTCCGTTGAGCCCCAAGTGCCATATGATGCAGAAACGTATGCATCAAAGTCTTGAGTCGGTTTTGCAGAATCAAACTTAACTAAACCTGCTGGCGTGTTACGACCAAACAATGTGCCTTGAGGTCCACGAAGAACTTCAACGCCCTCTAAATCAAATACAGGGAAACCTTTTAAGATAGGGTTTTCCATGACCACACCATCAAAAACCAGTGAAACGGGTTGAGATGCGTTCAAATCAAAATCAGCATTACCTAAACCACGAACATAAAAACGTGGGAAAGTACGACCAAAAGAAGATTCAATATTTAAGCTGGGAATTCGACCTGATAAGAATCGAATATCCATGCCGCTTGAACCATAAGCATCTAATGCATCACCTTGAACGGCAGCAACAGACAGTGGTACTTCTTGCAAGTTTTGAGTACGACGTTGGGCCGTTACTTCAATAACTTCTAATTTTACGGTTTTGTCAGTGGTTTCTTCAGCGATAACGCTGATGCTTGAAAATGCTGATGCAAGTAACGCGGCTTTAACACACACAGCCAGTGGCTTATGTTTAAGTGAGTTCATAGAGATTCTCTGAGTAGTTAGTTATCGGTTCCTTGGATAGCTGCTAATTACAACAAGTAATGAGCAAAGTTTCTTCCGTGAAAGTTCCGAAGGTGTAAAGGAACAGGCGCATTTTAAGAGGTAAATCTCATTTTTAATACTCAAAGGATCCTGCAATGTGACAAGAGTCACACAACTTATTTTGAGAATGACAAAGATAAAAAACAAACAATATGTATAATTTGCAACCGCCTGAATTTGCGGTAAACATTCTATTAACTTGTACAATGTGAGAGTTTGCTAATTTTCGTTAATGCGCAGTACTCAAATATATGCGCCATAGCAATAATGTTTTCTCGTACTGTTGATAAACATTGGCAGGCACAATATTGCTAACTGCTCTAAACTCCAAAGTTGAATTAAAATGCTTGCCACTACGGCGAAGGTAATCTTGTAATAGTACCCAGTTCATTACGGTAACCGTAAATACGTGCACTGGTTTAATCCGTTTCTCATCGTAAGGGCTGTAATAAGGCCGTTTAGGATAGTCGATATTATATTTGAGATGGCCGGCGCTCATGAGTGATTTAAATAAGCTTTCGGCGTTAACAAAGACATCGGTAGGCTTAACGGCTGAATACATCGGGTAGGCTGTCAATAAAACAGACTGATTTGTCGACGCATTAGCCTCAACTAATAGATTATTCATCTGCTCTACCACTTGAAATGGATGCTTTGGCAGCAACATTTTTTCAATTACAGAATCGATCAATAAATGGCAGCGAACCAATAACCTCAATACATCTTTAGGGCGCTTATGCTTAACCAGTTCGAGGCTAAATTTACTATTTGGCTGAAGCACTTTTAAATTATGCTCTATAGCTAAAACCAACGACAGTACTTCTGTCGGCGTTATCGTTTTATTGGAGAATTTTGGTCGTTCTAGCCTTTTTTCGTCCTGAATTTTGGCCATTAGAATAATTTTTTCATTGAGCGCTGTTGCAATAGCGTATACATGTAATGGCTTAGCATCTAATAATTTAATCGTTTCAATACGCTGACGTTTGGCCACACTGAGGTGCCCAATAACACTTTCTAGTGATTTAACATGTGAAAAGACATCACTTGGCGTCACTTTGGCTAATGCATCAGGTGTCAATATCAACGTTGACATAATGGAAAATAAAATTAGTAAGCCTATTTTAAGCATAGATGAAGCTCCTTAGGGTCTATTTTTGCTACGGTTAGCTCCGTATCAGTCCTTATTATCCACACTCTATTTGTGGAGTTATATTACCAACTTACCTATAAACTATTATTGGTCAATCTTTTTAAAGCTCTGCGTACTTTATTTAAAGTTTAATTACGCTTATTAAAACGCCATTTTATAAGCCTTATACTATAAAATTTTAATCTGCATCTGATGCATCCAATGGTTGAATCGTAATCCAACTAATACTAATACCATTTCCATTAATTATGTGATCTTGTTGTGCGAAGAAAAAATTAACTAGTACAAAGCGCTCGAGTGACTAATAGCTCGCTATTGGAATTGAGAGCAACGCTGTAATGGTTGATTATAGCAAGCTCAAGTGATCAGCTATTAAATGGAATTGGTATAATACCATCACTAACATTTTAGTTAAATATTAGCTAACTTGACGAACATTATTCCTCAACCTGACCGTAACAAACACTAAACCACTGATTTTAAGCAACTAATTAAATTGGCTCATAATTTGCCTTAGTTTGATAAAAATATCACACATGGAAATAGATAATTATGTCATTAGAAATAAAGAACTTATCATTAGAATATAAAGGCGGAAAAAAAGCATTAAACGCTGTTTCCTTTTCGGCTTCATCCGGTGTACTTGGCTTACTTGGTCCAAATGGAGCAGGGAAATCATCACTGATGCGAATATTAGCGACAATATCGAAACCAACAAGCGGTCAGGTCACTTGGCGTGGACAAGATATTATTACAGATCCAAATGAACTACGTGCAGAACTAGGTTATTTGCCTCAATACTTTGGAGTATACGATCAACTATCTGGCTCCGAATTTCTTCACTACCTTGCCGGCTTAAAAGGCCTTAAGCACAATATAGCTACTAAGAAAATTGAGAAATTATTGAGCGACTTTAATCTAACCCATGTTGCCGATGTTCGCCTCTCTCAATACTCTGGCGGCATGAGGCAGCGAATTGGCATCGCACAAGCGCTTATCAATGATCCAGCCTTACTGATTGTCGATGAGCCAACGGTCGGGCTAGACCCACAAGAGAGAGCCAATTTTAGGCAGATGGTGTCAGATATAGCCAGTGATCGACTCGTTATTTTATCGACACATATAGTCTCTGATATTGAAACTATAAGTGACAACATCGCTATCATGAATGCTGGTAACCTCACCACTTTAGATACACCACAATCATTACTGCAAGCTCTCGTCAATAAATGTTGGGAAATTACCATTAGTAGGGATCTTTTGTCACAAATCCAATCTGATGTATTAATCAGTCACACGATTCGTCAAGGCAACGATATTATCGTTCATTATGTTGATCAATACGGCAAGTTTCCTACTGCAGCAATGCGTGAACCTACACTTGAAGATGTCTATTTATACTATGTAAGCGGTCAATCAGACAACGAAACGCCATCTTGTATTACATCGGAGGTTGCATGATTAATGAAATAAAACAGTGCGTTGTTGCAGATATTAAACAACGAACGCGTCAACAAAGTTATCTCATTACATTATTGGTAATGTCACTGTTGGCCATGTTGTTTTTTCCATCACCAGAGTCACATTATCAAACATTAGTGGTGAATGGTTATCGCGGGATTTATAACAGTGCTTGGCTAGGGGTATGTTTGGCATTATTAAACACGTTGTTTTTACCCATTATTTGCTTTTATCTCGTTAAAAATACCATAACTTTCGATAGGCAATCATTAACTTGTGAATTAATAGCAGCTACACCAGTCAGTAAGTTTAATTATTTATTGGCAAAATTTTTAGTTAATTTACTCATTTTAACGTCAATTGT
>Ga0105356_10001709_pt1 | contig 21922 bp, 20 predicted proteins | sample GOMGulsemesocosm_3_FD_83502 | JGI IMG/M metagenome (GOLD analysis project Ga0105356, IMG submission 83502) | Methane-oxidizing microbial communities from mesocosms in the Gulf of Mexico - GOM9D Gulf of Mexico | ecosystem: Environmental > Aquatic > Marine > Cold seeps | place: Gulf of Mexico... | reverse complement strand
TGATTTCAATGTTTTTGGTATTTACCATGTATGAACGATGACATCTAATTATTGAGGTGTTGTTAAAAGCGGTTTCCATTTTTTTAATCGAAGTCCTTACCAATGATTTTGAAGGGCTGCCATTTTCTAAATAGTGTACTTCAATATAATTGTCAGCAGCTTTAACAAAGAGTACGTTTTCTGTTTTTAAAACCAATCGCACAATGTCATTTTCATCTTTAAGAGATATGTCTGTACGGATTTTGTCTTTTGAAATGATAGTGCTGTTTTTGGTTTTTAGCGTTTTTATGGTATCTCTAACAAGTAGATAGCTTACAAATAAAAAATATGGGAACCCCATAATTAGCACATATCCAAAGATGTTTTCAAGCCAAACTGCGGTAAGGTTATGGGGGCTGTTTATAGAAAAAATGTCAAAAACAGACCAAATAAAAGCAATTATGATTGCTTCTAAAAGAAACCAAAGAAATAGTGAAGCGATGGTGAATGTATCTAACTTAAAAAGTGCTCTCACAACAAATTGAGATAACAGCAAGGCAACAAAAACGAGTAACATGCCAATAAACAACTCAATAAATACTTCTTCTTGCGTGGTTGAGCTGTCATAATAAAGGCCAAAAGGCTCAAAGAAATTAAGAAATATAAAGGCAAAAACAACGGTAAATGTGACCAGACAGAATTTTCTATTGGTGGTGTTGATGTTTATTCTTGTCTGTAAAAACCTACTAATATTTTTCATTGAATTTTATAAAAATGATGCAGAACATACCGATGCTTGTGCGATGGTTGGCTTCATAAAAAGGGCCGTCGAATTTTTCAAATGTAGTTTTCTTTATTTTTTAAAACAAATCAATACCGATAAAATCTGTACAATCTAAAATAGGTATAAAAACGACTACTACTTATTACTTTCTTTGAAAAAAGACATTTAAAGTTCTTCCGCTATGTATATTGTATCCAGTGATATCGCCAGCCCTGTTTCTTGTGAATTTTACATGATAGCCCCTGTTTGTTTTGAAAAAATCTTTAGAAACGGGGGTTAGTGTCATTGGGGTGTTCCAACGATGGGTAAAAACGAGTTTGTTCTTTTTCAAGGATAGGTGGTACACAGTTTCTAGTTCCTTGCTCCAGTAGTCTCCTTTGAACTCGTTTAATGTCTTTTCATTAGGTGTCCAGGAATCGGATTTGGTAAAATGGTCCTTGTTGGTACCAAGTAAGGTGAGTTGTGTGCTATTTTTGGAGTTTTTAGCGAATTTAATTTTTACTTGTTGACCTTCAATTGCATAGGTGTTTTTCGAAACAGGGATTAATTTTCTTCGACCATTTATTTCTAAGGAGCCATTTGAGATGGCTATTGTTATACTGCCATTAAATGTGTTTGCAACATAAAGTCCTGTAAGCTTTTCTAGTGCGTTGCGATTCTTTGTTAGGGCAGGAGCATTGTTAGGCGTTTCGATGGTCATGTGCTTGCTCAGTAATAAGTCAGCAATTCTTGAGGTAGGAAGCCAACCCCTACCACCATAGTTAGAGATGGTTATAATTCCTAAATCATGGTCTGGAAAATAACTGAGTTGGGTCTGAAACGCTTCATGTCCACCTGTGTGTCTATAGCGTTTTAAGCCCTTGTAAGAACCAATACCGATGCCTAAGGCATATTCAGCATTTGATCCGTTGTTTAAGGTATAGGGATTCAAGAAAACATCAGAAACCTTTTTTCCTCCGATTTGTGCAGTTTTATAATTGTCTATCCATTTGACCAAATCTTCGATATTGGTGTAGATATCTGCTGCTCCAAAAATAGCGCGATTACTCTTTTCATTTTTGTGCCCCTTTCCTCTTGTCTTGCTATAGGATTCTGCAGCGTTTTGGACAACCTCTCCAATAAAGCTTTCAATGTGTGTGTCGTTCATTGCTAGTGGTCTTAAAATATTCTTTGTTACCCACACATCGGCCGGAGTTCCTGTGACATTTTTTAATATTTCTGCGAGTATTACCCATGCAGTACTGTTGTAGGTGTAACGACTACCAGGAGTAAACTCTAGTTGAGGCTGTTTTCTAACCACGTCTAAACACTCTTTTCGAGTAAGTCGATCAACCCCAATTATTCTCCCTGCAAGAGAAGACATGGTGTAAGCTTCTCTATATCCGCTGGTATGTGTGAGTAGATGTCTTAGGGTTACTTGGTGTTTAAAGGTAGGCCAATCCTTTAGGTATTTGCCTACAGGATCATCAATGTTTAGTTCGCCTTTTACATGCAGCATGGCAAATGCATAGCCTAAAAACTGTTTACTTACCGAACCAATGTTGTACAGCATTTTTGGGGAGTTAGGAATGTTGTACGAAAGGTTAGCAAGGCCGTATCCTTTTTTAAATATGAGGGCTCCATTTTGTACTATCCCCACAACAAGGCCTGGTGTATCCTCGTTAACCTGAGATGGAATTAAGGCGTCTATTTTTTTTTCAAGTTCAATTTTATTGTAGGTCTGGCTGTGTAGCTCTGAAGCGTAAAGGAATGCAATGCAAACCAATAGCGTGTATATTAATTTTTTCATGATGGTCAATGTTGGTTGTTTTGACAAAGCCTCTTTGTTGTAAAGAGGCGAGATAAAGATACTAAAAATAGCCAAAAAAAAAGCCGCTAACAGGTTAGCGGCTTTTTGATATGTGTAAGAGAGGCTAGTTTTTAGCTTCTGCTTTTTTTATGTCAGCAATAAACTGATGTAACTTTTTACCATATAAAGAGTTTTTAACCTCTGTAGATAAAGAATTATTAATTGTATCTAATAATTTTACATTGGCGTTGATCAATTCAGTTAGTGCTAAATAAGGAGCAACGTGCTTGTCTTTATTGTTTAAAGCATAATTAACGGTAACTAAATAACGTCTTCTTAATAAGCTTTCATGCTGTTTGTTAATAATTTCTACAGAGTCCTTTTGATTTGCTTTTTGAGCTAAGAACTTTTTCTGAATCAAGTCTAAATTCTGATTGTTAAAACGCTTCGAGATTTTAGTGTAAATATTTAAAATATCTTGATTTTTTGAACCTGTAATTGTTGGGTTTAAGCCAAAATGATCAACATCATCTTTAATTGTAATGGTCCCTTTTTCAGCAAAAAACGTAATGTATTTGTTCGTGGTGTTTCCATCAAATGTTAAGTAATACATTTCAGGTTCTGAAATATCAGCCGCCAATGTAAATTGGTCGTTCCCTAATACCATAACAGAATCTATCGTTTTTAAGATGGTGTCGTTTTCTATTTTTTGTAGATATAGTTTTCCTTTTCTTAATCCCTTTATTTGCCCATTAATAAGCATGTTACCCTCTTTCTTTGGGGCAGAACAAGCTGCAATTAATAGCACTAAGCTTACAATAAGTATTTTCTTCATAAATCTAAATCTATAATTTTTCGTTTGCAAATATGCGGTTTTCTATTCGTATATCACGATAATTTTTTAGAAAAGCTTAACTCACCCACTTCATCATTAAAGCACAGGCAAAAGCAGCATAGGTTCCTAAGGCATATCCTAAAACAGCTAACAATACGCCAACTGGTGCAAGTGATGGGTGAAAAGCACCTGCTACAACAGGGGCTGATGCGGCACCTCCAATATTTGCTTTTGATCCTACAGCTAAGAAGAAATATGGAGCTTTAATAAGTTTGGCCACTAAGAATAACAGGCCAACATGGAAAATCATCCAAACAAAACCTATGGCAAACAAGCTTATGTTTTCTACAATGGCGTTGAGGTTCATTTTCATACCAATAGAAGCCACCAATAAATATATAAATACGGTTCCAATTTTTGAAGCTCCAGCTCCTTCATAGGACTTGACTTTTGTAAATGATAAAATAATTCCGATCGTAGTGGCTGTAATAATCAGCCAGAAAAAAGCAGATCCTAAACCAAAGTCAACTAAGAAACTCGCGTTTTCTTTGACCCAAACACTTAAATTATCCCCCACAAGATGGCTTATTGAAGTCGCACCAAATGCAATTCCGAGTAAGATAATTAAGTCGTTAAAAGAAGGAATTCGAGCGGTGTCTAAAGTGAATTTTTCCATCTTATTTTTTAGATTGGTAATGGACGAGTTATCGGCTTTTAGCCAGGCATCAATTTTATCTGATTTTGCCACACCTATTAATAAAAAGGCCATCCAAACTTCTGCTACAAGTACGTCTACAACCGCCATAATGCTAAATAAACTATCGCTTACTTCCCATTGTTCTTTCATTGCTAGTTGATTGGCACCACCACCAATCCAACTTCCTGCAACAGTAGATAGTCCTTTCCAAAGTTCTGTTCCTTCTACTTGAACTAAAATATCTGGCGCTACATAATTAAAGAATAAAATAGCGATTGGTCCCCCAATCATAACGCCTAAAGTTGCGGTTAAAAACATGATTAAGGCTTTCGAACCCAATTTGAAAACGCCTTTTAAATCGATACTCATGGTTAATAATACCAGTGAAGCAGGTAGTAAAAATCGGGTAGATACATAGTACAATTTACTGCCTCCAATAAATTGCGAATAATCTGTAGCTTTAATGTGATTTGTACTTATATATTCCTTTAGTGTTTTTAAATTAGTAACTCCATCTAAATCTCCATAAAGACTTCCCAAGTGTTGTATTGTGGCATTAACATCAATCCATTTATCAGCAATCAAACCTAAAGAGCTAAATATCGAGGGCACAAAATAACACAAGAGCAATGCGGGGACAATACTGTAAAACTTTTTGAAAGCTGGTTTTTGATAGGTGTAAAAGATCAAGGCAAGAATTACACATAAAATTCCAAATATAGTAGTGTCACCTGCAAAAACAGGTATGTCATTATTGATTTCTGAAATACTCATAGTTTAAATTTGATTTCCGCTAAAGTATTAAAATTATGGGCACAAAAAAAACGAAGCGGTTAGGCTTCGTTTTTTAAGAGTGTTTTGATTAAAAGTTTTTGACTTCTTTAAAAGGAGAAATGCTAATTTTTTCTACTTCTGTTTTGTATTTTTTCCATTCTGAATTGAAAAAATTATTTGATTTAGTCAGTGCTTCTTTTAAGGCATCTCTAAAGTTGTTGATCAATTCAGTTTCTGTTTTGGTAATTTTTCCAAAACGAGCTCCTAAATATCTTCTTGCCATTCCTAGTCGTTGGTTCACAGTAACTTCTGGGTTTCTGGTAATCCCTTGTCTTTTGTCTATGGTTCCTAAATATCCACTAATCAATTTTTCAATTTTCTTGCTGATATCTTTAGACGATTTAATTTGAGACTTGTATTTCTTTTTATCAGCTTTTGCTAATTTTTTAGAAATAGCACTTGTTGTATTTTTACTTTCAACCAATTGTTTCACAACGTCAGCAATGGTTTTCATGTTTGCCTCTAATTGTTTGCTCATTTCATAACGCGTAGATAAGTCCGTTTTAGAATAGCGTAAACGAGGGTCAAATGCAACCTTGATGTTTTGTTCTGAAACGACATTTCCAAAACTCATTTTTAAACGATAGGTTCCTGGAGTAACACCAACACCACTTGGTTCTCTTCTCGATTTTCTAATTCTTCTAGAGGCTCTAGAAACTCCTTTTTCTCTTAAGTACCAACGCATGGTGTGAATCCCATTTTCCTTTGGTGCTTTTTGCTTTAGGGTTCTAATTAATCGGGTGCCATCAAAAACTTCCAATTTAATAGAGTCCCATTTGATAGTGCTTTTCTTTGCAGCTTTCTTTTGTAGATCCTTCTTTGATTTTTTTCTAGATTTCTTTTTTACTACAGGTTTTTTCGTAGCAGGTTTATTGATGTAAAAAGTAATTGGAGCTCCACGTCTTCTGTTTTCTCCTTGATATAAGGCATCTGCTCCAAATCTACTTCCAGTAGGTTGTATAAATGCTGCTTGATATGCCACAGGCGGCTCAAAAAGTTGTAGTCTAGAGGCGAATTCTTTTTTGTCTTTGGCCAATGCTCTTAAGGGCTTAATATCATCTAAAACCCATGCAGCTCTACCAAAAGTACCAATAATTAAATCGTGTTCTCTTGGGTGAATTACCAAATCTTTTACAGGTACCGTTGGAAATCCGTTGGTCCATTTGGTCCATTTTTCTCCAGCGTTCAATGAAATATACAATCCGTCATCAGTTCCTAAAAATAGTAAATTTGGGTTTTCAAGATCTTCGACAATACTTAACGTATAGCTTTTTACATCAGAAGCATCAACAATACGGGTCCATGTTTTACCATAGTTTTTTGTTCTGTATGCGTAAGGTGTATAGTTAAATCGTCTATAATCGTTTGCTATTAACAAGGCTTCACCTTTGTTTTTGTTAGACGCTTTAATCTGAGCAATCCAACTTCCTTTAGGTAAGTCCTTGATATTTTTTGTAACGTTGCTCCAAGAAGCACCACCGTCTTTAGTAATTTGAACATTTCCATCATCAGTACCCACCCAAAGCATGTCTTTTTCTAGAGACGAAGGCTCAATAACTAATATGGTAGTATGATTTTCTGCTCCGGTAGCATCCATGGTTAAACCACCACTTTCACTTTGTTTTTGTTTGTTCGGGTCATTGGTTGATAAATCTGGAGATATTACATTCCATGTAGTTCCTTTGTCTGTACTTTTATGAACAAATTGACTTCCAAAGTAAATGGTAGAATTCTCAAAAGGATCTTGACCTATGGCAGAGTTCCAGTTGAATCGCAATTTAACTGTTGGATCTGGATGTGTGGGTTGAATAGAATAGCTGTATCCAGTATTTCTGTCATATCTCGAAACATATCCTTGTTGACTCATTGCATATCCGTAACGTGCATCATCCCTATCTGGAACAACGTCAAAACCGTCTCCAAAAGCAAGTTCTTGCCAATATGAATTTCTAATTCCTTGTGCTTTCCAAACATAAGCTGGACCCGCCCAAGAACCGTTGTCTTGCATTCCTCCATATACGTTATATGGGAATTCATTATCTACATTAATATGGTAAAATTGCGCAACAGGAATATTCCCTGCAAATCGCCATGTTTTCCCTTTGTCCTTTGTGATGTTTAATCCACCATCGTTTCCGTCAATCATAAATGAGCCATCTTCTGGATGAATCCACCAAGCATGGTGATCTGGATGTACACCATTATCGACACCATATGCAGGCATTAATTGACGAAAGCTTTTTCCACCGTCATCAGATACATTGATATAGGTAAATACAGAATACAATCTGTTTTCGTTTTGTGGATCGACATAAATCTCTGAATAGTAAAATGGACGATTTCCAATTCCTGGTTTGTCATTTATCTTTCTCCATTTAAAACCGCCATCAACACTTTTATAAAGCGCGTTCTTTTTTGCTTCTACCAATGCATAAATGGTGTTGGGATTGCTTCTTGAAATGGCAACTCCAATTCGGCCTAATTCTCCTTTTGGAAACCCTTCTTTAGAAGTGATTTTTTTCCAGTTTTCTCCACCATCATGTGTAATATACATGCCACTTCCTTTTCCACCTGATTTAAAAAACCAAGGGTCGCGTTTGTGCTCCCACATAGAAGCGATTAGCTTGTTCGGGTTTGAAGGGTCCATTACTAAATCTGCGGCACCAGTTTTGTTGTTGTTGAATAAAATTTGTTTCCAAGTTTTACCACCATCTGTAGTTTTGTACACTCCACGTTCTGGATGTTCTCCCCAAGGAGATCCAATTGCAGCAGCATATACGATGTTAGGGTTTGTTGGATCGATGATCACACGATGAATATGGCGTGTTTTTTCAAGGCCCATTAATTTCCACGTTTTTCCAGCATCTAAAGATTTGTAGATCCCGAATCCGCCATTTAAGCTGTTACGAGGATTCCCTTCTCCTGTACCTACCCAAATAACACTTGGGTTTGACTGTTGAATGGCAACAGAACCAATAGAGGCAGTTGCCTCGTTGTCAAATATAGGTTCCCATTTAATCCCGGCCGAGGTAGATTTCCATAAGCCACCAGAAGCAGTTCCGGCATACATAATATTCGTGTTCGTTTGTACAACATCAATAGAGGTTACACGTCCACTCATTCCACCAGGACCAATATTTCTTGGTTTCATGTTCTTTACTAAATCCATAGAGAATTCTTGAGAAAACATGAGGGAGGTTACAAGTAGAAAAAAGATTGAGAGTAATTTTTTCATGGTATTTTGATTAGTTTATTTCGCGTTTGAAGGTACGACATCTGGAAAAAATAAAACTCTTAAATAATTGTTAACAAAAAAAAGCGAAGAATATTAATCTTCGCTTTTCTTTTTTGGTTCTCTTTTGGCTTCTTTTAAACTCTGCATGAGCATCCATTCCATCTGCCCATTGGTAGATCGAAATTCATCTGAAGCCCACTTCTCAATTGCTTTGATCATGTCTTCGTTAATGCGCAATGCAAATGCTTTTTTCTTTGCCATTTGTTAATTCTTTATAAAGGCTACAATAGTAGTAATTAATTTTGTTGATAATTGAAAATGTGCTGAATAATATGAGTTCATATTATCGGCATCTTTTTCAATATTTTTTAATACGTGATTCATGTTGTTAATCAGTACCAATTTCGAACTAGGCAATGCGTTGTGTAAAGCCTGGGCGTCTTCAATTTTTACTTGTATGTCTTTGGTTCCATTAATAAGTAAGGTTGGAATCGTTACTTTTTTCAGCTCTTCTGTCGGATTGTATTTTGAGTAATCGGCAATGAATGCTAAATTTTGTTTTGCAAAAACTGTAGCTAATAATGGATTTACCTGTTTGATAGTTCCTGTTTCAAACAGTTCTTTAAAGTGCGCTTCTGTAACTTTTCCAAATTCGGGACTTTGTTTGGTGACCTGTTTAATAATTGTTTTGTCAATGCTTTCAGAAGGGCCTGCAATAGAGATATATTTACTAGTGTTTTGTGATGCTAGCATAGCCACTAATGATCCTTGACTGTGTCCAATTAAAATGATTTCTGAAAAACGTTTTTTAGAGCTGAAATAGGAGATGACTTTTTGCGCATCTTTTACAAGGTCTTTAAATAGAAATCCTTTTAAATGGTTGAAATTTTTTTTAGTGGAGGTTCTTTTGTCATAACTAAAAAATGCAATGCCTTCTTTGTTAATTGAATCTCTAAATTGCTTGATGTAATTTGCCTTAATTATAGGGTGTTGGTTTCCATTTCTATCGACATTTCCAGATCCATGAATCCAAATAATCAACGCAGTGTTTTCTTTTGCATACGTTAAAGTACCGGGCAATTCAATAACATCGTTTTTGATGAGAATTTCTTCTGTGTGTATTTTTTGACCAACGCAAACTGCACAGATAAACATTGCGATGTATAAAAACTTAAATTTCATGCGTCCTTAATTTAGATGAATAGGTTTTTAAAACGGCCCCTACGTCACTCTTTTTTTGAGTTCCAATTAAGATTCGCTTTCCATTGCTTAGCTCTAATTGTAAGCCAATATTTCCTTTTACATTGTAGGCTCTTCCATTGCCTTTTACCCAGGGAATACCTCCTTTTACGCCCCAGCCACCATATTCTGAAATGGCATCATATTTTCTGAGGTAGGCTTTGTCAACGTCGTTCCAGTCAATGTGTTTCGTATTGAAATGAAAAGGTGTGAATTTCAAAGAGATGCCTTTCTCATCAATCCGTGTTCTCAATTTGATAAAAAGAAAAAGAAGAGTCACGAAACCGAGTATGACACCGCCACCAAATGCACCTAGTTGCTTGCTAAAAGGCAACTGTGTAATTGTGTTCCAGTCTTTAACAATCGGAATACAAATGACAAGGGCAGCAACAGACAAACCTACATAAATAAGTGGTTGTGTAAATCGTTGTTCTTCTTTAAAAATTCTCATTTATCTGTTTTTGTCTCTTTCAAATAATACACCTCCTGTGCTTTGAAAGATGGTGTTTACTACCCAGCCTTCTCTGGCGTATTGGTTTAACACTTCTTCATATTTTTTATTTCTATTTCTTAAGCCTATTTTTGGCTGTACTACCTTGTATTCTTTCATGATTACCTGTTTTTGTCTTTTTCAATAAGTGCATACACAGCGCCATTGGTATTCGAATATATATTGATGACTCTCCAACCTTGTTTTGCATAGCTGTTTATTTCATCTTCAAAATTTTCTTGACTTTTAGACCAGCTTGCTTTTTGTTTTAAAAACTTATATTCTTTCATTGGTGTTTTTTTTAATGGGTTTTCCTTTTTTTTGGTTGAGTAAAGAGAGGGCAACTCCTATAGAAACTCCAACGCCAGACCCTAGTGAAATACCGATTGGAATGTTGTCGAAGGCAACACCAAAAGAGACGCCTATGCCGGCACCGATTGAAATACCCATGGACAAGTATAATAATTGCTTTTGATTCATTTTTTATTTTTTAAATTCATTTTTTGCTGTTGGTCTAAGAGCATTCCTAATACAAAACCAACGCCTGCTCCCAATACCATTCCTATAAAGGCGTTTTCATTTTTCATTTTTTTTATTGATTAGTGATGATTAACAGGCCCATGCTTATCAATGCTAAACAAATAGCAACTATGAGTATACGTATTTTTTTATTTTTAATTTGTAGTCCTAACATGTCTTTTAGTTTATTAAATATAAAATTAATAAAGGCAACAGTTGTATAAAAAGCGCAGTAAACTTTAGTAGAGCGATGAACATATTTAATGACTTAAAGTACCCGTATTTAACACAGGAGAAGCTTCTTTATCCCCACATAAGATAACCATCAGGTTACTTACCATTGCCGCTTTACGTTCGTCATCGAGCTCGACAATTTGCTTTTTGTTTAATTCTTCAAGTGCCATTTCAACCATGCTAACAGCGCCTTCTACTATTTTGTGCCTTGCGGCAACAATGGCTGTTGCTTGTTGTCTTTTTAGCATGGCGCTTGCAATTTCTTGGGCATAGGCTAAATATCCAATTCTTGCTTCTAATACTTCAATTCCGGCAATGGCCAATCGTTCTTCAATTTCTTTTTCAAGAGCCTCGCTTACCTCGTTAACACTAGAGCGCAAAGTAATATCTTCTGTGTGCCCTTCATCTGCAAAATTATCATATGGATACATGCTGGCTAATTTTCGCACAGCAGCATCCGTTTGAACTCTCACGAAATTTTCGTAATTATCAACATCAAAGGCGGCATTGTATGTGTTTGTAACTCTCCATACCAAAATAGTACTAATCATTACTGGGTTTCCTAGCTTGTCGTTCACTTTTAGTCGCTCACTATCAAAGTTGCTGGCTCTCAATGAAATGGTTCTTTTCTTATACAATGGATTGGCCCAATACAAGCCATTCGCTTTTATGGTTCCAACGTATTTTCCAAAGAGTAATACCACCTTAGAAGTGTTTGGATTTACCAAGATAAAACCAAAAAAGAAGATGAAGCCAATAAAAGTTGCTATTAGGTAAATAGGGGTTTCGAATTTAATTGATATTAAAATTCCTCCGATAAACAATGCAAAGGCTATTAACAGCATTAAATATCCATTTGCGGGTTTTATAATTTTTTCTTGCTTCATGACAGTTTGTTTTATTATGATATTAAAATGATATCACAAAGATATACTATTTTTTTTCGGTTTTCCAAATTTTACAAGCATTATTTTTATAAATTAGCAAAAACTTAATATTTTATTTGATCCTATGAAAACAAAATTTATATGTCTATTTGTAGTTGCTTTTTTAAGCAATATATCATTCGCAAATACTAATGATACCGATACTGATTGGGGAAACACTGGTCATAGAGCAATTGGGGAAATTGCAAATAAGCATTTGTCAAAAAAAATACAACGCAAGATAAAAAAGTTGTTAAACGGCCAAAGTTTGGCAATGATTTCTACCTATGCCGATGATATTAAATCTGATAGAGCTTATCGAAAATATAGTACTTGGCACTATGTGAATTTAAATGATGATGAGACCTATGAGACATCAAAAAAGTATGCTAAAGGAGATTTGGTAACAGGCATAGCAACATGCAAACGGGTAATTATGGATGCCACTTCTTCTAAAGAGGACAAAATATTTCATTTAAAAATGTTGGTGCATTTAATTGGAGATTTACATCAACCAATGCATGTAGGTAGAGTGCGTGATAGAGGAGGAAATGATTTTAAAGTAAAATGGTTTTACAATGGTTCTAACATGCACAGAGTTTGGGATAGTGAAATGATCAATAGTTTTAATATGACGTATACAGAACTTGCTAATAATACAAACCTATTGAGCAAATCTCAAGTAAGAGCACTGCAAAAAGGAACTGTTATTGACTGGGCAAATGAGTCTAAAGTAATTGCACAAAAAATATACAGATCAGCAAAGTCAGAAGAGAACTTAAGATACCGATATATGTATGACCATTTTAAAACTGTAAGAGAGCAGCTTCAAAAAGGAGGCATACGATTGGCAAAAGTACTAACAGAAATATTGAAATAAGAAGAAAGCCTCATTGTAATGAGGCTTTCTTCTTGTTAATTATTAGTTAATAGTTTCTGTATTAGTGAGTTATTTTTTAAATTAGTATCGGTATGAGGAAAATTCAATTGATTTTTTGTGTTGCTGTCTTAGTTGTTTCTTGTAAGCAAACAGTGAAAAAAGAGCAGGCTAGCACAGTTACTGTGCCATCTTATAATTATGAAGAACTCGCGCCTTTGTTATCAAAAAAGGATGGCAAGGTATACATCGTTAATTTTTGGGCAACTTGGTGTGCTCCTTGTGTAAAAGAGCTGCCGGCCTTTGAAAAACTACGCGCTAAGTATCAAGAAAAAAATGTAGAGGTTGTCTTGGTGAGTTTAGATTTTCCAAGTCAGGTTGATACTAAATTGATTCCGTTTATAAAAAAGAATCAGCTTAAATCTCAGGTTGTATTGATGACGGACCCTGACCAAGATACTTGGATTCCTAAAATAAGTAAAAACTGGTCTGGAGCTATTCCGGCTACCTTAATATACAATTCAAAAAAGAGCGCTTTTTACGAGCGGTCTTTTGAGTATGATGAATTGGAAAATGAACTTAAGAAATTTTTAAAATAATAGATATGAGAGCAGTCAAAACAATTTTAGTATGTAGTGTTTTTGCATTAATCACAGCCTTTACTTTAGTGCCTGTTGAAGGCTATAAGGTGGGGGACATCGCTACAGATTTTAAATTAGAAAATGTAGATGGAAACATCGTTTCTTTGGCAGATTATAATGAAGCAAAAGGATTTGTTGTTGTATTTACGTGCAATACCTGTCCGTATTCTATTGCATACGAAGATCGGATTATCGCGCTAGATAAAGAATACAAATCAAAAGGCTATCCTGTTATTGCTATTAATCCAAATGACCCAGCGGCATCTAACGGAGATAGTTTGGCAGATATGAAAGTAAGAGCGACAGAAAAAGGTTTTACGTTTCCTTATTTGTTTGATAAAGGGCAAAAGGTATATCCTCAGTATGGGGCAACGAGAACACCACACGTTTATATTTTAAAGAAAGTGAACAGCAAATTACAGGTTGCTTATATTGGGGCAATAGACAATAATTCTCGCAACCCAAATTCGGTTACAAAAAGATTTGCAGCAGATGCACTTGATGCATTGTTAGCGGGGAAAACTCCAGAGCAACGTACTTCTCGTGCAATAGGGTGTTCAATTAAATCATTATAGAATAGCGAATAATGCAAGGCTAAACTGATCTGCTTTTTTTATTCAGTAACTTTTAACCGCGCTTTTGCAGTAACTGAAATATCAGAATGATTGTTGTTTAAATATTTGAGATACCCGGTAATGGCAATCATGGCTGCGTTGTCTGTTGTGTATTCAAATTTAGGAACATAGGTTGTCCAGTTCCAGTGTTTTTCTGCCAGCTGTAAACGTTTTCGGATTTCAGAATTTGCAGAAACTCCACCTGCAATAGCTATGTGCTTAATATTGGTGTGTTTAACGGCGTTTTTTAACTTGTCCATCAAGATTTCTACAATGGTATGCTGAATAGAAGCGCAAATATCCACCAAGTTTTCTTTGATAAAATTAGGGTTCTCTTTTACTTGTTTTTGGATAAAGTATAGAATTCCTGTTTTTAAACCACTAAAACTAAAATCCAAGTCGCCTACTTTTGGTTTGGTGAATTTAAATGCTTTAGGGTTTCCTTCTTGTGCGTATTTGTCAATCAATGGTCCGCCAGGATATTGTAGTCCTAAGATTTTAGCAGATTTATCGAAAGCTTCACCAACGGCATCGTCTATTGTCTCTCCTAGAATTTCCATTTCAAAATAATTTGAAACTTTTACGATTTGAGTATGGCCACCACTTATGGTTAAACAAATAAAAGGAAACGGCGGTTTTTTAGTATCCGTTTCATCGATAAAATGAGCTAAGATATGCCCTTGCATGTGGTTGACATCAATCAATGGAATATTTAAACCCAATGCTAAAGATTTGGCAAAAGAAGTGCCTACTAATAAAGAGCCCATTAATCCAGGTCCTCGGGTAAATGCAATGGCACTCAGGTCAGATTTACCAATTTTAGCTTGTTCTAGAGCCTGTTGAACTACAGGTACAATGTTTTGTTGATGTGCTCTTGAGGCTAGCTCAGGAACTACACCACCATATTTTGAATGAACTTCTTGATTTGCGACAACATTACTTAATACTTTACCGTTATAAATTACAGAAGCACTTGTGTCGTCGCAGGAAGATTCTATTCCTAAAATGTATATTGATTTTTGGCTCAAAAGGTTAAAAAATTTAAATTGCTGCTGCAAAAATATTGATTCATATTCAATAGTTATGAAAAATTCGACTTTCTTTGTGAAAAATGGCAATATTTTTGATTAAAATTGACTAATCCCTTCAATTGAATAAAAAAAATAAAATAAAAAACAAGGTTAAAATACTCGCAAGATTTATAGGGTATCTTCTGTTGTTCTTGTTTTTGTTAAGTATTGTATTTTCAATTCCAGGTGTGCAAACGCGTTTGGCAAAAACACTTACCAATACGTTAAAAGAATCTTATAATACCAATTTACATATTACAAGAGTTGATTTGTCTTTTTTAGGCTCTGTACAGCTAAAAGGAGTTGAGCTGAGAGACCATCATAATGATACGTTGATATTTGTAAAAAACCTAAGTACATCATTATTAAATGCGAAAAAAATAATGGACAATAAGGTTAATTTAGGGAGTGTCTCACTTGATGGAGTTGATTTTCACTTAAAAACATACCATGGAGAAGACAACGATAACTTATCAATTTTTGTAGAAAGCTTTGATGATGATACGCCTAGGGATTCATTGAGAGATCCATTTTTATTGAATAGTTCAAATATCTATTTGGATAAGTTAAATTTTAAATTAATCGATGAGAATAAAAAAAATAAGACACAGTTTTCTGTAAGAGAAGGAGGTGGTAGTTTAAGTGGTTTTAAAATTCTAGGTCCAGATGTGACGGCTAAAATTAGAGGCTTGTATTTTGTAGATGATCGAGACATAGAGATTACAAATCTTACAACAGATTTTACCTACACTAAAACTCAGATGCTTTTTAAGAATACCCAGTTAGAAACCAAAACATCTTCGATAAATGCAAACATACTGTTTAAATATCAACGTAAAGATTTGCGCTTTTTTAATGATAAAGTAGCCATTGAAGCGGACCTTACTAAAAGTAGAATTTCGTTGCACGATTTACACATGCTTTATGGAGAATTTGGGGTCACGGATGTGCTAAATTTAAATGGAAATTTAACAGGGTCTTTAAATGATTTTAAAGTAGCAAATTTAGAAATCATATCAGATGAAGGACTTGTAATTTCAGGGGGTGTAGAATTTAAAAATGCAATTAATACAGAAAAAGGATTTTCTTTTCACGGAGATTTTAAGAAGGTAACAACAAATTACAATGGCTTAAAAAATGTGTTGCCAAATTTGTTGGGAGATAAGTTGCCGAAACAATTTAGGCATCTTGGAGATTTTACCCTAAAAGGAGTAACATCGATACATAAAGACAAGCTAGATTTAGATGTGGTAGTGAGGTCAAGAATTGGAACAACAAAAGCCGATTTAAAACTAACAAATATTACAACTATTGATGCGGCTAGTTATAAAGGCAACGTTTCGCTAATCAATTTCAATCTCGGAAGATTTCTTGAGGAGCCTCTTTTAGGAAAAGTAACATTGAATGGAGATGTGAATGGTACTGGATTTCTGATTGACAATATAAATACCGGTATCGTGGGGGTTATTAGTGAGGTTGAATTTAATGGCTATAACTATAAAGGGTTAAATGTAAATGGCCTGTTTCAGAAAAAATTGTTTAATGGAAACCTAAATGTAAATGACGCGTTTTTAAAAATGAGATTTAGCGGGTTGGCTGATTTCTCATCTAACATAAATCGATTCGATTTTAATGCAACGATAACAGAAGCAGATTTAGTTCGCACAAACTTGTTTACAAGAGATAGCATTTCAAAAATAAAAGGAGAATTGGAATTTGATATCGTCGGGAATACTTTTGATGATGTTATCGGGAAAACAACTTTCAATAATATTGAATATATCAACCAAAAACAGACCTATAATTTTAAAAGATTTATTGTTTCGTCAACGGTAAAAGAAAACATTAAAACAATACACATTAATAATAACTCAAAGGCAAATGGAATTGCTCAAGGCTATATAAAAGGAGATTTTAAATTTAGCGAGTTAATTCCGTTAACCCAAAATGCCTTGGGGAGCGTGTACGCAAATTATACCCCATACAAAGTTACTCCAGATCAAATTTTCGAATACAATTTTAATGTATATAATCAAATTGTAGATGTTTTTTTTCCAGAAATATATATAGATGAAAACACAAATATTAACGGTTTAATAGATACAAAGCATGATATCTTTAAGCTTGAGTTGAAAGCTCCAAAAGTTGTGGCATATGGAAATGTTTTGGACTCGATTAACCTAAAAGTAAATACCCAGAACAAGTTGTACAATACGCACTTGAGAGTCTCAAAGATAAATACGGCCTATTTTAATGCCACAAAATTAAACCTAATCAATAGGACAGAAAATGATACGCTGTTTGTGAAGTCAGAATTTAAAGGAGATAATAAACCAGATGAGACTTTTAATATGGATTTCTTCTATACGTTTAATGAGGATAAAAAATCGGTTTTGGGAATTCAGAAATCGACTTTTAATTTTGAAGAGAATACATGGAGAATAAACCCAAAAGACAATAAAGACAATAAAGTAGTATTTGATCTTAAGAAGAATGAATTTAATTTTAGTCCTTTCAATTTAAAATCTAACGAACAAGAAATTTCTTTCAAAGGAGTTGTTAAGGATTCGACCTACAAAGATTTAAAAATAAATTTTAAGAAGGTAAAGCTCTCAAGTTTCTTGCCTCCAATTGATAGTCTGTCAATGAATGGTGTGCTAAGTGGAGATTTAGACTTTATACAAAAAGAGGGGCAATATAGCCCGAAAGGGGATTTGTCTGTAAAAGACTTTAAAATAAATTCTTTTGAGCAGGGAGATTTGAATTTAAAAGTAGCTGGCGAAAATTCGTACGAAAAATATGCGGTTGATTTGTCTTTGGCAAATTTAAATAGAGAAAGTATTACTGCAAAAGGAACGGTAGATTTTACACAACAAAGACCGGTTATCGATTTAAAAGTAAGTTTGGATAAGTTTCAATTAAATGCCTTTAGCCCATTAGGGCAAGATGTTTTATCAAAAATACGAGGTGAAGCTTCTGGGAGTTTTGATGTAACAGGTTTTTTACGAAATCCAGAAATGAAGGGTGAATTGGAGTTGAAAAATGCCGGTTTACGATTCCCTTATTTAAATGTAGACTATGATTTTGAGGGCGTCACAAAGATTAAATTGGAGGAACAACAATTTGTCTTTGAAAAGCTAAACTTGTTAGATACAAAACACAAAACTACGGGCGATTTTAGTGGGAGCATCGCACATCGAGATTTTAAAGATTGGTATATGGATCTTAGGATTCTTACCGATAATTTAGTGGTGTTGGATACAGAGCAATCAGACGAATCGCTGTATTACGGGACGGCATTTATAAAAGGAAGTGCAGATATTGTTGGTATGACAGACAATTTATATATAGATGTCAATGCGTCAACAAATCCGAACACGAAATTTGTAATTCCTTTAAAAGATGTTAAAAATATCGATAATTATAAGCTTATTAGATTTAAATCTGAGGCCAAAACAATTGTAGAAGAAAAATCAGCAAATGATTTTGTTTTAAATGCCTTAAAAGGGTTAAAGCTGGAAATCAATTTAGAAGTGACTAATGATGCCATTGCAGAAGTAGTAATAGATGAAAATAATGGAAGTCAATTGAGTGGAAGAGGGAATGGAAATCTTAAAATTAAAATTGATACCCGTAATAATTTTTCTATGGATGGAAATTTTACGGTCGAAGAAGGGAAATATGAATTTAAATATGGGGGCTTAGTAAACAAAACATTTAATGTAGTTAAAGGTGGAACAATCTCTTGGAATGGAAGCCCGTACGATGCAGATTTAAATATTACCGCAATTTATACAACAAAAGCAAATCCGTCTGTACTATTAGAGAATTTTAATTCGAGCAGGAAAATTCCAGTAAACTTAATTACCAAAATAAGTGGTGGGCTATTTAATTCGAACCAAGAATTTGATATCGAGATTCCAAATGTAAATAATACCATTACGTCGGAATTAGAATTTAAACTAAGCGATAATAATGTAGATGAAAAGACAAAGCAATTTTTGTCGCTCTTAGCATTGAATTCCTTTTACAATCCGGATCAATCTAATTTTAACGGATCTACAGCCTTGTTGGGTACTACGTCTAATGCAATTACAAATATACTTTCCGATTTAATAAGTAGTGATGATGGGAAGGTACAGTTTAATGTAAACTACGATATCGCCAATAGAAATAATGTCGATAATATTATTAATGAAGATCTTGTAAATGTAAATGTAGCAACACAAATTTCTGAAAGTGTTGTTGTCAATGGCAAAGTGGGGGTTCCTGTTGGTTCTAAAACACAGTCTAGTGTTGTTGGAGAGGTAAAGGTTGAGGTGCTGTTAAATGAAAAAGGCAATTTTAGAGGGGTCATATTTAATAGGCAAAATGAAATTCAATATTCGACAGAAGAAGAAGGATATACACAAGGGGTTGGGTTAACCTATCAAGTAGAGTTTAACAACCTATCTGAATTGTTGCAGAAAATAGGGTTAAAGAAAAAAAGCAAACCCAAAAAGAAAGTGAAAAAAGATTCGGTAAAGACGGCAAAATTATCGAAGTTTATAAAATTAAAATCAACAAAAATTAAAAATTAAAAATGAAGGACTATACATTAGTAATTTTGGCAGCAGGAATGGGGAGTAGGTATGGAGGAACAAAGCAGCTAGATGCTGTTTCTGAACATGGAGAAACCATTATGGATTTCTCACTATTTGATGCCGTTAAAGCTGGTTTTACTAAAATTGTTTTTATCGTTAGAAAAGATATTTTAGAAGAGGTTAAAAATGATTTTGGTGCAAAGTTAGAAGGAAAAGTAACGGTAGAGTACGTGATTCAAGAAACAGGGAATGTGCCAGAAAAATATAAAGAAAACCAACGTACAAAGCCTTGGGGAACTGGTCATGCATTGTTAGTAGCAAAAGATGTGATAAAAGATAATTTTTGCGTGATAAACGCAGATGATTTTTATGGTTATGATGCATTTGTATCTATTTTGTCATTCTTGAAAAAGACAGATGAAAGAACAAATGAGTACGCCATGGTTGGGTATCCTATTTTTAATACATTATCAGATAATGGAAGTGTTTCTAGAGGAGAAACCTTTGTTGATGAGAACAAAAACTTGCATAAGATTATTGAGAGAACCTCAATAACAAAACAAGGAGATACAATTGTTTATAAAACAGAAGAAGGAGAAGAAGCAACCATTTCTAAAGATACGTTGGTCTCCATGAATTTCTGGGGGTTTACTCCGGCATTTTTAGATTTCTTGGAAACTGAATTTGCTGATTTTTTAGAAGAAAATTCTAACGCGTTAAAAACAGAATTCTTCTTGCCATTTGTAGTGGATAATTTAATTCAAAATAAACAAGCTGATGTCAAGGTAATTGGTACAGATGCCTTGTGGATGGGAGTTACCTATAAAGAAGATAAAGATATTGTAGTTCACAAAGTAAAAGAGCTTATCGATGCATCACTGTACCCAACAAAACTATGGTAATGAGAGGTGTGTTAGCGCGAATTTTTAATGAGTTTCAAGTTGTTTCTGCATTTGAAAATTATCAAGAATTAAATTCTGGCCATATTAATGATACCTATTTAATCCAAACGGACAGCAAGCCGAATTACGTTCTTCAAAGAATCAATGGTAATGTCTTTTCTGACGCTGGTGAATTAGTGGTTAATAAAGTGTTGGTTAGTGATTTTTTACAAGCAAAATACAAGGATTTACCCTTCGAAGAAGTATCAAAAAAAGTATTGTGTTTTGTGAAAACAAGGGACAATGCTTTTTTTTATACAGATGAAGATCAACATATTTGGAACCTTTCCGTTTTTATAGAAGACTCGGTTACTTATTTAAAAACACCAGATGCTAAAATTGCTTTTGAAGCAGGAAAAGCTACGGGATTGTTTCTAGAAAATACAACAGATTTTGATGTTGCCTCCTTAACAGAGATTTTGCCAGACTTTCATGCTATAACGCATCGCTACCTTCAGTTTAAGGAAGCATTAAAAAATGCGACTCATAGTAAGATAGCGGAAACACAGGAATTAATCAATTTTGTAGAAAAGCATGTTGAAGAGATGCAGCAAATTGATAACGCCATAGAAAACGGTAAAATACCATTGCGTTTAACGCATTCGGATACGAAAATTTCTAATATTTTATTTTCAGAAAAGAAAGCCCTTTGCCTAATTGATACAGATACTGTAATGAAAGGAGCCATTCATTTTGATTATGGAGATGCCATTAGAACTATTTGTAATACTACTGATGAAGATGAAAAAAATCTTGATTTGGTAGACTTTAATCTTTCGTTTTTTAAAAGCTATACAAAAGGGTTCTTTCAGGAGTTGAAAAATATTTCTAAGGAAGAAAAAGAATTTCTCCCGCTAAGTATTAAAATGATGCCTTTTATTATGGGGGTACGTTTCTTAACAGATTTTCTCAATGGGAATGTCTATTATAAGATTAGCTACGAAAACCATAACCTAGACAGAGCAAAAAACCAATTTGCGTATATTGAGTCTATAAACAAAAAATATACAGATGTTACAGGTATTATTGAGAGAGAAATCGCTCAATAATTACTTGTTTCCCTATAGATTTAAGAGAAAACTTCGAAAACGTTTTCGAAGTTTTTTTTTAAGTCAGTCCTTTTAATCCTTAATTTTACAATACGTTTTATGAGAGAAATTAGAAAAATAGCAGTTATGACATCAGGTGGAGATTCACCTGGAATGAATGCAGCAATCAGATCGGTTGTTAGAAGTTGTGCCTATTATGAAAAAGAATGTATTGGTGTCTATAGAGGATACCAAGGGCTGATAGAAGGAGATTTTATTCCTCTAAATGCACGTAATGTGAAAAATATTATTAATAAAGGAGGGACGATCTTAAAGTCTGCTAGATCTAAAGAGTTTAGAACGAAAGAAGGTCGCAAAAAAGCCTTTGACCAATTAATCGCAAGTAATGTTGATGGATTGGTAGTAATTGGAGGAGATGGCTCTTTTACAGGAGGTGTTGTATTTAATGAAGAATATAACTTTCCAATTATTGGAATTCCTGGAACTATAGATAATGATATTTATGGAACCTCACATACCTTAGGATATGATACTGCCCTTAACACAACCGTAGAGGCAATTGATAAAATTAGAGACACCGCATCAT
>Ga0105356_10001708_pt1 | contig 21924 bp, 18 predicted proteins | sample GOMGulsemesocosm_3_FD_83502 | JGI IMG/M metagenome (GOLD analysis project Ga0105356, IMG submission 83502) | Methane-oxidizing microbial communities from mesocosms in the Gulf of Mexico - GOM9D Gulf of Mexico | ecosystem: Environmental > Aquatic > Marine > Cold seeps | place: Gulf of Mexico... | reverse complement strand
GGTTTCATTGAGATTGCGCATAAACCAGCTTATATCAAATAACCGATCACGTCACACGTTCACAATCTCTTCAACTTTTGCCAGTCGAATACGGTCATCAACCATTCCACGGCGATATAAATCAACTAACGGATGCCCTTTATACAACTTACACCAGCGTTCAATCACTTCATCTATAGACCATGCAAGCGCTTCGTCTTTATTAACCCGTAAAACAAGATGATAGTGATTACTCATAATGGCATAGGCAGCAACGTCTAGCGCAAACACACCCGACAAAAAGTTGATGTTGTCGACCACCCATTGACGTCGATGGTCGAAGTTTTTACCTGAATAGACATCATCACCACATAAAAATGCGCGTCGTACACACCGTGACACGCAATGATAATAAGTCGTTGCATTTAGATCAATTAAGCTGCCTCTTGCCCTAGTCATCATAAATACCTATTAAAGAAATAGAATTTATAGCGTAGTACAAAAACCGTTTAGCCGTCTAAATGTTTTGTGTTGTTAATTGTCATACATTTTATATCTTCGTCCGATTTACGTTGCCGCACTAGGTGTCTATTAATTTTACTCATCAAAGGTAAAAAATTTAAAGCCTAGTTCAAAGATAGTTTAGCGGCCTAAATCTCATGAGTGTCCAATGATGTCGCATTCCCACCTCCTCACACACTGTGGAGCATCAATCTCACATGAGGTCACATTTAATCACTAATTTTAGAATGAGATAGATGATTTAACGGTTCTCCCTCCTTTCTTCTCGTTAGAGTTGCCGATTCGGCCGCTTTGACACCGTCAGCACTAGCCGTTCTTATCTCCATGGCATCAGTAGTACGCACCTTCACACTACCCTCGTTTCCAAAGGCAGGAAAAGGGCTCATTGCAATCATTACAGTATTGGCTTTCGGAGTTCCAATCCTATAGTCCACCTTTGCGGCCGCGTTACGATGCTCGCGCGCCGATTTGGCAATACCATCGAAGATAGCCGAGGTCAATGCCGGGACCGTTTTGACATCGTTTCCCCATTGTAACTCAGCGATATGTCGCACCGTAGCAAACTTAGTCATCCCAAGTTTTGCAGCTTCCTCTTCCGTATGATCCTTTGTTTTTACCACTTGCCCGGCGACACCCAACACCATATGTATTCCCCTGGTCCCAGCCATTTGTCGAGTCGCTCTACCCACTGCTTGTCTTAACATATTTCCTTCCTCACTTGTTTTATTGGTCATCAAAGACTAGATAATCACACCTTTTACCCGTCTAAATTTTTTGATTGTTTATTATCTTTACACCCGTCTAATGTGTACGCGTGTTTTAAGATTTCATCGTCGGGTAGCACTCGCAAGTTTTTCATTTTGATGGACCTTCTACTTTTGGGTTGATGTTTTACAATGTCTTGGACATCTGCGCTAACGCGCAGTCCAACTCGTGCATTAAGTTTTGGGTAACACCATGCCTAATTCTATTTCGACGGCTATTCGCGCAGGCATTTTCATATTCCTAAATAGTTATTAATGTGGTGGTTATCAATCTAACGTTTAATCTACCGGTCGCTCTTGTTTTATAAACCTTACAAAGCTCTAATTACAATGATGAAGCCAATAAGAATGAAATATTAGACACCCAAATAGTCAGACGTCTATGCGTAACAACAAAATTAGACACCCACATCTTTTGGCCGTCTAAATCACTCAAATTTAAGTTAAGCAACCTGCTCCATACACTCCAGCAAGCTTCCCTTCCCCTAAAACTCTCTTACCAAGGTCACTACGCAAACTCTGCTCTATGACCTTGCGTAATTCTATCTCCACTCCGCTTCGTACCCATTGCAACCAATGTTTCAAATATTAGACATCCATATCTTTTAGCAGTTTTAAATTCAGTTGAAAAATTAAACACCCAAATCGTCAGACATCTAAATTTCTCAAATTTAAGTTAAGCAGCTCGCCCCATACACTCCAGCAAGCTTCCCTTCCCTCAAAACTCTCTTACCAAGGTCACTACGAAAACTCTGCTCTATGACCTTGCGTAATTCTATCTCCACTCCGCTTCGTACCCATTGCAACCAATGTTTCACATACTCCGCGATGCGTGTTGCCGTTGCACCTTGCTCATAAAGCTGCTGAAGTTTGCAAAGATGGTTCGCTATGGTTTTCCAAGCGAGGCTTAACTTATCTCGTTTATTTGGTGTGATCCGATACCCTAGAAAATCGAACCCACTTTGCTTAATTCTTCCAATGTATGTTTGCCCTTTATTTAGGGAAAGTGGATGCTTAGTTTGTTTCACCGCATCCAAACATTTATTCATTAATCTAACGGCTGTTCGTAATTGGTGCCGTGTTTTACACAACACCACCCAGTCATCCATGTATCGGTAATATTTCAATTGCTATTAAAAGATTAGACACCCACACCTTTTAGCCGTCTAAATTTTATGGGTGTCTAATAATTTATAATTTTTCAACACTTTTTAACCACAAAAATAAGTGAGAGTCTATTATTGGCTCTTTATTTATCATGCCACCCCGTTGATTGTAGATGGTCAGGTAAACCGGCACCGTTGTTACCACTAAAGCTTGGGGTAGCTAATCCAGTTCGGGTTACTTCTGGTTGACCAGTAACTGAATTACGGGTTGTTTCAGTGGCGAACATCGTGGGGAATACTACGGTTGTTTTACCTGGTCTATGTTTGTATACAGGGCCAGAGGCTTGTTCAAACGTTGTATTAACTCCGATTTTTTTCGGTCGAGCCATATGCATAGCCACAGCAGTTGAGTGCTGACTATCAAGTTTTCCATCAGTCTTCATTACGTGTTTATTGGCCGAGGCATAGGCAATACGTCCTTCATTTACAATTGGGAGTAAATTTTTTACTGTTTTCCGAAACATAATATTTCCCTATGTGGTTTTCTGCAAAAAATTATCAAATTATTGAGTACCCACACCTTTTAGCCGTCTAAATTTTGTGGATACCCATTATTTCTCTATATTACTTCCCTTTCTTATCTTTCGATTTACTTTCACCCACAGCAGCATCAACAGCCACTTCAACCACCACCGGATTAAACTTCTTATCCAGCGGCGGCAACACTGTCGTATCCAAAAATATTTCTAAATTTTGCATAAATAACGCTTTAACATCGTCAATATTGACTGACTCTTCGGCAGCTAACGTACCGTCTTTTAGATGCACCATCACCTCTTCTACAATGGCGCTAAGACTGTCGGTAAGTTGTGCATTAAGTTTTGGTAACACCATGCCTAATTGTATTTTGAACGCGATATCTGCTGACATTTTCATATTCCTAAATAGTTATTAATGTTGTGGTTATCAATTTAATGTTTCATCTACTGGTTGCTCTTGTTTTATAAAGCTTACAAAGCTCTAATTGCAATGATGAAGCCAATAAACAAAAAACATTTAAAATAAATTTTATCATTATAAATCAACAACTAAAGTTTACTTACTTTTTAAAACTGCTAATAACTGGGTCATTCAAGTCTCACCTTAATTAACCCGATGGGGTAAATTTTCCTCACTTAGTTTGTCGCACGCTCTTACGCGTTGCCCACATACAAACACTCTTTTGGCCCTTCCAATTCCGCCATTGAACATTGCATTTTCAACAGCCATTCAAGCTCTCGATAATTATCCCAATTCGTTTGTTTAGGGCCTGCATAATAAAATATTTCATTGTCGTAAGGCGCTTTAGTCGTAGCGATTAGTGCGCTAAACCCTAATTTAAGCATGGCTTTGTGTGAAGGTTGATTATGTTGATACACCTTGGCGTAACAACAATCCATGGTGAAGTATTTTTGTGCCAGCGCTAATAACAGGTTAACTGCTTGAGGGCCAAATCCCTGACCTTGAAAGTCAGTACCGAGCCAATAGTAGAAAAAACCTACTCCTTGAAACACTTCAATGCTGACTGAACCTATAAATCCCCAGTCTTTATGTAATACCGCAAAGACTCGCTGCTCTGGCATGTTGTTGTTTTGTGCTAGCCAATGCAGCCATTCATCGCCCGTTGTAAAGTGTGGTAGGTTGCATAACGCTTGAATGCTGGGATCGCTATATTGCCAATAATAATCCGACATGTATTGCGATGTCAGCGGTATCAGCATTAATTCATGGCTTCGGCAATCAGCTAAGTCGTATGGTATGGCGCGCCACTGTGCTTGAATGTCGTTAGCTGTTATTAATAATTTATGATCGAAAGGATGTGCTAGCAAGGCTAATTCTACAATAGTGCTTGCTCGTTCAAACATGCCCATGTGCGCTAGGTTTTGAGCTAATTTAATATTGAGTGATAGATATTGTTCAGTGTCAGAGCCGTTTATTGTTAGGCGTTGCTCTAATAATTGAATTAGTAATATGCCATCAGCTAGATGCTCTGTTAACTCACACGCTAATGCCAACTCTTGTTCTATTTTCACAGCTAAATTCGGTGTTAAGTTAGCATTGGTGCGTGTTATTGATGAGGCGATTTCACTACCTACTTCACTAGCATTTCCACGAAGAAGCTGCTTAATAGCAGACAAATACGCTAAACGCTCGTTGGATGGAATGAATAGGTTTGGTAATTTTTTGGCGGCTACTTTCCAATTTACTTGACTGGTTTCTTCTTTATTATTTTTTACTAGGTCATTTGAGGTTGGCAATTCTAGGGGATTCGTTAAGCTATCCACTTGGAAATTCAACACCTTAAAATTACTCGTTAATGGCGGTGTTAACGAGTGATTATTTTTTAAGTGATGTTCGATTGCCGTTGCCATGTGCGCTTCCGTTGTCTTGTTTATGTTGGTGTTCAATTAATTAGTGGATTTTAAATATTCATCAACGCATGTCATCAGGACTAATTTTGATCAACTTCTAGCCCCATCATTTCAAAAATATTAAGCTGTCCACCTTTGATTAAAAATAACTCTTGATAGAGGTCTGGTGCTTTTTTACTACCCCATTCACACGCGGTATCCACTAAATAAGGCACTGGACTGTGGGGGTCATCATTCATTAAAAACTCAGCAACTTTACGTAAACAAATAAACGCTTCAGTCCTATCTTTAATATTTCCATAACCTGAAAAACTTCCACTATTGCCTCCACTATTGCCTCCATTACTGCCGCCTCCAGCTGGCACGTCATCACCTTGCGGGTTTGAATCGCTGCCATTATTATCGCCAGAGTCTTCATCAGCCATTAATTGAAATTCATCGGTGGTTGCTAGTGTTATCCCTCTACGTTGAAGCTCAATCGTCAGCATTTCATTTATTTGATTAATAATGCCTGTTATATCAGTCAAATTCGGACTGTCTTCACCACAACACTCATCAAGCCACTGTTGTAGTTCTGTCATGGCCTGTAAGCCGTCTTCGTTTGTTCTATATAATTGGGTTAAATGCTCTGATGGTGTTGCAGCTAGGCGTTGTTTAAACAGTTGAAGTGTTACGCCGTCCCATTGATTAGAAAGCTGTTGTTGAGTTTTTAATTTCTCGTAATGCTGCGCACTCATCCAATCATTCCAGCAATACTCATCACCGTCGAGTTGTGCTGAGGTAATTGGAATAAGTTGCAATACTTTGGTGAGTTTTCCATTGAGCCAACTTAATGAATTAGTTCGATATTCTATATCGCTATCCACCATTTCGGGATGCATAATGGGCCAATACTCTTGGCATAATGCTTTAATTAAAAAAGCTGATGGCGCAATACCAGAAAAGCCATCTAGGTGAACATTTGCTTCAAATAACCACACCCCAAGCTGTAAATCTTTGCTTTTTTCCGCCAAAGCCGTTAATGCTATTTTTTTTACTTCATGCCAATCGGCGGTTTTTAATTCATGTGTCCATACCCCTCTTGATAACGTAGGGTCGTCTGATGCACGAGCATTCTTAATATTAAAATATACGCCGTTGTGACGCACAGACTCACCAACGTCATTCTCCCCAATGGGGGTCATTAAACTGCTAAGTGTATATCCCAAATAATGTTGTAGATAATCATCTGGGGCGTGTGCTGCGTTTTCAAATTTCATGGCCAAATCTCACTATTAACTCTAAATTCTAATATCGTATTAATCATTAAACCCTGGTGCAAACGTAGGTAATGAAGCTGGTAATGCCAATCGCTGTAAGTTCCCTTGTTCATTTATAAACTCAACCCACATTAATAAATTTGCACGTGAGATATCACTGACTTGTCGCGGTTTAGAAAGAGAAGCTTGTGCTATTTGATGGCGTTTATTATTCGCGCCTTTAAGACCGACAGGCACATTAAAACTCAATAACGATTGATTTTGCTGATTGGCTCTAAGATTATTAAGTTCATCAGTTGTATAACTAGCGAGCCATTCAAATAATCCCCATTCCCCTTTACTGGTAAAGGTTGCACTAAGAGTCTCTGGTTTAACGGTTAAGCCTGTTATAGCTGAATTGTAATTTGGCTTAGGAACAAAAGCAGAACCACTTGCCCAACGTAATTCTAAACTTAAAGGATCGCCTGCTTGCCATAAAAAGCTATTATTTCCATTAGGAAAATGAAGTTGTTGAACACCACTTGTTAATGTCCAAGCGATGATTTGATTAGTGCCTTTAGCATGTTGTGGTAATGCAGCAAACTGAACATTAAGTGGTACTTGCCATTGTTTGTTTTTAGCATTCCAATTTTTTTGGAAAAAATTACTGATTTCATCCATTTGACTAATAAAGTCATACCAAGATGCTGGCATACTATCCGGCTTATAGCTTATGTAAGCATTCATGTCTGTTAACAACGATTTTGATGCCTGCTGATAATATTCCATAAACCGATTAAGTTGATTAATGCTGACGTCTTTCATGCCTGCTTTGCCAAGCTTAGCAAAAGGGAACTTTCCTGATAACTCTTGATTAAAACGGGTTTTTATCGCTAAGTACCTATCTATTATTTGAGTATCTCCAGCTTTTTGACAATGCACACTCACTTGACGTTGAAGCTGTTGTCTACGCTTAGCAAACCAACCTACATTAGCGACCTGCGTATTAAACTTATTGCTATGTTCAAAACAATTAGTATTGGTCAGACTAACTAAGGTGTCACTAATGAAATGGTTAAGAATAGCGACTTGATTATTAGGCTCTTTCCTTTGAAAACGTCCTAAATCATTGATGGTATGAATCCATCGCTGCGCGACATCATCATTAATGCTTACACTAGCGCTGTTTTGTAAAAATTTTAACAAAGGTTCCGCATAGCTAAATACAATAAAACTCATGCGTTGCTGTTGATTAGCTAGAAAGTTTTGTATTTGTTTATCACTACTTAAATTAAACAATACGCGGGTAAAATCTCTTTCGTCCCAATAAGGATTTCCTACCGGTTTATATAACTTATTTTCTGATATCAGTTGTTCTGCAATGGCAAGTTGCTGCAAAATAAATCGGTCAACCGTTTGCTGTAATCTAATGGCGTTACTGTTATCACCACGTTGAATTAATAGTCTTTTAATTTGGATGAGACTTTCACTCACACGCATAAAACTAGCAATAGATTTTTCTAGTTCAGCTTCGCTTTCTGCCCCGTCTACCTTTCCGATATAAGATATAAACGGTTGCTGAGATGGGCGTATTTGCGCCTTATTAAATAGTCTCTCTGTGACTTGCTGCAGGCGGTTAACTACATTATTAGCGAAAAACGGTTTAGCTTCTCCATGATGTTTAGCACGAAATTCTTGAGAGTTAACTAAAATAGTTAATAACTCTTGTAAAGGAACATCTGACCAAGCTACTACCTTCTCAGAAGAAGTATTAATCGGCGGATAAGTACTTTGAACAAAATTTAATGACTCTAGCGCCCCAACTTGTTTAGATAGTTTCTTTAAGACACTTGATAATACTAATTTATTGTCCTCACTAAATTCAAACATTTTACCAAAGGGAGATATTTGGATTTTAACTAAGTTATCTCTAACAACATCGTCACAATGTTGGTGAGAGAATTGGTCGGCAATCTGAGTTAATTTATCTTGATTAAACTCACTTTTCAGTAACTCATCCTCGACATGAGTAAGCATTTCAAACACACGGCCGCACGGGCTATTTGACGCGGTAGCCATTAACCAATCCTTTTCAGTTTGTGCTAACCATGCTTGTAAAATATCTATATTTTTTAATAACGTGGACGCTGGTAACACTTTCCATTTTGGCGTTTTATTGATTGTTTCACTAATTTTTTTCAATTGAGCCAGTGGTACTCTTTGTGAATAACTGAGTAATAATTGATGTAATTTCTCTGTGTTTTCCCCTAAATGATTTATCAAAGCCAATGCGTCTATATCTCGTGCTTGTATTTTAAATCCTGCTTTTTTAATACTCCCTGTAATAAGTAAGGCCGATGTATCTACACTCGCAGGAACGGGGACGTTATAAAGATAATTAAGTAATAATGTCAGCTTCTTATCAATGCCCTTACTCGAATTTAGTGGCTCAACCATCTCAATAAAGCGTTGCCTGTTTTTCTGATAATCAACCAATAGATGAGTAAATTGGGTAATTTTAGTTAACTGCTGGGGATAGTCATCTGCTTGTTCAGCATTCAGTTCTGACATTAATTCTTTTGCTTTAATTTCTAATCGACACGCTAAACTGACAAACAACACTTTTGTAATTAAGGTATCAGCAACTAACCGTTGCTCTTTATTTTCTTGTGTATTCATCCATGATAATGGCATTGATAATAAGAATGGACGTTCATTCATCTCTGTTAGATTATGCAATAACTGATACGTTTTAATACCCTCTGGCGTGCAATCTGACTCAATAGAATGTAACTGACTTAATTTTTGTTGGGTATCTTGTGTAAAAGATTGTAAACGAACGCTATCATTTATCATCAACGCAACAAATGCGATGATCACAAAGATGAATGTAAATTGAAAACGACGTAAAACACGTTGAGTAGAAAACCTTTTTCTCTCAATCGGATAGGCTAAGTATTTTTCAGAGAAAACTTTTTTGCTTAATAAGTCATTAATAAAAGAGGTTTTTCCATCAACCTTACCCGTAAAATAAATCCCTCTTAATGGCAGTGCTTCTTGAAAAGAACTTCGTGCAAAAGTTTGGTTTAAAACACCTGTTAATGGCGTTTGTATCTGACTAAAATAATGTTTAAACAACATAAATTGGTCAATGTGATTTATTTTTTGTCCGCTGGCAGCAAATTGTAATTTAGCTGATTCAAGATCTTCAAACACTTTAGTAAAAGCTTCAACTATCCATGTTTCACAATAGGCACAGTCAAGACGGTATGGATTAGACCACCCTACAATTTCATCGCGTCTTGAATTATTTTGTACTTGCCAAAATGCTTCAAAACCTTCAATTGTTTCACATTGAGTAACAATAAGATAAACAGGTAAAACAAAACCAGTTTGTTTTTGACTTTGCCATAATTGCTTAAATAAATTTTCACCCAATGCTTGTAAAACAGCGGGTTCGTTTACTCTTAATAACGTATTAGCAGACACCGTTAACATGATGCCATCAACCGGTCTTTCTGGACGATACCAATGTAATAGTTGAATTAAATGTTTAAAACGATCAATGTATTGTTGATCGGAAAAGCTAGTAGGAATGGGTAAGTTAACATTAGTTTTATCATTAACGACTTTCGTTAGTTGCTCACGGTCGGCTTCGCTTTGAGCGGTGTGCGTAGTATCAACCGTGACTTTCTCTAATCCTAAAACAATAACAACCGCATGTTCAAAAAAATGCCATCCACTGCCAGGTTCTTTCAGCTTTTCTTCTTCGGGTAACAGTTGCGTTCTTCGACCATCTGTCGCTGCACAAATAAGTTCATTTTTACCACTAGTGGATTCACCTATTAATAAAAGCCAAGGTGTATTATAACGCCAGTCCTTTTTAGTCGTTAAATATTGAAGCGCTTTAACAGTTCGCCTAACTTGAATTATATTTAATCGTTGCCAAAATGGTGTTTTAGTACGTTGCTCTTTAAATTGATTAAACTTGGCATATAACCACTTAAGTGGCGATATCAAGCCATCCACAATCCCTTTTAAAAAAGCGATTATATGTTGAAACAAATATTTGATAACCTGACTAATGATACTTAATAATCGCCCTCCAAGAAATATCATTAACACAACTAAAAATAGTAATGCTAATGCCTGCCATAAAGGATCTAGAAAAACAGATTCATACTCAATTAACATCGGTAATAATCGGTCTTTTAAAGCAGTAAATAAATCAGCAGATGATTGTTCTATTTGCGTCCACAAATATAGAATCCATTGGTTTATTTGTTCTAGCCAAAGCGAAAGAGATTCATAAGCAGCAAACATTATTGAGTTACCCATGGTGTTAAGTCCAAAACAAAGGAATACCAAATAGCAACGCCTAGTACGCTATAAGCCAATATGCTGTAGATCATACCCCTATACCAATTCGATAATGGTGCTAACCGTTGTTGAGTTTGACTGCTCAAGTTGTTTTGATAGGCTTCAATACAAATCATTTCAGAACTGGGATTTTTTCCTCGATTAACAAGATTAAAAAGCTTTTTACTGTAATCATTTAAACGATTGTCATCGTCACGATATCGCCCAGCAAAACCAAGGCGTATTGTTAATAAATAAACGGCAGCTAATTGACTTCTATGTTCATCAAAATTTTTATCATTTAACAGTTCTTCGACATGCTCATAAAAAACGGCACCAGCTGAACAGCTTTGATAACTTTGTTCTTCGAGTAACACCTCATGCCAATACTCTTTACCTGGCCAAGTTAATAACATAATAAAAAGTTCATCTGCTAAAGAGATCATTGCAAAACACGCTTTATCAAAAACCTGAAACTCTCGCTCTGTCAACGTATCTTGATATTTCAATCGTTTAAGTTCAATCCATTGATTCAACACTAAACTAATAGCGGTAGCGACTTCAGCGTTAGTTGGTATCGTTGTTTGCTTAAGGATGTTCATTACATTCTGATTAAGACTTTTTTCTGTAATCCATACTTTTATCAATGCTATTTCTTGATAAAAGTCACACATAAGATCCATTAAATTAATCGTTTTATTATTCATTTAAGTTATCCATCACTACGCCGATTCATTAGCTGAATGTGGTAAATGTAAAACAATACGATTAGGTTGGAGTGCATTGAATTTTTTGTTTGTACAAACAACCACTAATGTTTGTCCAACTTTAATGTATTGAGGATCTATTTTTATATTAAATAAGGCATGTCCCGGTGCAGCTTTAATTCCTGTTGAATCGTCACTGTCAATTTGCTCGGTTTCGGCACCAAGTAAACGCTTAGTAGATAAGTCTTTGTGTTGACTCGATGAAGCAATTCGACAAGAGTTTAACCACTGGACTAGATCAGACTGGGTATGATTAGCATTAGGTTTTAGTTCAATCAGTAAATCTCGTCCAACCCATGCTTTATCATAAACAAGGCTAAATACGCCATCACGCCCTTCATCAAAGATAATACTGCTGTATCTTAAATTCACCCTATTCACTTGATTTGAAATATAGCTTAATGATTTGTCTAATCTATTTGAAATATTACAATGATCGTAAGGTTCTAGTTTTATCGGAATTCCGCTTGGATCAAGCGCGCTAATAGCGCCCTGCATACGCGCTAATACCTGATACACTTCCCACGGTGAGCTATATTCATTATCACAAATTAATTCAAACTCAGACAAATGTTGAACCATTGCTCTGATCCAGAGGCTATGTAGCTCACTTATTTTATTACCGAGTTGTTGATCATCTTCTGAAAACCCTGCCAGTTGTCTGGCCTTTTTTCGTATCGTGACTCCCAAAGACTGTAATCGATGTTGTAGTGAGTTTCGTTCTTGTACGCTTTCTTGGAAGCTCAATAAGTTGTCTGCACCGATGCCTAAAACAGGTGGACAATAGTCTCCAATATAAAATTGACCTTCATCTAACTGGCAAACTTCACATAAAGGAAAAGAAATGTATTGTGCTTCGACAACTGATGTTGCCTGTAATGAAAAAATAGGTTGTAAGCGTTGTAACACCATTTCTCCTTCACCTGTATTTTCATCTTTAATTTGTTGACCATCACACACCTGAAAACGTCGAATATCTGATGTTTCACTAGCACTGCCCGGCACTCTAATTGGGACGGTAATATGTACTTTTACACGTCCATTCTTTTTCAGTTCATCATTTGATGCGATAGATAATTTAAGATTTATATCTAATTTATGATCTCTAGCACTAACATAATCAATATAAAGGCCGTCAGGCATCACTGCTCGCAAGCGAAGAATATGAATTTCCCCTTCTTGTAATTGCCCCTCATCAAGCACTAATTCAATAATTCCCCAACGGTATAACGCCATATTCATGGATAACTGTTGAAATTGCGTTTCCCAATAAATATGGTTTTGCTGAAAATGTTGAGGGGACAATAACATGCCCTCACTCCAACAAATTGGTTGAGGTGTTCCTTCATGATTTATCATGCTTTGTTGCGTTAATCTGGCCACTTATGGCTCCATTTCTTTTAGTTGATAGCTTGATTTTTTCAGAAGTATTTGTAATTCATTAAACTGGGTAATATCAGCAACATGCTGCCCTGCTGCTTCAACATAATTAGCAAACAGTAATACCTTAAAAGCATTGCTGTAATCGCTAGGCAATGGAATTTTTTCTTTAAGTGTTTGCGGCACTACTTCAAGATGTGCCACCGACAACTCTTTGCTATAACGTAATAATAAGCCTGACTTATTGGCAAACCATTGGGGGCCAGTCAATCCTAATAATGAAGCGTTTACAGTTTTGTCATTAATAAAAACGATATCTATCGCAACAGGCATATTGCCATTACTGTTAACATCTGAAATAACACTAATACTATCGAGTGGTGTGGTATCAAGGCTGTAAAAAGGAACTATCATACTCATTGTTTTTTTGATGCTACTACAACCAACAAGATTACTCATGATAGCTAATATCATAAGCAAGTTAATTAAAGCCAAATTATTAATTTTAATATAATTCATATCGTTATCTCAGTATTATCATGATTAACTCACTAAATTAAATAAGTAACTAACCCGTTGTTGACCGGTTTTTTTTCCACTTAACCATGCGCCATATCCCAAAGCGTTAGTTTGATTTTTGTGTTTACTTAATTGAACTTCGCTCGCTGAATTGGGTTCACATAACAACGTTATTTTACAATCGCACCGCAAATCACTAATCCATTCGACTAGGTTTTTTAATGTTTGGTAATCTTTACCGCTAGGGACTAAGTCTTGTAATCTTGATTCAGTTAATGGTCCAATCACTAATTCAAAAATAGCTTGTTGATCCCATATTTTTTTACCTAGTGTTGCTTGGTCGCCCAGTCGATGATTATTGAGACCAATGTTAGTATGGTCACTTTTTTCAACGGTTAACCAACGTCCTAATAAGCTATTCATCGCCTTTAAATGAACACCTAATTTTTGGTGTAATAATTTACGAATAATAGGCAAACTCATACGGCTATTAGCCAGGTCACCTGCTAAACCAATATAAATTTCATCACTTTGTTGATGTAGTTTTCGTTGTTCTGTACCTAAATGGCCGCTTAAAGCTAATAAGAATTTTCCTGTTGATGTTTCTGACGCAAATTCGCTGGTTAAATTGTTGTTGGTATAGGCATGAACTAAGTAACGTAGTGCATGAATACGATTATTAAATATATTAATAAACGCATCCATTCCCCCATGACCTTGAATTTTGTCATCTCGCAGCATTTCAACAAAAGGCTCAGGTAAAGGGCCATTAACAGCTGCGATGTTGTAGTTATTACACGTTATCTTTGCCTTTTTATGAGCAATATTTTGTTGATCACTTTTAATAAATTCAACATGGCGAATATCACCCGCCGGAAAATCTTGCGACAAGGAAGAAGCAAATTCCACGTGAATATTTAAGTGTTCAAGCAATTCATCTTGTGATGCTTGATTAGGTAACAACAAACGAATGAGTTGATAAAAAGACCAACCAACATCTTTTTGTTGGTACAGATCTTCTACAGAATAACCTGTTCGCCAATGCGTGGTTGCCATTGTTTCCACACTCCTTCTCGTTTATCACTAATCAGTTGTAACTGAACAAAGTGGTTAATACTTGTGAATAAACCAAAGAAATAACTTAATACTTCTCCCAACATGAGCGGATTTGCTCCGTCAAAGTAATCTTCATTAATAAATAATGAAACTCTTGTACCTCGACAATGGCCACGCCATGCTTGTCCGCCAATTCGCTTAACAATGGCTTTAGCCTGCATTTGCGTTAACCCGTCAAGTTGACGAGCATGAGATACCGCCATAGGGTCGCTATAAAGACGTAACATTTGTCTTAGTATTTCTAATCGGTTTTCACCTTCCCCTAATGCATGTAAATTTAATGACAATTGTGACAATAACTTAAGATTGTTTTCACCTTCAAGACTCGCCCCTTTAAATTTAGTAGGCATAGCCACAATATCAGCATTAAGCATTGGGCCAGCACCAACCAATTGCAGTTTTTGTCCGACTCGAAGCGCTTCTGGCAAACGGCGGTTATTACACCAGCCTTTAACAACAATCGTTTTGTCTATTGGCTGACTTGGTGAAAAATCTGGATCATATATCGATAAATAAGTATCACAGCCTCTTTCACCGGGTACTAACAACTCTGTTAATCTTGTAATGTAGAGCTGTTTTGCATTTGGGTTTGTATCGTTGCCAAGCCAAGCACTAATAGGAGTAGTTTCGCCCTTTGCTGAAATGCCACGGACTTGATTAATACTATGAATTTCAGTTTGTAGGTAATATCGTTCATCAGCAAATAAGCGATATTCATGCTGATTTTGTTTCAGTTGTACCGGCTTAAATGATTTAAAAAATAAGTTAATGGCCGGAAAACAATTCAATACAAAACTATTGTTATTTAAGTTTATAGCGGTGCTTGTTTCATCAAGCATAAAAAGTAGTTCAAAGTTATCAATTGCTTCGTCAAGTGCACCGCTTTCTTTCAAACGTGTTACATCAAAAAAGTAAAATTTTTCAGGAAAACAAAAATATTCCTGTAAAAGACGGTAAGCTCTTTGACTACCGCTATCGTCTGGTAACACATTTTGATTTTCGTCAAATCCTTGCCATGCTATAGCGCGATCAGCCCTATCATCAAAATTATCTAGTGGAATAATTTTGTCGTTAATACGTACTGCACAACCCACAAGGCAATCAGATAACAAGTGATAAAGTTGCGTGCGTTGGCTTACATCCCCCATGTAAAAACGTAATTTTTCCGATGGATATTGATGTATAGATTCGCTGCCTGTATTACTAATTCCAATAGAAATAACCGATTGAACGTCTGTACGCTTATCTAGAAAATTGAAATAATTCTTAGGTAATACTTTTATACTATCAACCTTAAAAGGCCACATTGGCGTGTCATAGCAATTAATAAACTGGCATTCCACTTCATTGTCAGTATTTTTTTTACTTGCTTTCCCTATGAACTGACGACCTTTTTCAAGGGTATATCCACTTACAAAGTTCACACCATCACTTTCAATATTGGCTTGTAGTACTGTCATACAAGGTATTGAACGCATTAAATTCGGATATAAACTATGTAATAATTGGTTAGGAATTTGATCTTTTTGTTTTTGTAAATCCCCTTGTAACTTTCCTGTCATGAAGGCAAAGGATTGTAATAATTGTTCAACATTAGGATCAGAAGAACGGCCTGCACTTAATTTTAATTCAGAGGCAATTTCAGGGTATGTTTGGCCAAACTTATCTACAGATTGACGTAAATAACGCATTTCTTGTTGGAAAAACTCATATTGGTTAGCCACATCAACTCCTAATATTGTTATCTGAACTAATTAACCTTGATTAAACACAAAATGTTGTTCAAATTCGCCATCATGTAACTCAATTTTAAGATTACATCCGACTTGCATCCCTTGATGCTTAAAACCACTAATTTTGATGCTTTTCACTCTTGGTTCAAATCTCAGAACAAGTTTTTCTAATCCTGATTGATACGCTTTAAATTCTTCTTTATCCGCGCCCGAGTTATCGACAATGGCAGATAAACTATTAGGATAAATACTGCTCGAAAGACTATTTCCACTATTATTACTGCCTATTTCGTCATCAAGGAAACCACCAAAATGAAGTAATTTAGTAATATTGTTAATCACCGATTGTTGCAGTGTTAATGCTTTGTCGGGCAATGTCAGTTTTTCGAACAGTGTTTTATCCATATACATAATTTAATAATCTAAATTATGACAAACTAGCGATAGGACGATTCTTAGCAATGCTCCACGCCGCCGCAGAGAAGCCTTGATTAGTCACTCCAGCACCTTGAGACTGGTGATGCCAAGCTATTTCAGTGAAGTTTAATTTAAACTGTTCTGTAGGCATGTCATTAGGGTGCGATTGAAACTGGATTTCACTGATCATTGCTAATCTCAGTTCAAAACGCATGATGATATTAAGTTGATCACCTGAATTACGAAGTACAAAAATAGTAGTAGGTGCACCAGCTTCAGTATCTAATGGCAGGGCTCTCAAACAATGGTCGTACATTTTAGGAGAGCTCATATCAACATACTTTACACAGGTAAAATCTGAAATAGTTGGTCGCCCAGAGGTACGAGAACTATTACTCACATCTGTTGTTACTTGTTGTTTAATACCTTGATTAATTGATACAAGTTCAACACAACGTGTTGCATCAAACCCAGGACTATTCAAAGCACTCCAGTTCGGCCCTTCTGCCCCGTCTATTAGGGAAACTGCTCCCCCTCCCATTAAATCTAAACTTGGTTTGGCAAAATTCTCAGAACCAAATTGTAATAATATTAAATCCATAGTAATTCTCTCTACATTACAAACCGTTAATTAGCTGATATTTATATTTAAAGTACTCTCACTTCTATTTCAAAGTGAGTAGACAATAAATTATGGTAATTCCGCGACTAATCGAATAGACGTCGTCAGTTCTTCCAATTGGAAATGTGGTCGTAAGAATACAACGGATCGATAACTCCCAGGCTTACCAGGCACATCGGTCACTTCTATTCTTGCATCACGCAGCGGATAACTCGCTTTCATTTCTTGTGGAGCGGAGTCATCAATTAACACGTAATTACCAATCCAAGTATTAAGATAATCAGACACATTATCTTTGGTTAAGAAACTACCAATTTTATCGCGCATGATGACTTTGATGTAATGCGCAAACCGCGAAGCGTTAAGAACATAAGGCAACATTGTTGAAATACGTGCATTAGCATTCGCGGCATCAGTATTATATTTCTGCGCTAAACCTGTTGTTTGACCACCAAAAAAGGCTGCTTTATCACTTCCTTTACAATGTAAAATGGCCATAAAACCTAAATCATTAAGTTCTTTTTCACGACGATCAGTAATAGATACCTGTGTTGGACAAGTTAATTTAATATCACCGGCATCGGTTTTAAACGTATGTGCTGGTAACCCTTCGACCAAACCGCCACCTTCTACACCACGTATAGCCGCAAGCCAACCATGTTTAGAGAATGCGTTAGTAATGCGTTGTCCTAATACATAAGCAGGATTTCCCCATAAGTATTTCTTTGCATTAGTGCCATCGACATCTTCAACAAAGTCAAAACCTTCAGCAACAGCAGTCTCGGGGCCATACGGAAGTCGGAGTAACACTTTAGGTAGGGTTAAAGCAACGTAACGAGAATCTTCACTAGACCTAAAACTACGCCATTTAATTAATTCTGCACTTTCAAATATTTTGGTTAGATCTCTAGGTTGTGACAAACTAAAGAAGTCTTCCATATCAAATAATTTTGAATAAGCAGAAGAAATAAATGGCGCATGAGCCGCAGCGGCAACACCAGAAATTTTTTCAAGTAATTCAATATCTTCAGGATGACGACCAAATTCATAGTCACCCACTAGGAAGCTAAACGGATCACCACCATAAGTGCCAAACTCATCTTCATATACTTTCTTAAACAGTGCACTTTGATCAAACTCAACCGCTTTTTGTAAGTCTTTTAACAAATCACTTTTAGGAACATTAAGCACACGTAACTTAAGCGTTGCGCCTGTTTCAGTATTCATCACTAAAAAGTGCAGACCTCGCCAAGTTGCTTCAAGCGTTTGAAAAGCAGGCTCATGCATTACAAGGTTAATTTGCTTAGTTAATTGATTATCAATAATTGCGACTTTTTCACTCATGCGATCAGAGGCGTAACGCAATGCTTCTAATGTCTTATCACTTAAAATTGAAAGAGCAAACTCGCCTATCAGTTCTAGTGCGTATGGTTTTTGACTATCATGAAGTGCCATGCGTCCTTCACCAAGCATGCGAGTCACAAAGTCATCAGGAGTAACTGCAGACATGTCTTCAACGTCTGTATACAACGCAACAAGATCGGTTTGCAGCTTTTCATCAACTAATAACTCTGTAAACAAGCTATCTAATGGATCGTTGCCATCAAGCTTTGCCATTAAATCTCTAATGCGGCTACGTGATTGATAAAGACTATTAGTAATCGGAATTTGTTTAACAAGATTAATGGGTTCGAAATCATCAATACCTGAAAATTTAAGTTCTAAATTCGTTTTACTGTCTTCTTCCGTTGAAATAGCATCATCGACACTATAAGTCAGGCGAACTGCACACCCCATCATGACATCATCAAAGTTATCTCTATCAATAATGACAAAAGATCGTTCTTTTAATGGTGGTAGGGCTTCAACAGGATTCCCAGATAAGTCGGCTAATATACCTACAATTAAGGGTAACTCTCGCTGTGCAATCGCATCACCAATTTCGACATCATATGTAATATGTACTCTTGGTGATCTGACCCTGGATAATTTTTTTTGATTACTTTCCAAAACTAAACTCCAATTAAAATCTTATTTAAAAATCAAAAACGTTACTTATTAGTAGTTAATCGATAATAGGTTTCGTCATTACGTTTAATCGCGCAAATATCGCCCTGTACGGTCAAAATTTTTAAGGCGTTATCAACTGCTATTTTTGAATCAACAAACTTCTGCTCAGTTACCCACCAATCTGTTATCCCACTAATGGTGTCTTCACTAAGAGGATGATCTAACAAATAGTTTTTGATAAGTCGGACAACATCTGTCTGATAGTGATAACTAATACTCATTAAATTCTCTTTATTTTCTTTTGGTCTATAGCTATAGCACAACGAATGCCAGCTCTAAAAAAACATTAAAAATAACTCATAAGTAGTTGTAACAAAACTAAAAATAAATTAATTAACTATCATTTCAATGATCTTTAAATTACCATTATGGGTTTCTTTTCACCCAATAATTGGGTGGTTTTCATGTAAATAACCCGATATTAAAATCAGTGATTATTTAATAAAATGAGTAGGGGGAACTTAAAGATTAATGCAATAGATACTAGGCGAGCGCCCACAATATATGTGAAGTGTTATACCGCAGAAAACGAGTAGATACTCATTTAAATAGAGAGAAGTAAAGTCGATGAATTCAGTAAGATATTGACACTTAATTGCTATATATCTACTAGTAAATTTTCTCGCTTAATATTGTATTTTTTAACTAACTTTCCGAAAGAACGACGCTCTTTACCACACATATTCGCCGCTTTAGTCACGTTACCATTTGTTTTATGTAACAACTGTAATACAAAGCTAGACTCAAATGCTTCAACGGCTCTACGTTTTGCTTCACTAAAATCAAATGATTCGTTAACGTTAGAATGCTGTTCTGAGGTGTTTGTTGAAATATCTTGTATTTCATCGTCAGTAGATGTTGTGACACTGTCCAATTGAGGCTGAGTTGTTAATTCATAGGTTGAGTCTGTTAATAATTCATCTAATTCTTCTCTGATGCCGATGATTTGATTATCCGTTAACAAATAATAACGATGGATAGTATTTTCTAACTCTCTTACATTACCTGGCCAATTATGCTGTTGAAATTTTTTCAATAATTTTTGACAAAAACCAGTTCTATTTAAACCATATTCTTTATTGAATTTATTAATAAAATAAGTGATAAGTAATGGAATATCTTCTTTTCTATCACGCAGAGCTGGCATTTTTACGCTAAGAATTAATAGTCTAAAATATAAATCTTGACGGAATAAACCAGACTTAATTTGATCTTGTAGGTTGCAGTTTGCAGCGGTAATAATTCTAACATCAGATTTTTTAATTTTACTAGAACCAACAGGACGATATTCAGATTCTTGTAATAATCGCAATAAAGCCGTTTGAGATTTAAGTGACAAGCTATCGATTTCATCTAGAAAGATAGAACCTCCCTTAGCGGCAGAAATTAATCCTTCTTTATCCGTTTTTGCATCTGTAAAAGCGCCTTTTTTATATCCAAAAAGCTCACTAGCAAACAGATCATCTGAAAATGTAGAACAATTAATAGCAATAAAAGGTTTATCGGCAAAAACTCCACTGTAATGTAGACCTCTTGCAGCAAGCTCTTTTCCTGTTCCTGTTTCCCCTGTGATTAAAACGGGGGCAGAATACTGAGCATTTAATTTAATTATTTTTCTAACTTTTTCGGTCAGTGCTGACTTTCCAACAATATTTTTCTCAAGAATTCCCTTCAATTTCCAGTCCCCTATCAAATAATTAGATACAACTACAGAGTTAATATTCACGGTAAAACATATTATAAAATCCTTATCAACACTTTGGGTTACTTTTTACCAATTAACATCAATTAGCATTAGCATTAGCATTAGCATTAGCATTAGCATTAGCATGCAAAAGTTACACCAACGCCAGAAAACAAAATTAAACAATTAATTCAATACCTTAACAGTACTGCTTGTCTGTTTATATTTTTAACTGGGTTTAATTATCCCCCCTAGCAACAAAAAGTAACCCATGCATACACCAAAATAATTAATAGAATAAAACTTTCGCTTCAAGGTCAAATTCAACCCTCATTGAAAGATCGTTTTCAAATAACATCGATCTAGGTTTTAGATCACTAATTTTAATTCCTATATAAAGATTAATTTTATTGGTAGAAACGTGTATAAATTATTATGCACTACCTATAATAAAAAAATATTTCACGATATTACAAACTAGTTATTAGTCATATACAGTGTCGAAATTAGGTTCAATAAAAGATAAAGAATATAACCTCTCTAATGGGATGATTTTCAACTTCAAATTCGTCCTAATGGCTCCAAAGCTTGGCAGTTAAAATACTCTCACCCAATCACTTCTTAGGTGTCAAAAGTGATCCGCGGAAACTATTAAGATACCAATTAAATGTCTGGTTTCATGGCAATTAAACACAAATTATCGGCCTAAAGAATCCGCATCAACACGTTGGTGCGATATTGATATAGCGAGTAAATATTGGACGATTCCAGCTGAAAAAATAAAGATTGGAAAATTGCACAGAATTCCTTTAACACCATCAAGCAATGAGATACTGACAACCATACGCTGGGAGTTCTTATCACTCAATACACAACCTATAGTGGTCGGATTTACCTAAGATTGATTGTTAAGCATTAATTAGAAATACACTAATCGCTATTTTCTTTGTTAGAAATGAGTGTTCTTTAATATAAATATTCACCTGCATCAGTTAAAATAGACATATACATATATTTATAACAAATTCGAACTCATACCTTTAGTACTCTACGACGTACCCCATGAGATCAAGTTTTAAAAAGGTAATAAAATCAAGTGAGTAGAAATTCTATACAATGGTTCCCCGGGCACATGCATAAAGCCCGCAAAGAAATGACCGAAGTGATGGGGCAGATCGATATTATTATTGAAGTGGTTGATGCTCGTATCCCCTATTCTAGCGAAAACCCTTTTGCG
>Ga0105356_10001703_pt1 | contig 21995 bp, 19 predicted proteins | sample GOMGulsemesocosm_3_FD_83502 | JGI IMG/M metagenome (GOLD analysis project Ga0105356, IMG submission 83502) | Methane-oxidizing microbial communities from mesocosms in the Gulf of Mexico - GOM9D Gulf of Mexico | ecosystem: Environmental > Aquatic > Marine > Cold seeps | place: Gulf of Mexico... | reverse complement strand
TGTATAGCGGGGTCGGAGTCAATGTGGCGATGTTATCCAAGCATGATATGAAGTATATTTCGGGTGGCTGTTTAAGCTATAGCTCATTTGGTGGAGTGACCTGTGGTGCGGGAATTGGGTGGATCAAAACCGATTTATTTGACGCTAACTCTGATAATCATGGCTTTGGTCTCTATCTCGGCGCAGTGGGCACGGAGCGAAGGCGCTTTGAAGATAAGGCATTGTACGGCGCTGGAATTGGTTACCATTATTTCTTTCGCGGAATTGCTAATTCAGGCGGTCACATCGGAGTATCGGTGACGCACGGTAGAGGCAAGTCGGAGAATGGATCCGGCGTGATCTTTGAATTTGGTTATCAATTTTAGTCAATAGTATCGGTCGTCCCGTTAGCGTGACGATCGCGTTTAAACTCATCAAAACTGTCTGCTTTTATTACAACTCTATCTGGCGACAAAAAGCTAAAAATACTAGTGTCATATAAACAAGGACTTGTCTCTTGTGGAATGGTTAATGCTTATACCTCTACTTGATATTCTAATAGTTTTAAATGTTGATTTTGTAGAACGATATAGAGGTGAAATATGAAAAGACTCAATAATTTTTTTGGAATGACACTTGTACTCTTAATGACTGTTGGCCATGCGCAAGCATCGATTATTTATTTTGATGCCACACTCAGTGGCGATCAAGAAGTAGCGCCAGTTTCGTCATCTGCATCGGGCATTGCAACGATGATGTTTGATAATGTCGCTATGACCTTAGATTACCAAATCACACTTTCCGGACTTGATTTAGATACCAATCAAACACCATCGACCGCTGATGATGTACTCGCGATGCATTTTCATAACGCTCCCTTTGGCGCTAACGGGGGCGTAGCATTTTCTATCTTTGGCGATAACGATCTGTTGACTGATCCTATATTAGGTATCGTTAGCGGTACTTGGGATGCCTCTGAAGCGCTTGCTAGTAGCGTCACTGCTCTGCTTGCGGGCAACCTTTATATCAATGTACATACTACGGCTGTGCCAAGTGGTGAGATCCGTGGCCAAGTCATGATGATGCAGTCAGTGCCTGAGCCGAGTGTATTGCTATTATTCGGATTAGGAGCGGCAGGATTAGTCTTTAGGCGCAAACTATAACCAGCCGTTTTGTTTGGCGATCCTAGCCGCGTCGATACGGTTGTTGGCGCCAAGTTTCGATGAGGCTTCTGATAGGTAGTTGCGCACGGTACCTGCTGAGAGGAATATTTCTTTGCTGATCTGTTCGGTGCTTTTACCCTCGAGTGCAAGGCGTAAGACTTTGCGTTCGTTGTCTGTTAGTGGATCGTTATCTCCCCACGCTTGAGTTACTAGCTCAGGCGCGACAATGATCTTGCCTTGATGAATCTTTCGTACCGCTTGGGCCAACGAATCTGATGGTGCGTCCTTGAGTAAATAGCCTTTGACCCCTGCATCCATCGCACGGCGCAGGTAACCAGCGCGGGTGAAAGTGGTCAAGACCATGACTTTAGCGCTATGGTTGATGCGCTGTAATTCTTGTGCCAGTTCTATTCCGGTCATTTCAGGCATTTCAATATCGGTTAGGATGATATCAACGTGATGTTTTGACGCCTCTATTAATGCTTGTTTGCCATTTTGTGCCGTCGCCACGACTTCGAAATCATCTTCGAGGTTTAATAGCGCCGATAGCGCGCCAAGCACCATCGATTGATCTTCGGCAATTAGTATTTTGATCATTTAAGTTGTTCCTGCGGTGTTGGCGTTAACTGGGTCTAATGTTAGGGTGAATAACAAGGTTGTTGGCTGTGTTTTAATACTCATATTACCCCCTAGTTTTCGAATACGCTCACTCATGTTGTTAAGACCCGCATTGGCTTGGTAGCCGAGCATACTTCCCTGATCCGCGATAGACAATGTGAGTGACTCGTTATCATGAGTTAAGCTGACCCACGCCTTTTGGGTATCGGCATGACGCACAATGTTGGTAATGGCTTCACGTAAGATAAGCGCTAATTGGGATTCAATTTCTTGTGGCAGTGGTTTAGGTGAAATATCAGTGGTTAATGTGATGCTCGCCGCGTCGGTGGCAACGCGTGCCTGTAATAGCTCGATGTCGATGGTGGCATGATTATAGCCAGTGACGGCGCCGCGAACTTGAGCGAGTGTGGTACGTGATAGTTGTTCAATCGCCTTGATCTCTGCCCGTATCTGTTCGAACGGCATCTGTTTGTCGATCATTTTACTGGCTAGTTCAGATTTTAAGGTGATCACCGACAGGCTATGACCGAGAATATCATGTAAGTCACGGCTAATTCGCTCACGCTCAGCTGTCTTGGCCAGTGATTGAATTTGCTGTTGCGAGAGCTTAATCGCCTTATTTTTACGATCGACTTCTTCTTGGTGAATCATCATTAGCCCGATAATAAAAGAGAATAGGGTGGCAGGGATCCAAAAATAGCCTGATTGATGAGTCAGTGCCGAAAAGAGACCGATGAGACTGATCAGTAGCATCAAGGAATACATCGCGGTTTTCTTCGTCTTGAAAAAAGCACACAGCGTCGCAGCATAAACAAAGAATACACTCGCGCCATAGTTAACCTCTGCCATGGCAACGCCGATGGCGAATATAGCGCCGATATAAAAGGCCAGTTGACGGCCTTGACACCAATAGGATCTAAAATAACAAATTAAGAACACGATAAGCGCCGCAATAACCGCAACAAGCTCTAAACCTGATACCGGGCGAAAATAGAGGTTAACAAAAAAAATCGCTAAATAAGCCAGTGAGAGATACGGGGTATAACTCAGCTCTTGCTCTTGCGGCACTAATCTGTGGTGTATTGCTGTTAATAAATTCATTTATTTCCGCCTAGTTGATTTGAATATAGCATTAATACCCGTGACCATTGGAAATGCTTGTTTCAGAGTTTGGGTAGGAGTCGAGTACAAGGCATGATTTGTAATTAATGGTCATTCCCTGATTATGAATCATAACGCGGTAATCGTTTTCTACCCCATCTCCCGAAGGACAAGGCGATAAGCGACCAACTTCGTCGTTATAATACATTGATTTAGAATGACTAAACGACACGTATTATGCCTAGCATTTGGCACGCTTCTCGACTTGCTGAAATCACGCATTATCATTGGTCACGGGTATAACCCAATGTCATCAATCACTAATTCGAACTTGTGCATTGGTTTGGCTGCAACAATCGCGATGGAGTGAACCGATTGCAACAAGGCTGATGGAATATGCCCCAGTGATATTCGTTGGTCCTGCCACTCGCTTGTCACACTAAATTCTACTTCTATTGGTCGCATCGGTTGTTTGGTGGAAAATATCATTACTTTGTAATCGCCGGGTGTGCCTTTCGCGTTAAAGCTGAGGTTGTCCATCGCTGAGATATCGAATGCTACCTTATCACTGTCACTAAAAGACAAATAAGCCCCCGCCCACGGAAAACTGAACACACGACCGACATTCCCTGAAATAACTAACTGTTGTCTAACTATCTCTAGGGTGACGATTGAGTCACCACCAAATAGCTGATCAGTTGAGGCTTGCCATGAGGTCGTTAGGCTTGAACTCCGGTCTTGGGTAAAGTCGCCTAAGCTGGTGGCCGTGGCTATCTTTGGTGCTTGCTTACTGTCGCTATATTGAATAACAAAGCCATTTTTATAGACTGCCTCAATTGCTCGGGTGTGGCTGATATCTTGCGCCGGGTTTTTATTAAGTAACACAAAGTCAGCTTTCATCAACGGCTTAATATAACCACGCTGAGGTAATTTAAAGGCGCGGGCGACGTTCGATGTGGCGGCTTTTAAGGCCTGTGTTGGGGTCAGCCCCGACGCGACTAGTAGTGCTAATTCGCCATGCAAACTGATGCCGTGAGCCGTGCCGGGATTTGGCGCATCGGTGCCGGCTAAGATGAGTACGCCAGCTTTGGCTAGTGTGTAGACATTTGATTGAGCCTGTTTAAAGGCGTGCCGTTGGTCTTTTTTACCGCGGATGTTGGTTAGTTGCGGTGCAATGTCTGCGACCTTGAATTTCGCTTGGCGATTAAAGCTCTCTATCAATGTTGCGGTGGTCTGTTGCCCAGTCATGGAGGCGAGAATCGATAACGTTGGGATCACAAATTGATTGTTTTTAGCCATACGCGTTGCGAGTTCGTCAATAGCAACGGTGTCCATAAAACCGTGGACTAAGCCATCGGCCCCGGCATCAATGGCATCAACGGCGGATTGATAATCACTAATATGCACCACTGCCAGTTTTCCTTGTTGGTGACTCGCTTTGATAACCGCTGCTAGGGTCGCTTTATCGAGCGAGGGCATAAATCGCTGCGTCGCATTGTAAACAATCTTAATGTAGTCAGAGCCTTCGTTGACTCGCGCCGCTACAAACTCATTGGCTTGAGCCGGGTCGTCAATTGTCGCTATCTTAAAACCGTATTCGGTGCCATGACCCTTGGGCGAGGTCACTAAGGTGCCTGCCGAAAATAGATCGGCTTGTTGGTTGTCGGCTTGGTGCTGGTGGCGTAATTTACGCTGCGAAATAGCAAAGGCGTTGTTGGTAAACATATCAAGTTCGGTGGTGACACCAAATCGTACGGCCTGTTTTAAGGCATTATCCCAGGCGTGAGTGTGAGCATCGATAAGACCGGGGATCAAGAACTTGCCTGCGCCTTTAACGATTGTAGCCGCTGGATATTGACTCAGCAGATCTTGTCCCACCGCGATGATTAGGCCGTCTTTAAAGACGACATCGGTATGGGTTGACCAAGTTTGGCCATCGAAAACATCGGCTTGGCTAATGATGGTTAGCTTATCCTTGGGCGCCGCGACAACGGGTTGTGGCAGGTTTAAAAAAAAGCCAATAGCAGCAACGATTAACACCGTGGCAATGACTGTTTTTTTAATCATGATATTTCCCCTAATGAATGAGGCTACGCTGATAACCAGCGACCGCTAAAAAGATAAAAAGGATTAAACAGCTGCTAAGCGCGGTAACGTGAAGCCACAATGGTTGGCCTAAACTCATGTCGATAATTTTTAATCCTAGTTGTGATAGATGATAGGGCGGCAGCGCATTAGCGACTTGTTGTAACCAACTTGGAAATAGAAACACTGGAATAGCCAGCCCAGATAAGAAGGCACTGGGTAAAAAAATCAGATTGAGAATGGCTACCGCACTGTTACTTTTGACCCAAAATCCGACGGTTAAGCCAATGGCGCAAAACGGTAAGCTGCCTAGTAGCAGGAGTGCTGCTAACCCCAGCCATTGGCTAGTGGTGAGCACCACGCCGCCAAACAGCGCAGCGATAGTAAATAATAGGATGACAATAACCGTGGAAAAAATAAGCGAGTTCAGCAGCTTGGCTAAGATATATTGCAGTGCTGGCATCGGCGAAATTTGTTTGAGGGCCAGCCATCCTTGATCGCGCTCGGACGCAACGCTCGCGCCAAAACCAAATAAGGCCGGGCTCATGATGCCAAAGACGCCATAAGAAACCATCAGGTAAGTGGACGATTGCGATCCCCCGCCAAGGTTGCTAAAAAAAATACCGAAGAATACATAAAACAACAGCGGGAATAATAGTGTGGGTAGTACAAAGCTCGGCTGACGACATGACATCTTTAAGTCGAGCACAAATTCATGTTTAAATGAGGTGAGGGAAATCATGCGGCATCCTCCTGTGGTGGTGTTGGGTTATCGGTTATTTGTAGAAAGGCTTGTTCTAAGTCGGCATTGCTAACTGATATATCGGCTAACGAAGGCTCAAGCGCTAACCATTGGCTTAATGTGGTGGCGGCGTGACGGGTGCTAACCTCAACATATTGACCATAACGTATCGCTTGTTCGACTTGCCCCAACGCTTGTATCTGGCCCAGCGCTAGCGCTGATTTGGCTCTAATTATTTTTTGATTAAAGCGTGCTTTAAGTTGTTCAGGTGACCCATCGGCCACTAACTTGCCATCTTGCAATACCACTATTCTATCGGCGAGTGCATCGGCTTCTTCGAGGTAGTGCGTGGTTAGAATTATGGTCTTGCCGATCTTTTTGTATTGTTCGATGACTTGCCATAAGGTGCGGCGAGTGGTTATATCCATGCCAACGCTCGGCTCATCTAAAAATAGAATATCTGGATCACCACACAGAGCTAGCGCCAATAACACCAGTTGTTTTTGTCCGCCTGACAGCGAGCCAAAAGACTGTGTCAATAGTGGCGTTAATTGCAGTTGTTCAATCAGTAGGTTGGTGGCGATGGGCTTGGGGAAATAGCTTGAGAATAGGCGAAGTAATTCAATCACACTGGCGTGATCGGGAGCGGTGCTGTTTTGCATCATCGCGCCAACTCGCTCGCGAATTGCTGATATGGCTTGGTGTTTAGCAAAGTACTCAATTGTTCCTTGCTGCTGCGTAAGCCGACCTAATAATAGATTAATTAACGTGGTTTTACCGGCACCGTTGGCACCTAATAAGCAAGTTAACTCGCCACGTTTTACACAGAATGACAATTGATCGAGGATCAAATCTTTGCCGTCACCGGGATAGTCAAAACTTAGCGAATCGATTTTTATAGCGTGCTCCATCGTTATTCCTTAGCGTGTTGGGTATTTGATGATGTCATAGTGACCTGTGTGCGGATTTTTAGTTAGGAACCTTTGTCACCGATTGAGATGACAATTGTCATGTGCTCAAACTAACTGGCGTTTGAATTGTTGCTTAAAAATGGTTAGGGTACATGCTTTCAAGCAAGGAGTTTTATGATGAGTGACGGCTATTTACGTTTTTCCAATCGTCCGCTAGGCAAGTTTATTTGTAGTAAATTAGGGTTGCCAGTGCCGCCAATGTTGCAGCGTGCTGATGACAAACCATGGCAGTTAGTTGATAATATCGCGCTTGAAAGTGCGCCCAATGGTCAATTTTCTCCAGTAATGACTCAGATCCTCTCTCCCATTGATAGTGCCGCCACCGCCGATTTAAATGGTTTGGTATTTGATGCCTCTGGTATCGTTAATAGCGAGCAACTCGAGGCACTTTATTACGTACTATCGCCAAAAATCCATCAGTTAGCACGTAATGCAAAGGTTGTTATTGTAGGCTTAGAGCCCAAGTCACTCATCGATATCAAACACGCCACCGCGCAGCGCGCCTTGCTTGGCTTTGTTAAGTCATTGGCGAAAGAGTTAGGGCGTAAAGGCAGCACCGCAAATCTGATTTACGCGACGCAGGGCTGTGGTAATGAACTTGCTGCGCCGCTGTCGTTCTTTTGCTCGCTCAGAAATGCTTATGTCACCGGGCAAGTCGTCTACGTGGACAAAGCCGATATTGCGGCGACCAACCAACAACAACCATTGCACGGCAAGTTAGCGTTGGTGACCGGAGCTAGCCAAGGTATTGGACTTGCCATGGCACAGACCTTACACCGTGATGGTGCTACCGTTATCGGACTAGATATTGCGCCGCAAGAATCAGCCCTTAAAGTAGCGATGGAGCAGTGCGAGGGCGAATCATTGGCGCTAGATATTAGTGCCAGTGATGCGGGCCAACACATTGAGCAACATCTTAACGGACGACAGTTAGATATCGTGGTGCACAATGCCGGCATTACCCGTGATAAAATGCTGAGTCGAATGAAGATCGAGCAATGGCAGTTATTAATGAGCATTAACCTAACGGCGATTGAGACGGTTAATGATTATTTGTTGGGGCAAGATTTGATTGCTGATGGCGGGCGGATCATAGGGGTTTCTTCGATCAGCGGTATTGGCGGCAATGCGGGACAAACAAATTACGCAACTGCTAAAGCGGGAGTTATAGGGATGGTTGAGGCGCTAAAAGATCCACTTAGTGAAAAAGGCATTACCATTAATGCTGTGGCGCCCGGATTTATTGAAACAAAAATGACCGCGGCGGTGCCATTCTTGCCCCGCCAAATAGCGCGTCGTGCGTGTTCTTTGTCTCAAGGCGGCTTGCCGGTAGATGTTGCTGAAGCGGTCGCATTATTTGCATCGCCGCAGGCCCAAGGATTATCGGGTAATGTATTGCGGGTCTGTGGGCAAAATATTGTTGGTGGGTAAGGTTGGTATAAATCTTTATCGCGCTCAATGAGGTAAACTAATAAATATTGATTTTTATTGGGGAAGTTGAATGTTCAAGTATTGTATTACCGCTTTATTTATTGCGTTTTTATCTAATGGGGTTCATGCGATGGATAAGCAGCAAGTTACCTTAGTGCCTAAATTGTTAAAGGATAATAGCGGGCTTATCTATATCGGCTACCCCGTCAGTAAGGATTTAGTGACTGATCACCTTGCACAATTGAAGACCCATGTTGGCGCTGAGGCATTTACGGTATTGCGTGATAACCAGGCGGCACGAGACCACGATAGTTTTCATATAACCCTTATTAATCCTTTCGAGCATCCGGACATTAAATCAATTTCGCTTCACGATATCCCACCTATTCGTTTTGAGTTCGTTGGTGTTGGAAGCGCCGAAGGCGGGGCTAATCAAAGCTATTTTGTGGTGGTCAATGCAAAAGCAGCACAACAAGTACGAGCCGATTATAAACTTAAGCCTAAAGACTTTCATATCACCCTGGGTTTTGATGCAGCCGATGTCTTTGGTGTAAGTAAGGGAGTTGATAGCTTACTAAGCCAGTGATATACCCGTGTCACGTCCCACATCGGCGGTGGCGTGACACAGTTCTCATTTTTAGTGATCGACACAGTCCCCGTTTTATCAGCCCATTTTTGCCGCAATAGGCACGTGAAGACACCTACCACTGTTTTTATGGGCGTTTTAGCAACATTTATCGGCTATTCACTCCTTAAGTTGTTATTTCCTTTGTAACACAACCATAACTATTGCCCCAATATGGTGCCGCAACCCACTAAGTTCTTGCTGCCTTGATCTTGACTCAGGGCTATAATTAACATATCGTTAACGAAGTTGGCACCTGTGTCAGGTTTTGTTTTCATCATTTATAAAAAAATAAAAAGCTAGCATAACTAGCGAGGCAGGCAATAGTCTATGAGCGACAATAATATTCAGTTCTTACTCAATGATCGTTTGGTCACCCTAAATGACATCGATCCCAATACCAATGTGCTTGGTTATCTACGTAACCACGTCGACAAGAATGGCACTAAAGAAGGCTGTGCCTCGGGTGACTGTGGCGCATGCACCGTGGTCATCGCTGAACGTATTGGTGGTGAGTTACGTTATAAAAGCGTCAACGCATGTATCACGTTATTGCCGAGCCTTCACGGCAAGCAATTAATAACCGCCGAAGATCTGCAAGACGGCAACCGACTACATCCGGTACAACAGGCTATGGTGGATTTTCACGGTTCGCAATGTGGTTTTTGTACCCCGGGCTTCATTATGTCGTTGTTTGCGCTGCATAAGAACTTTTCCCAGCCGAGCCAGCATCAAACGTTAGAGGCACTTGCCGGTAATCTATGTCGTTGTACGGGATATCGGGCGATTATCGATGCCGCGGCGGCAGCCAAAAATCACGGCCTGGATCAGTTCGATCGTAACAAGGCGCAGACGATAGCGTCCCTGAGTGCCATTGAGTGCCAGACGATGACTGCGTTATCAGGTGATGGCCAACAGGCATTTTGCCCGACGAATCTCGCCGAACTCAGTCAGTTGATGTTAGACAATCCTCAGGCTCGATTATTGTCTGGTGGCACAGACATCGTGCTAGAAATAACCCAAATGCTCAAGAAGCTGGGCACCATTGTTTATATTGGTAACGTGCCAGAGTTACAGCAATTTGATGAGGACGACAGTAAATTTATCTTGGGTGCGGCGTTGCCGTATACCGAGTTCACACCGAGTATCACTGTTCATTATCCAGAATTTGGGCAGATGATAGAGCGTATCGGGTCCTTACAAGTGCGTAATCAAGGCACCTTGGGTGGCAACGTTGGTAATGCCTCTCCGATTGGCGACACGCCACCGGTATTAATCGCCCTTAATGCACGGCTCAATCTACGCAAAGGCGAGGCCGTGCGCAATATCGCGACCGAAGATTACTTTGTCGATTATAAGGTAACATCGCAAGCGCCAAGTGAGTTTATTCAGAGCATTGAACTCCCTAAGCCGAAGGCCAACCAGCATCTGAAAGTTTACAAGATATCTAAGCGCTTTGATGATGATATCTCGGCGGTACTAGCCGCATTTAACTTCACGATTGAAGATGATGTTGTTACCAGTGCGCGAATTGCCTTTGGCGGCATGGCGGGTATTCCTGCGCGAGCTAAGGGCTGTGAAGCAGCGCTTATCGGTCAGCCATGGACACAAGCAACCATTGAAAACGGGATGGCTGCACTAAGCAATGATTTCACGCCAATGACTGATGTTCGCGCATCGAAAGAATACCGCATGACGGTGGCGCAAAACCTACTGCAAAAAGCCTTTATCGAAGTGACCCAACCACAGGTTAATACAGGAGTTGTTCAATATGCGTAAGTTAATAGAGCTACCAACAACGCACTCTAGCAAGGTTGCTGGTAAAGTGGGCGCTTCTAGAAAACATGAAAGCGCCGACAAGCATGTGAGTGGCAAGGCGACTTATATCGATGATCGTCCGATAATGGCTAACCAGTTACATGGTGCTATTGGGCAAAGTACTATTGCCCACGGCTTCATAAAATCGATGGATCTGAGCGCCGTCAAAGCCTACCCTGGGGTGGTTGATGTCGTGGTAGCGGCCGATGTCCCTGGCAAGCTCGATATTGGTCCTGTGTTTGGAGGTGATCCATTATTAGTGGCTGATAAAGTTGAATTTATGGGCCAAGTTATCTTCGCAGTGGCGGCGACTAGCCATGATGCGGCGGTAAAAGCGGCTAAGCTGGCCGTTGTCGAATATCAAGAGCTGGCACCTGTATTAACGGTTAAAGAAGCCCTAGCGCAACAAAGTTTTGTACGACCGACGCATACTCAATCGCGTGGTGATGCAGCAACGGCAATTAGCAGCAGCGCCAATGTACTTAGCGGTGAATTACAGATTGGCGGTCAGGAACATTTCTACCTCGAAGGACAGGTGTCTAGCGCCGAGCCAACCGATGAGGGCGGCATAATCGTCTACAGCTCAAGTCAACATCCATCCGAAGTACAGATCCTAGTTGCTGAAGTGCTAGGTATTCCATTTAACAAAGTCGTTGTTGATATGCGCCGCATGGGCGGCGGTTTCGGTGGTAAAGAAACTCAAGCCGCACCATGGGCTTGTCTCGCTGCGTTGCTCGCCAACAGAACAGGACGCGCGGTTAAGTTACGCCTCAATCGTCAAGACGATATGACGTTGACCGGTAAACGCCATCCGTTTGAGAATGACTACCGCGTTGGTTTTGACAACGAAGGGCTCGTCAAAGGTATTGAATTTACCATCAATGGTAACTGTGGTTACTCGCCCGATTTATCGGATGCGATTGTAGATCGCGCGATGTTCCACTCTGACAACGCCTATTTTCTCGAACATGCCAATGTGGTGGGAAATCGTTGTAAAACAAATACCGTTTCTCACACCGCTTATCGTGGTTTCGGTGGCCCGCAAGGGATGATCTCAATCGAAGGCGTGATGGATGATATCGCGCGCGTAGTGGGCAAGGATCCGCTCGAAGTACGTAAACTAAACCTTTACGGGCAAGAGGATCGCAATATCACTCACTACGGACAAACCGTTGAGCATAATATTTTACCGATGATGATCGACAAGCTAGAGGCCGATTGCAGCTATCAACAGCGCCGTGAAGCAATCACTGCCTTTAACAAGACCAATCCTTTCATCAAAAAAGGCATCGCCATTACGCCCGTTAAGTTTGGCATTTCCTTTACCGTGCAACACCTTAATCAGGCGGGCGCGCTCATTCATTTATACACCGATGGCTCAATTCAACTAAACCACGGTGGCACGGAAATGGGCCAAGGCTTAAATACCAAAATCGCTCAAGTTGTGGCACAAGAATTCCAAGTGGATATCGATAATATCCTTGTCACAGCGACCCGTACCGATAAAGTGCCAAACACCTCGCCAACGGCGGCATCGTCGGGCACCGATCTTAATGGTAAGGCAGCACAAGCCGCGGCCATTATTATTCGTACTCGCTTGGTTGAGTTCTGTAGCGAGCACTTTAGCGTGCCATGCCAACACGTGATCTTTAGCGACAACGAGGTTCACATTGGGCAAGATAAGAAGCTGCCTTTCGCTGAGCTAGTACAGCTGGCCTATCTTAATCGCGTGTCGTTATCGTCTACAGGTTTCTACAAGACGCCGAAGATCCATTACAACCGTGAAGAGGCCAACGGCCGACCATTTTTCTACTTCGCCAACGGCGTGTCGTGTAGTGAAGTGGTGATCGACACGCTAACCGGCGAGTACAAAGTCGAACGAGTCGATATTCTGCATGATGTCGGTGACTCACTCAACCCCGCCATCGATCTCGGCCAAATCGAAGGCGCATTCGTACAAGGCATGGGCTGGTTAACTACCGAGGAACTGATCTGGAATGACAAAGGCCGCCTGATGACCAACGGGCCAGCCACGTACAAGATCCCGGCCATAGCCGACATGCCCGCGATATTTAATGTCGAACTGTTGAAAAATGAACCCAACCGTGAAGCGACCATCTACAACTCAAAAGCAGTCGGCGAGCCACCGTTTATGCATGCGATCTCAGTATGGTCAGCCCTACGCGACGCGATAGCCTCGGTGGGCGACTACAAAGTCAGCCCGTTATTACATACACCCGCCACACCAGAGCGGGTACTAGCAGCAGTACAAAAAATGAGACAGGCATAGCGCGGGCGTATTAACGTTTGAGCAATAAATGTAATGCTCCCACGGGCAAACGACGAGCCCTTGCTTAATTTATAGCAAAGGCTTATTGGAAAGAGAGGATTGGTTTACTCAGAGAAAAACATATTTTTCAGGACGAAAAATCAGAGCTTACAGGGATGTACTAGCGGCGTTTTTTCGGCGAGTGAGTCAATTCTCGAATACGGGCAAACGACGAGCCTTTTAGAAAGGTTTGAGAAATGCTGATAGTGGAATAGTGGTTGGTGCGATAAAAAGTATCTTTTTCAGGGATGAAAAAACAAGCTTACAGGGATGTACTTGCAGCGGCTTTTAGTCGTACTGACTTCTATTCCTAGCAATTGAACTAAAGAAAAGGCGAGGAGGCAATTTTGATGACACCAAATACCCATTGGGTCGACGCAGCAAAAGAATTAACCACCAAAGGCGAAGCCTATGTGTTGGTGACCTTGCTTGGCGTACGTGGCTCAGCGCCGCGAGATAGTGGCACCAAAATGGTGGTCAGTCACAACGCATCGTTTGACACCATCGGCGGTGGACATCTTGAGCATAAGGCCACCCAGATTGCTCAACAATTATTACAGCAAGGGGAAAGCGCGCAACATATTGAGCATTTTCCGCTCGGCGCCAAACTAGGCCAGTGTTGTGGCGGGACGACTAGCGTGCTATTTGAAAGCTTTGCCGTAAGCCACCTCAACATCATGCTCTTTGGGGCAGGGCATGTTGGTCACGCGATAGCACCGATGCTCGCTGGCCTGCCGGTCAGAGTACGCTGGGTTGATGAGCGACAAGCATTGTTTCCAGATGTGCAATACAATAATGTTGAACAAGTAGTGAGTGATAGTCCAGCGGATGAAGTCGCGATGATGCCCGCCAATAGTTACTACGTGGTGCTCACACACAATCATCAGCGCGATTTTGAGATAGCGAGCGCCATCTTAAAGCGTAAAGACTTTGCTCATCTAGGGCTTATTGGATCAGAGACCAAATGGAAACGCTTTCAACAACGTTTTGAGCATCGCGGCTTCGAACCAGCAATGATCGAGCGCATTACCTGTCCGGTGGGCCTGAGCAACGTGCCGGGAAAATTACCGATGGAAGTGGCGATATCGATAGTTGGCGAGCTCATTGGATTGTACCAAGCGAACAAGCCGCCGACACCGAATAAACAAGGCGTCGATTGGCCAGAGCTTAAAGCAATGCTTGAAAGCGAAGAACATGCGCTGACTCAACGCGTTGAAAGCTAAAATAGCACCGATAATAATTAAAATAATAGAGAGCAAACATGACCACTTATCCTACTAATCACTTTGCATTACGCAGCCAGCGCGCGATTATTGATGGCGAAATGCGCGGGGCGACCATTGTCATTAAAGATGGTTTGGTCGCGCAAATATTAGCGGTTGATGCCATAGTTGATTGCGATATAGAGGATGTTGGTGATCACGTTATCATGCCGGGACTTGTCGATAGCCATGTTCATATCAATGAGCCGGGACGCACTGCGTGGGAAGGGTTTAACACCGCAACACAAGCGGCGGCCGCTGGTGGAATAACTACCTTGGTCGATATGCCGCTTAACTGTATTCCGGTCACGATTGATAAAGCCTCTTTTCAGGAAAAGCTCGATTCGGTACATGACAAGTTATGGGTCGATTGTGGGTTTTGGGGCGGGATAGTACCGCACAGTGTCGATGATTTAGATGAGCTATTAGCCGCCGGAGTCCTAGGATGTAAATCATTTTTAATCGATTCTGGTATCGAAGAATTCCCAGAAATGCACGCGCAAGACTTGCGCAGGGCAATGCCTATTATGGCTAAGCATCAAGTGCCTTACCTTATTCATGCGGAATTAGACTGCGGCGCACAGCCCGCTCAAATTACCGAAAAGTACCAATCATTTTTAGACTCACGCCCCAAGTCTTGGGAAAACAATGCGATTGATATGATGATCGATCTTAATCGTGAACTTAAAGCACAAGGACAAGACTGCCATGTGCATATTGTGCATCTGTCGAGCGCCGAGGCGATTGCTAACATTGAGGTGGCGCGTAAAGACGATATCCGTCTTACCATCGAAACCTGCCCTCACTATTTAACCATTGCCTCTGAAGATATTCCTGATGGAAAAACGCTATTTAAATGTTGCCCGCCAATTCGTGAAAATGATAACCGCGAACGATTATGGCTGGGCTTGGATGATGGTGCGATCGATTTTATCGTGTCGGATCATTCACCTTGCACCCCTGAATTGAAACATATCGATACCGGCGATATCGAAAAAGCCTGGGGCGGTATTTCAGCATTACAGTTTGGCTTGCCACTGATATGGACAGAAGCTAAAACACGAGGTTATCAACTGACTCATCTCGCTCATTGGATGTCGGCGCAAACCGCAAAATTTATTGGCTTAGACCATGTTAAAGGTCAGATCAAGGTCGGCTATCACGCAGATTTTGTGGTCTTTGACGATGCTAAAGAATATGAAATTACTAACGCGATGATTAAACACAAAAACAAAATTACCCCGTACGAGGGGCGCACGGTGGTCGGTGAAGTCTTAACAACCTATCTGCGTGGACAAAAAGTCTACCACAACGACCAATTCCTTAACTCGCCAGTCGGTCAGCCATTACTTAAGGGGCGAGTATAACCTCCCCCTAAAGCATCGCTGACACCATTGGCAATAACATTAAGAGAAGAAAAATGAACCAGCAACAATTGAACACACATTTTACCCAAAACTTAATCGACATGGCGCAAGCACGCCTCGGCGGTGAAGCGCTCGCCTGTAGTGATGATTTTTTTGCCGAGATGGAAAACTTGATCAAGCCGGGACGAGGCATCTTCATCGAAGAGAAATTTACCGATCGCGGTAAATGGATGGACGGTTGGGAGTCCCGCCGAAGTTACGGACGTGATAATGGGCGTGAGTTTGATTGGTGTACACTTCGGTTGGGCGTGCCCGGTGTTATTCGTGGTCTTGATGTTGACACCAACCACTTCAAAGGTAATGCGCCACAATCGGTCTCTGTTGAAGCGACCCATTGTGATGGCGACATCAATGATGCGGTGTGGGAAACTATTCTCGTGCAAAGCCCAACGGCAGCTCATAGCCAAAACCTGTTTGAAGTAGACAGCGATAAGGTATTTACCCATGTCCGTCTTAACATGTTTCCCGATGGTGGTGTCGCTCGTTTTCGCGTCTATGGTGATCCCAAGCTCGACCTTAAAAACTTCGTTGTGGGCGAATTGATCGATCTTGCATCAATCAAAAATGGTGCTCGCGCATTACTGTGTTCAGACATGTTCTTTTCTGATAAAAACAACCTTATTATGCCGGGGCGTGGCGTCAATATGGGAGACGGTTGGGAAACCAAACGTCGTCGCGATCCGGGTCCGGATTGGTCAATCGTTAAGTTGGCGGTAGCCGGTGATTTGAAGAAAATTATTGTCGATACGGCACATTTTAAAGGCAACTTCCCAGATACCTTCATGCTTGAAGCAACCAACGGCAGTGATGACGATGTCTTAGCAGGCAAGCTCGAATGGACGACGGTCGTCGCTAAGACGAAGTTATTCGCCGATCGCGAGCATTTGTTTATCGATGAAATTAGTTCAGGTGAAGCGACGTTTAGCCACATACGCCTTAACATTTATCCTGACGGCGGTATCAGTCGCCTGCGGTTGTTTGGTTTCGCGAAGTGATGGTATAACGATCGATGTCCAAGCTAGTGGCGACTTGTTTGGAGAAAAACGTATTTTTAAGGGACGAAAAATTTAGCTACAGGGATGTATTTATGCGGTTTTTCGGAGAATGGGTCGCTATTAGCTGAGGTTATCTCCCCGTCGATATAAATGGCGGGATAATTGGCACCAAGCCATCGCCTACTTTGAAACATGGAATGATAATGATGAACTATTTAGACATTAACAAGTTGAATCAAGCCGATGCGACGCATGCGTTTATGCAGTGTTGTACCTCAAGTGCTTGGGTGGCCAAGATGGTTGACTCTCGTCCGTATAATGACCTTGATGCGTTATTTGACGCGGCGAATAGTCACTGGATTGGGCTGCAAGAACAAGATTATTTAGAAGCATTTGACGGACATCCTAAAATCGGTGATGTTAGTAGTTTAATGAAAAAATATGCCAATACCAAAGCGCTGGCGGCTGGTGAACAGTCGGGGATGAATGTCGCCGATGAACAAACCGTTGTAGAGCTTGCGCAAGGCAATGATGATTATCATGCCAAATTTGGTTTTATCTTTATTGTATGTGCCACGGGCAAGAGTGCCGGTGAAATGAACGCGTTACTTCAAGGGCGCATCGGTAACGACCGTGCCACGGAGCTGTTAAATGCGGCGGAAGAACAGCGTAAAATCTTCCACATTCGTTTGAATAAACTTGCTTAAAGGATTGCAAAAATGAGCCAAATTACTACCCATATTTTAGATACCACGCGTGGTCTACCGGCGACTAATGTGCCAATCACCTTATTTGCCCAAGAGGGCGAGGGCTGGCAGGCATTAAATAGTGGGGTGACCAACCAAGATGGACGTCTGCCGGGATTATTGGCCGATGATGTTGTACTACCTGCTGGCGTGTATCGGATGCATTTCGCTACAGCAAGCTACTTTAAAGCGAATGAGGATACGGGTTTTTATCCTTATGTCGACATCGTATTTGAAATTGATGATTACGGTACACATTATCATGTCCCATTGTTGCTAACCGCTTACGGTTACTCAACCTATCGAGGCAGCTAAGCGATGAATGCTGTAGCGCCAAAGACCATCGATGCACAGCCTTTAACCGCCGCCGCGTTTAAAGCATTTGGCGATGTTATCGAAGTTAATGAGCAGGGGAATAGTTTCCCGATTAACCAAGGTTTCACTACACGTTATCATCAACTCGGTGATGTCGATTGCCGTGGTGACAATGCCTCGGGTATTATTAGCATCTTTCGCTCAACACCGCTGCCACTACCGATAAGAATTGGCATGATGGAGCGTCATCCTCAGGGATCGCAAGCCTTCATTCCGATGGGTAATGAGCCATATCTTGTCGTGGTCGCCCCCCAAGGTGAGCTGGACATGAGCAAAGTAAAAGTATTTTTAGCCCAGCCAAATCAAGGGGTCAATTACCACACTGGTACTTGGCATCATTTTTGTCTTGCGCTAAATAAAGAGAGTGATTTCGTGGTGGTTGATCGTACCGGTGACGGCGACAACTGCGATGAAATTTTGATTGAACAAGGTGAACAACTCACCATTAATTTTTAACCAATTAATAACGAAACAGCAATTAAGAATAACCTGCGTCAGCATTGCTGAAGCAGGAAAGAAAAAAAAGTGGCAGGACGTCCACTAAAGCTTTCATCGGACAAAAAATTCAATGACGAATTTGATGAGCGCTTTCCTCAGTTGCAACTGACTTAAAGCAAAGAGAAATACTATGAATAAGACAACTAAAGCGTTTCGCGGTGAAATCCTCCATTTCTTAAGTGATCCCGCCAAAGATAGCGACCAAGCACACCAGTATTTTGAAGACGGTGTGTTAGTGGTTACCGATGGTTTAGTACAATCAGTTGGTCCTGCAAGTGAGGTGCTAGCAACGTTGCCCAGCACCGTTGAAGTAACAGAACATAAAAATGGCTTATTAATACCGGGTTTCATTGATACCCATATTCATTATCCACAGACCGAAATTATCGGCTCGTATGGTGAGCAACTACTGGAATGGTTAGAGACATATACCTTCCCAACGGAAGCTCAGTTTGGTGATGCTGATTTTGCTAAACCTCGCGCGCAGTTTTTCTTAGATCAATTGATGGCGAACGGCACAACGACCGCGCTAGTGTTTGGCACGGTGCATCCACAATCTGTTGATGCCTTCTTTGAACAAGCGCAGCAGATGAACGTGAGAATGATATGCGGCAAGGTGATGATGGATCGCAATGCGCCGGATAACCTGACCGATACGCCGCAATCTAGCTATGATGAGTCAAAAGCGCTGATTGAAAAGTGGCACGGCAAAGGGCGCTTGCATTACGCCGTTACCCCACGTTTTGCGCCAACGAGCACCAGTGAACAGCTACATAAAGCGGGTCAACTTCTTAAAGAGTATCCCGATGTATTTATGCATACCCATCTTTCTGAAAACAAAAATGAATGTGGCTGGGTTAGCGAACTGTTTCCTGAGTGTGAAAACTATCTCGATGTCTATGATCAACATGGATTATTAAGCAAACGTAGTGTGTTTGCCCACGGTATTCACCTGTGTGACAGTGAATATGAACGTCTGCGCGACACCGATTCATCGCTGTCGTATTGCCCAACCTCAAATCTATTTCTGGGCAGTGGCTTGTTCGATTTGAAAAAGGCAGAGCAATACAACGTTGATGTTGGCTTGGGCACAGATGTCGGCGGCGGCACTAGCTTCTCGCAGCTTCAAAGCTTAAACGAAGCCTATAAAATCCAGCAGCTTCGCGGCGAGAAACTGACCGCGATGAAGTCGTTCTTCTTAGCCACGCTAGGTGGTGCGCAAGCGTTAGATTTAGATGACAAGATTGGTAACTTTACCCCAGGAAAAGAAGCCGATTTTGTGATTTTAGATTACAACAGTACGGACTTAATGCGGGTACGAATGAATAACACCAAAGATATTAACGAACGTTTATTTGTGATGAGTATTATCGGTGACGATCGAACCATCAAGCAAACATACGTGATGGGTGAGTTAATTCACGATCGCGATAATAAAAAACCATCTGCGTTGTAATACCGCGCAGCCAAAATAAAATTTGCACATGACGCGCCGTACCGACCATTGATGGCGCGCTTGCCCAAGCATTAGGAGTTATTTTCGATGGATCCGTATATCACAGAATGGCTAAACCTCGCCTTACGATTTGCTCATGTTATCACCGGTATCGCGTGGATCGGGGCCTCTTTCTATTTCGTGTGGTTAGATAACCATCTCGAAAAACCACCACAATGGAAGAGTGATAAAGGCATCGGCGGTGATTTATGGGCGATTCATGGTGGTGGCTTCTATGAAATTGCTAAGTACAAACAGGCGCCAGAAAAAATGCCACAGCTGCTGCATTGGTTTAAATGGGAAGCCTACTCCACTTGGCTAACCGGTTTTGTACTATTAGCACTGATGTTTTATGTCGGCGCAGATATCTATCTTATTGATCCTAGTGTGGCTGACTTATCACAAGGCACCGCTATTGCTATTGGCCTCGGCGTAATCGTCGGCGGTTGGGTTATTTATGATGTGCTATGCCGGACTAAATTAGCGCAGCATAGTTTGGTACTTGGCTTGATATTAATGGCGCTGGTCACCGTACTGTCTTATTTTTTAAGTGTTACCTTTAGCGCGCGTGGTGCATTTATGCATGTCGGCGCTGTTATCGGTACCATTATGGCCGGTAATGTATTTTTCACCATCATGCCATCACAACGCGCGTTGGTCGCATCAGTTGAGAAGGGCGAAGCGGTGGATCCTACGTGGGGCGCTAAAGCAAAATTGCGCTCGACCCACAATACTTACGCGACCTTACCACTGATCTTTATTATGATCAGTAATCACTATCCAATGATCTTTAATCATCAGCATAATTGGGCAGTGTTGATGGTGGTATTTGTTATAACCGCTGCCATTCGTCAATACTTTGTGGCTAAGCATAAAGGCGAGCAAAACGTATTAGTGTTAGTCGCGGCTGGTGTGTTAACACTTGGCCTAGCGATTGCTATCGCCCCCAAGGGGGTCAATGTTGAGAGTAATGTTGGCGCAGTCGAGATAGCTAAGGTTAAAAGTATCATTAATGAACGCTGCACTGTGTGTCATTCAAAAGCCAATAGCGATACGGTGTTTACGACCGCTCAAGGAGGCGTGATTTTAGATACGCTCGACGATATGGCGCGTTGGGCGCCGCGTATTCAAGCGCGCGCAATTGATGCCAAAGATATGCCATTCATGAACAAAACTAAAATTACTGATCCGGAACGAGTTTACCTTGCACAGTGGATCGCCCAAGGTGCTGCGATAAAGTAACGCGTCATACAACAACCGTCCCGCCTTTTGCAGTAGATTCATCATGATTGAATCTGCTGCTTTTTTATTCTACATTTGTTTTGAATGAAAACTGAACACTCGTGTCAAAAAGCTAGCTTGGATAAAGCTTATTCCCTATACTCGTTTCGAAGCCCTTTGAGAGTTAGGATAAAAATGAGTAGTGTCGACATTCTAGAAAACCGCAGAAATGAACCTGCAGGTCGTATTCGTCAAAAGAATCAGTTGGTGATTATTGCCGCTGCCGAAGAGGAGTTTCTGACCTTTGGCTTTAAAGGTGCCTCGATGAAGCGAATTGCCGAACGTGCCGAGCTGCCGCGCGCCAATATTCATTATTACTTTAAAAATAAAATCGACCTCTATGCCGCCGTCCTTGGTGATATCGTCGAGACTTGGGATGGCACCATCTCACAAATTAATCCAGAAGATGATCCTAAAGAAACGCTCAGCGCCTATATTCGAGCCAAGGTGATGGCTTCGAAAAACAACCCTAATGCTTCACGCATCTTCGCCAGTGAAATTATCCACGGCGCGCCGCATATTGGGACCTACCTAAAAACTGACTATCGCGAAACGATCACCAAGATAACCCAAGGGATCCAGTCGTGGATAGATCAGGGCAAGATGGATCCAATTAACCCAATGCATTTACTGTTTATGATTTGGGGTTCAACCCAACATTATGCCGATTTTGGTGTACAGGTGCTGGCAGCGATGGATAAAACCGAGTTAACGGATGATGATTTTGAACAAATCAATGATTCGATTACCAAGATCATTCTGAAGGGCTGTGGTTTAGCCTAGCTTAGTTTAGTTTGATAATAGGGTAAGTGCATTAAGCCAAGAGCGGCTTTACTCCCACCTTGTTTAATCGCTGGCACGCTAGAGATTCATAACTAATACCAATTCCGTTAAATAGGTGGTCTTTTTGTGCGCAGGAAAAATAAATTACTACAAGGCGCTCGATTGATTTCGACATGGATGTCGATATTAGAGCAATGCATGGAGCACATTGCCGACTAATAGCTTGCTATTAGGATTGAGAGCAACGACGTAATAGTTAATTTTAACTAGC
>Ga0105356_10001698_pt1 | contig 22018 bp, 15 predicted proteins | sample GOMGulsemesocosm_3_FD_83502 | JGI IMG/M metagenome (GOLD analysis project Ga0105356, IMG submission 83502) | Methane-oxidizing microbial communities from mesocosms in the Gulf of Mexico - GOM9D Gulf of Mexico | ecosystem: Environmental > Aquatic > Marine > Cold seeps | place: Gulf of Mexico... | reverse complement strand
ACTATATTAAAGAGCTCAGTGAATTACATCTATTCACCTATAGTATTCACTCTAGCGATGCCATTTATTGGGAAAATATTGACGACAAATTAAAAGTAAATCTTTTCCGAATTATTCAGGAAACCCTCCAAAACGCAATAAGACATGCTGAAGCAGAGAGCATCGCTCTAAATTTTTCTTTACAAAAAGACTTACTGAGCTTAAAGATTATAGATGATGGTATTGGTTTCGACCCCAAACAGCAAAATAAAGGTATTGGAATCAAAAACATGAAATCCAGAATCCATAAATTTAATGGTCAATTTTTAATTGAAACCAGACCAAATATTGGAACAACAACTACCGTAACAATGCCTATTCTCTGAGGCCAAGACTAAAATCCTTAAAAAGGATAAACGCCTGAGTTAATACTCAGAAAATGCCTTTTGCATTTTCAAAATAGTCTCCTTAATTAGCTTATTATTTACGGAGCTATAGCCCATGACTAATCCGTTTTTTTTACTGCCATCGAAAAAATATTTACTAAATGGATGCGCTATTACGCCTTTTTTAGCCAAATAATTAGCTAAGACTTTATCTTCAATTCCAGTTTTCAATTTCCCAATAATATGAAGCCCTGTATTATTTGAATCTAATATTATGTCATCCTCAAAAACAGAATTAAAGGTGTTTAAAAATAGTTCTTTGCGTTCAACAGAAACCTCAATAACTCTTCTCAGGTGTTTATTTAAATAATCTTTTTCAATAAAAGCATTTAAGGTTTCTTGTATAGAAGGGGACACGAATCGACTTGATTGCTCGTAAAGGGCCGTTATAGTATCGATTAAATAATGTGGCACAATCATATAGCCTACCCGTATTGAGGGATGTAACAATTTATTGAAAGTTCCTAAATAAATTACCCGCTCTTGATTGTCCAGACTAAATATAGAAGAAATTGGATTTTCCCAATTACTAAATTCATGATCGTAATCATCTTCCACGATAAGCGTGCTTTTATCAGAGGCCCATTTTAATAATTCTAAACGCCGGTTGATACTCATTTTAACCCCTGTAGGATATTGATTCGAAGGTGTAGTATATACCAATTTTGGAGTTTTACATTTTACTTTATGGATCACAATGCCTTCTTCATCAATAGGGGCTGGACAAATTTTAGCTTTTAAACTATCAAAAAGATTATAGGCATGAGGATAGGTCGGGTTTTCAATTACGACTTCGTCTTTCTTATCAATGAGCGCATCACTAAGTAAGGATAAGGAATGAAGCGACCCCGTAGTAATTATAATTTGATCCGAATTACAATCTATATTCCTATAGATTTTCAAATAATTAGAAATGTTTTCCCTCAAGCATTCTAGACCTAAGGTATTAGAATATGACAACTGAGATGATCTTACATTTCGCCAATAATCATTAATTAAATGCTTCCATTGCTGTACAGGAAAAATATCTAGTGGTGGCAATCCCGGCCGAAATGCAATTCCTTTTTCTGATTTACTTGAAATGAGCTGAATATTTTTTCTAAAGGCATTTCCACGTTTTGAAATGTTTGGATATTTTCCTTTAATGGTTTGGGTTTTAAAATTATGACGCATCTTTTTATGCTTGGTTGGCGCAATAAAATACCCTGACCCTGCAACGGATAATACATGTTTTTCAAGAACTAATAGTTCATAGGCTTTGACTACGGTACTCCTTGAAATTTCAAGATCTAATGCTAATACTCTGGAAGGTGGCAGTTTTACATTTTCATCTAGAGTCCTATTTACAATGGCCGATTTTATCGATTCGTACAGATTAATATAGATGTTCTGGTAATTATTTTTATTACCAAAACCATGACTCGTCAGTATATTTTTAATGTTAAAATGCAAATTGGTATGCTTTATCTTTTCAAATTGGTATGTGCAATATAACACAAAACGGGATTAGTTTTACCCATATTTATTAATAAATCAAGATGAATTCAAAGCGCAACAAAGCCTATTTATTAGGAATAACCCTAAGTATTTTAGCCTTAACAGGATGCCAAAGCATAAAGACAGTGGCCTTTAAAACCCCTGTAGACACGACGACCAAAGCGATTCACTCTCAGGAAAAACAAACTTTCAATTTAAAGAATGACGGTGTTTTTGTAAGCAATACATTTGATGCCGCTCGCTTAAACGGTTTAGAAAAAATCAATGACAGTACGGCGGTTGTGATTATAAATCCAGAAAACTCACCCATAAATAACAGCGCATATTACGCTTTTAAAACTTGGTCTAGCAGTCCAAAATCCTTCTATTTTAAATTTCAATATCCAGAGGGATACTTGCACAGATACATTCCTAAATTAAAGATTAATAACCAATGGTCGATCATTGACTCCAATCATGTTTATAAGACTGAGCGTAGTGTGACCATTAAATTAAACTTAACAAAATCACCTATTATCGTTGCCGCTCAGGAAATTCAATCATCAACTGATGTAAAGCTCTGGTATACCAATTTGGCATCAGCCAATGCCAACTATGTCAGCTTAAAAAATGTCGGCAAAACAACACTAGGTAGAAATATTCCTGTTCTAGACATTCACAAAGGAGATTCTAAAACAAAAGATGTTATCGTATTGATTACACGTCAACATCCGCCCGAGGTTACTGGTTATTTCGCCTTTCAGAAATTTTTAGAAACACTTTTAAACAACTCTGATTTATCTAGCAGATTCTTAAAGCAATACCATGTAATCGCATTTCCAATTATGAATCCTGACGGTGTGGATTTAGGACATTGGCGACACAATGCCGGAGGAGTAGACACTAATAGAGACTGGTCTTTATACAAGCAACCGGAAGTAAAGCAAGCTGTAAAATATATTACTAAGACTTTAAAAAAGAATGATGCTAAACTAATCCTAGGCTTAGATTTTCACTCTACTTATGAGGATGTTTTTTACACTAATAAAATCAGAAAAGAAACCACTTTACCAGATTTTATCACCGACTGGTTTAAGGCATTAGAGGCTAATATCCCTAACTATAAAGTCAATGAAAAAGCTGCAAACAGCACAAAACCTGTCTCCAAAGGCTGGTTCTTATACGGACATAATTCAGTAGGGATCACCTATGAAATAGGAGATAAAACACCCAAAGAAGACATTAAGCTTATTGGCAGAGTGTCTGCCGAGCAAATGATGCAAATTTTATTAAAAAACAAACACTAAATTATTAATTAATCTAAAGAGTATGAATAAGAAATTACATTATTTGATACTTGTATTTTTGTTTTCAAGTGCGTTTACTTACGCCCAAAAAACAGTTACAGGTACCATAAACGATAGCAGTGGAGTTCCACTACCTGGAGCTTCGGTAATCGTCAAAGGAACATCCAATGGCGTATCCACTGATTTTGACGGAAATTTTAGCTTAGATGTACAAAACGATACAGCTATACTTGTGATTAGCTATATAGGATTTAAAACTTTAGAAATTACGGTTGGATCACAAACCGTAATTAATATTAACTTAGAAGATGATGCCGAAAGTTTAGATGAAGTTGTTGTAACGGCATTAGGATTTACCGTCGATAAAAAGACTTTAGGTTCAACCTATTCTAAGGTAGATGCGGGTGATGCAAAGCGATCTGGAGAAACAGGAGTTATTAATTCCTTATCTGGAAAAGCTTCTGGGGTAAAAATCTCCCGATCTAACGGAGATCCTGGTGCAGGTTCTAGTATTCAAATAAGAGGAGCGAATACCATTTCAGGAAGTACTCAACCTTTAATTGTGGTTGACGGTATCGCTTTTAGCAATGAAAACGCAAACGGAATTGGTAATGCTGCTACCGGAGGCGTTTCTCAACAATCCCGTTTAAACGATATCAACCAAGATGACATTGAGAGCATGACGATTCTAAAGGGCGCCTCTGCCGCGGCCGTTTGGGGTTCTCAGGCAGCCAATGGAGTTATTGTTATTACTACAAAAAAGGGGCGTAACAGAGATAAAGTAGACATTTCATATAGTTCGGTATTATCTATCGATGAAATTAGCGATAGACACCCTTTACAATCTAATTACGGCCAAGGTTCTGGAGGTAATTGGGGTCAAAATAATTCAAGGTCTTGGGGTGACAAAATTGCAGATAGATCTGGAGGTCAAGATGAATTTAACACTTCTGGTCAATACTTTGAAGCCCGTGATGGTAGTATCTACTACCCAATTACCACAAAAAATTCTAGAGAAACTTATCTAAACAAAAATTTCAATCAAGTTTTCCGTAATGGTCATTCATTGAGCCATAATGTTAGTGTAAGTGGTGCTGGCGAAAAAGGGAATATCTATTTGAGTTTTGGAAAACTCAAAAATGAAGGGATCATAAAAAGCAGTGTATATGATAAAATCAATGCAAATTTAACCGCTTCTTATAAATTTAATGACTGGTTTTCTATTAAGGGAAAAGCCAATTATATCAAAATCAAATCCAATAGAATTCAACAGAGCTCGAATGTCAACGGACTGTATTTAGGACTTCTTAGAAATGCTCCTGATGTTGATATTGAAGATTATATAGGAACTTACTATAACAGTAGTGGTACACCAACACCATTACGTCAACGATCATATCGTAATACCTATGGTTCTAAAACGAATTCGGCATATAACAATCCATTATGGACAGTTAATGAATTAGAAAACCTTAACAATGTAGATAGATATCTTCTCAATCTAGAAACCACGTTTAAACCAACAGATTGGGTGACGGTAATAGCTAGAGGAGGCATAGATAACTACGTCGATTTCAGGAGTTCTTTCTTTCCTATGTTTTCATCTGGATCAACACCAAGTGGCGGACAATATTTTACAGAAAATAGAGATCTTAAAAATATTTCTTTTGATATGATTGCACGATCTAATTTTGATCTGACTGAAGATTTAAACCTATCTGCAACCATTGGATATGGACATAGTAATAAAGAACGGTATTCTTTATATTCAGAAGCTAAAGGGTTTATTTTCAATACCCGTTTAAAAGATTTTGAAACGCTGGCCACAGAAGCAAATAGATTTGCTCTTAATTCTAAATCGTTCTTCAAATCTGATCGCTTTTTTGGTCTCGTAGGATTAAATTACAAAGATGTTTTCATCAATTTAACTGGTGCTTATGAAACCTTTTCATCTGCTAGTGAAGGTGTATTCTATCCTGCTGCAGATGTATCATGGAATTTCTCAAACACTAAAACTTTTGAAAATTCAATCTTATCTTCTGGTAAACTTAGAGCATCATTTGGACAAGTAGGTGTAGCTCCACAAAGACATAGATTCAACACTACCTTTGAAGGTTTTTCATATGAAGACTATAGTGATCCAATAGACATTACATATTTTGGAGGAGGCTTCAAATTAAATGATGATTTAGGAAATGCAAATTTAAAACCAGAAATTAAAACCGAATATGAAATCGGTACCGACTTAAAGTTTTTTAACGATCGTGTTGGATTAAATTTCACCTACTATAAAAATGAAATAAAGGATGTGCTATTAGATGTTTCCTTATCGCCTAGTTCTGGGTTTAACAATCAATACAGGAATGCAGGGAAATTAGAAAATAAAGGTATTGAAATTGACTTTGATATCAAGTTATTCCAGCATGAGGATTACAATGTTTCTCTTTTTGGTAATTTTAATAATAATCAATCTAAAGTTTTAGATTTAGCAGGAACAGAGGTGGTACCATTAGTAGGAGGCTCAATTAGTTCTGTTGCCATTGTGGGACAACCAATGAGTGTTTTATATGGCAGTAGAATTCTTCGAAATGATTCTGGGGACCCTATTCTTGATGCGAACGGGTTCTTGCAAAAAGATTCTGAACAAGGGGTTATTGGAGATCCCAACCCAGATTGGAGAGGTGGCTTAGGAATTCGAGCTAATTACAAAAAGTTTAATTTTAATATTTTATTCGAAACCTCACAAGGGAATGATTATGCAGAACGTACCCGTTTTATATTAGGAAACTTCGGAACACATACCGATGTCGGAAATGAGGTTACGCCTACTACGGATCTTGTAGATGTCAACGGAAATATACAACCCGCAGGAGTTCCTGTTAGAGGGAATATTAAAGATTTTGGTGCCGGACCCGTACTACTTAATCAAGCCTGGTATACAGGGAGAGGTGGTGGATTTGGATCTTCTCCAATTAATGAATTAGCGATACAAGACGCCTCTTGGGTGAGACTAAGAGAAGTATCTATAGGCTATACTTTAGATTCTGAAGCCTTTAGACAGGCAACCAAATTATCTTCTATTGACTTTTCAATTACAGGTAGAAATTTAGCCTTATGGACTGATGTCGTTGGTGTAGACCCAGAAATAAATCAAAGTGGTGTGGCCAATGGATTTGGAATTGATTATTTCACAAATCCAACGACCAAATCATTTGTGTTTTCAATAAAATTAAATTATTAAATTTTGATACGTAGAATCATGAAAAAAATAAAATATATAATGGTAGCATTCAGCATTTTATTGTCTGGATGTGAATATGGAGATTTAAACGAGAACCCAAATGAACCAACACAGGTTCCCGAACTCTTAGTAGTAACAGGAACGATGCTCGCAAATATTGCCGTTAATGCAAGTCATATACAGCGTATTTCAGGCATGTGGTCAGGGCAATATAAAGGAGAACAAAATCTTTATGGGAATATTCATACTTATGGAATATCCACTGAAGAATCAAACAGCTCTTGGGGCTATTTATACAATGGTATATTGGCACAGAATGATGTGATCCAGGAGGGATTATCAGACGATTTATTAATCGTTGGAATTTCAAAAATAATCGAAGCTCATGCCGTAGGAAGCGCCTGTTCAAATTGGGGAAACATCCCGTATTCTGAAGCGACAACCGAAGGTATTGACGACCCTAAATACGATACTCAAACAGAAGTATTTGCACAATTACAAACACTTCTAAATGAGGCCATTTCAAATTTGAATAGTGTTAATGGATATGCTTTGTCTCAAGACATCTTTTTTGAAGGAAACACTTCACATTGGATCCAAACAGCATACACCTTAAAAGCAAGATACTTTATGCTCGTTAAGGACTATGCTTCTGCATATACTGCTGCACAAAATGGAATCGCATCAAATGCTGCATCTTTGAAATATCATCCTCCGGGAACCACCAGTGGAGATCAAAATCTATTGTATGAATTTCTATCAGGATCAAGATCTGGAGACATGAGTGTTAACGGAACGTATTTATCAGAATTAATAGATGGCTCACCAAGCTCTAGAAATAATGCAAAAACAAACGAAGACGCTAGAAGTAATTATTATTACTTCGATGAGAATGGAGGGAATACAGTAGGTGTTGCTGCTGTGACTGCTCCAATGCCATTGGTTACCTATGAAGAAAACATGTTAACCTTAGCCGAAGCAGCTGCAAGAACAACAACCTTTGCCACAGCTTTAGGACATTTGAATGACCTAAGAAGCTTTTTGGCATCAGGAAATGCTTTTGACTTAGTTGATGGTGGTGATGTATTACAATATGACGCCTATGATACTACAGATTTTGATAACGGAGGCATTGAGAACCTCGATAATATAGACGCTACTAGAGCCTTATTAAGAGAAATTATTGAAGAGCGTTACGTAAGCGGATACGGCACCTTCATGCCTTGGAATGACGCGAGAAGATTACGTTCATCAGATACTGATGTATCTGTTCCTTTTCCTTTAAATACAGAAGCAGTAACAGCTCATCCCGAGCGTTTTCTTTTATCTCAAAATGAATTGAATTCAAACTCAAATGCGCCTTCAGGTGTGACCATATTTGATAAAACAGAAGTAAATCAGTAAACATAAAATTTTTGAATTAGTCTAAAAAAGAGGTTGTTTAACCACTGTTTAAGCAGCCTCTTTTTTTATTAAACCATTCATATGAAAACAATTTTACAAATTGGATTTGGTCCTTTAGGAATTCAAACAGCGAAGTATATTGCTGAAAAAACAGAAGTCAAAACCATTGCCGTTGTCGACATAAGCCCCCAATTAATTGGCCAATCTCTAGAGGCTATTAATGCTGAGTTATCTCCTGAAGTTTTTGTGTTTGGCTCTGTAAAAGAAGCGATTGATCAATTGGAAAAAAAACCCGATGTGGCCATCATAACTACGGTCTCTAGCCTGGAACTTCTAATCCCTCAAATCAAAGAAGTTGCCACGTTTGAAATCCCAGTCATTTCCACCTGTGAAGAATTATCATATCCATGGATCATCCAGCCAGAATTAAGCAAAACCTTAGATAAAATATGTAAAAAGCATAATATCGCCTGCCTTGGCACCGGTGTTAATCCTGGATTTTTAATGGACTATTTACCTTCAGTGATAAGTTCTGTATGCAAGAACATAGAACACATAACGGTGGAACGCATTCAAGATGCAACACCGAGAAGACTCCCCTTTCAGAAAAAAATTGGAGCCGGATTAACCCTTGATGCTTTCAGAGAAAAAGAATCACAAGGGACTTTACGTCATGTAGGATTGCAGGAATCTGTGCATCTTTTAGCCAATAGCATCGGCATTCAATTAGACAAGGTTACCGAAGATTTACAACCCGTAATTTCTTTCGAGAACATCTCCACCGAACATATACACATCAATACCGGAGATGCTAGAGGGGTTGAACAAATAGCTTATGGCTATCTCAATGGAGACTGCAAAATAAAAATGCATTTTAAAGCTGCCATTGGCGAAGAGCGCTCTTTTGATAAAATCACAATTAAAGGTACACCCTCATTTATTTCAGAAATAGACGGCGGCATTAATGGTGATATTGCCACCTGTGCGATAACAATTAACAGTATAAATAGTATCTTAAAAGCCTCGCCTGGATTACGAACTATGGCGGACATAGGTGTTCCTGGTTATATCAACTAAAACAGCACTTCGAATAGCGAGAAGCAATCTCAATAATATGAAACTACAAAACCCATTCTTAATAGTATTACTTGCAATCAGTATTCTTTCTTGCTCTAAAAAGAACATTGAAGCAGATATTCTTATCATAAATGGAACAGTCTATAATGGGGTTGATTTAACGTCTAGCAATGTAGCGCTAGCCATTAAAGATGATAAAATTGTATTTATCGGAGATACAACCACTGTATCTATAATTGCAACCACAACCATTGATGCCAAAGGCCTAATTGTCTCCCCTGGATTTATTGATCCTCATACTCATGCCGATAGAGAATATAAAGACCCTAAGACCTCACATAACCTTCCGTTTTTAATGCAAGGCATCACAACGACTATCATTGGAAATGATGGAGACAGTTTTTTTCCAACAGCAACCTATAAAGAAATATATGCCAAACAAGGTATAGGCACAAATGCCGTTCAACTCATTGGGCATCATGAAATTTTAGAAGCCGTCATAGGTAATAGTGATATCAAACCTACTCCTGAAGAGATTATAAAAATGCAGGAACTCCTCCAAAAAGAAATGGATGCAGGTGCTTTTGGAATGTCAACAGGTTTATATTATGCCCCTGGGAGTTATACAAGTACAGAGGAAATCATTGCCTTAGCAAAAATTGTAGCAAAAAATGACGGTATTTACGATACACATCTCAGAGATGAGAATGCCTATTCTATAGGGTTAATTCCCGCTATTGAAGAGGCTATTGAAATTGGGAGACAAGCAAAATTACCCATTCATATTTCACATATTAAATGTTTAGGCGTTGCCGTATGGCATCAAAGCAAAGACATTATTAAACTCATAGAAAGCGCACAAGAAGAAGGCATAGAAGTCACGGCAAACCAATACCCTTACGACGCTTCGGCCACAAGCTTAAACGCTGCTGTTTCACCACGTTGGGCTGAAAGTGGTGGTAAAGACTCTCTACTCTATCGTTTTAATCAACCCAAATTTAGAAACCGTATTTTAAGGGAGACTAAGAAAGGAATAGCACGACGTGGAGGACCGGAAAGATTATTAATCGTAACCGTTAGTGATTCTCTTTTTTTCGGAAAAACCCTTTTTGAAATCTCTAAAATGCTAAACACCTCTCCGGAAGAAGCCGTATATAAAGTGCTTAATACAGGTTATGTCCGAGTGGCTTCATTCAATATGAATACCGATGATATTCACAATTTCATGAAACAACCATGGGTGGTCACGGGTTCCGATGGCAACACGGGGCATCCTAGAAAATACGGATCATTTCCCAGAAAGTATCACAAATATGTTCAACAGGAAAAAGTGATTGATCTTGGAACTTTTATCAATAACAGCACCTTAAAAACCGCAGAGATTTTTAAAATCCCAAATAGAGGAAAACTGCAGGAAGGCTATTTTGCCGATGTCATCATTTTTAATCCAGAAACCTTTAAAGACAAAGCCGACTACAAGGATGCGTTTCAATTTTCGGAAGGATTGGAATACAGTATTATCAACGGAAAATTGTCCGTAGAAAAAGGAAAACCTACACCCAATCTAAACGGTAAGGTTTTAACAAAATAATTATTCAGATGAAACTTAAATCACAAATCATAGCCTTTGCTATACTGCTATTTGTCGGTTGCAAACAAAGTCAAATATCAAAGACTAAGGCTACTAATAATTCAGTTCAACAAGGTGATATCATTAATGCCATTATTAATGATAAAGAAAATTTTTACCATGTAGATTTCAAAAACTACCCCAGTAAGGACACCAGTCTTCCCATTGGAGTTTTCGATTCTGGAACCGGCGGTCTAACCGTATTAAAAGCCATTGTAAATTATGATCAAAATCAAAATGGAACCCATCAAAACGGAAGTGATGGTGTGATTGACTTTGACAAAGAATCCTTTATTTATTTGGCGGATCAAGCCAATATGCCTTATGGTAATTACTCCAAAGAGCAAAAGGTCGATTTGCTTAATGAACACATTATTAAAGACACTCAATTTTTGTTGGGAAATAAATATTATTCCAATGCCGATGACCATTCGGCAAACACGGATAAAGAACCTGTAAAAGTCATCGTAATTGCTTGTAATACAGCCACGGCATATGGGAAGGAATATATTGAAGAATTTATAAAAAAAGCCAAATCAGATATTAAAGTCATTGGTGTGATAGACGCTGGAGTGCGTGGTGTTTTAGAGACAATGAGCAAAGACGAGGACGGTATTATTGGTGTTTTAGCCACTGCAGGTACAGTCTCTTCTAAAGGCTATCACAATACTATTTTAAAATTTAAAGACGCCTTAGGGTATACTGGAAATATTGAGGTGTTTTCACAAGGAGGTGTTGGTATTGCTGAGGCTGTTGATGAGGATGCTAATTATTTCGACAGGAAACTCACAGCACCACGAACGGATTATAAAGGCCCTGGATTAGATAGTGCCTTACGCATTGACAGCACTTTATTTGATATTTATAATTTTGATTTTGATAATAGTAAGATGCTTTGTGATACAGAAAAAGCGGACGATTGTTCTATTTTACAAATCAATGATGCCGAAAACTACGTGCGTTATCATTTGGTGACCTTGTTGGAAAACATCAGAAAAGCAAAGACGACAAATAAATTAAAATCCATTATTTTAGGCTGTACCCATTACCCTTATTTAACCAAGGAAATAGGAGAGATTCTAATTGAATTATACAATTACAAAGCTAAAGACGGAACCTATTTATATCGAAATTTCATGGTTAAAAACATCAAACTTGTCGACCCAGCAGTGAATACTGCAAAAGAATTATATGCCCATTTAAATGAAGCATCATTATTTAATCCCTATGGAAATATCAAGGATAGTGAGTTTTATATTAGCGTCGCCAATAAAGACAATCAAAACAACCAAATTGACGATCAGGGCCGTTTTCCTTACAATTATAAATACGGAAGAACCGCAGGTGAAATCCAAGAATACGTTAAGACAGTACCCTTTAGTCGTAACAATATATCTAGTGACATCTTAAAGCGTTTTCAAACTCAAATTCCTTATGTATACAAGCTCATGGAAAATTTTAATCAAAAAAATAAAAAGGTAAAAGACTTAGACCATCGCAGTAAAATATAGCCTTAATTGGATTTTATTTTCAGAAGATTTAAAGCTTAATCGATGCCCCAAAAGCGTTTAACAATACGATAGGACTCTCATTGGATAGGAATTAAGACCACTAAATACCTAGCCCTTTAGGCAACATACAATCCCTAATTAATTTAAAAGCCCTAGTCACATGGCCCTCAACAGTTTTGACTGAAATATTTAATTCTCGGGACACCTGTTTATTTTTTAAGCCCGATATTTTTTTTGCTACAAAGACTGTTCTACAGCGTTCAGGTAGTTCGGCGATGCAGGCATCTAGTTTTAATAATCGTTCTTTTTTTAAATCATAATTATCTTCAATAGTGTCAATAACGGAACCAAGAGCTGTATTGTAATAGGACAAAAGCATCTTATCTTTTCTCTTATCAATCCTATAGGCATCCATGAGTTTATGATATACCACTTTATACAGATAACTTTTTAAAGAGGTCCTGATAATTATTTTTTTTCTAGCAGACCATAATTGTATAAAAGCATCTTGAACAATGTCTTCTACCAGTGCCCTATCCGGCGTATATTGAAACGCATAAACACAGAGTTTCTCATAGTAATCTTCATATAATTTATCAAAAACTTCGAGATCTCCATTTTTTAAAGCTTCTAATATACCAATCAGGTTTTCCTTAGTATTCACTTTCAAATAATCTGTTAAATTTATTTTTAAAATTATGTGAAAATAATAAATAAATTCAAGGGTTTTTTAAAAGATTTACGACATAGCAGTAAATAACCAAAGAATGGACCAGAATAAAATAGATGATTTAATTATTAAATTTATTGAAGATACTATTTCAAATGAAGAATCCGCAGTACTAAAATCCTGGTTACAGGATGATGAAAACAACGCCTATTTCAAAACTTTTATTGAACTCAACTACTTGATCGATATAAAACAAGATTTCAATTACCAATCATCATTGCAAGCTGTTAAAACATCAATTATGGTGAGCTCTAAAAACCGCAATCTCCTTATTTTAAAGTATGCTGTTGCGGCATCCATATTACTTTTAATTTCCTTACCTCTTCTCGTTAACAAAGACCACTCTACTCCTGTCGTAGTCATTAATGACATTAAAACAGGTACAGATAAAGCAACACTGACCTTAGAGGATGGCTCAAATATTATCCTAGAAAAAGGTCAAAACTATAGTCATGAAAATATAAATAGCAATGGCGAAGAATTAATTTATGATCCTATTGTTAATCAAAACTCAGACATTGACTATAATTATTTAACAATTCCCAGAGGCGGACAATTTTTTGTAAAACTATCTGATGGCACCCAAATCTGGTTAAATTCCGAATCTCAAATAAAATACCCAAAAGCTTTTAATGAAGGCCAGGATCGCATTGTTGAACTTGTTTATGGCGAGGCCTATTTTGATGTTTCACCGAGTATCATTCATAAAGGCGCTGCTTTTAAAGTCAGAACCATGGGACAAACCACAAAGGTTTTTGGAACTGAATTTAATATCAATGCTTATAAAAATGAAACCAACATTTACACAAGCTTAATCGAAGGTAAGGTCTCTGTTGGTGATGGCAGATCCAATAAAGTTCTAAATCCTGGAGAACAATCTATTTTAAACACAAAGCATAGCAAATTTAGCGTCACGAATATTGATGTGCTTGAAATAACGGCTTGGAAAAATGGCCTCTTTATATTTGACAATAAACCCTTAGGTGAAATGATGAAGATACTTTCTAGATGGTATAATCTTGAGGTAAGCTTTGAAATTCCAGCAAAGCAGCATATAAAATTTTCTGGAACCCTCAATAGAAGTGATCACATTCATGAATTATTAGACAATCTTGAAAAGACAGGAGAAGTAAACTTTGAAATTTCAGACCATAGTATTTTAATAAAATAAAAAGAAAATTAACGAAGCCCTTTATCAGAAATAGCTCAAATCTATATAATAATTAAATCTAGGAAGACCTAAACTATTAGACTTTATGAAATCAATTATTTTTTTATGTTGCGTTATGGCCTTAGGATTTTATCCAATAAACGGATACTCTCAAAATATTAATATTGAGGTTAAGACGAGTAAAAGTGTATCCGTCGAAGCCATTTTTGATCTGATTAAATCAAATACCGATTATAAATTCATATATAGATCAGATCTCATTAAAAACGCTCCAAAAGTTTACCTCAAAAAAGGTAAACTGACCGTGGAACATTTATTAGAAAAAGCATTAAAAAATGTTGCTTGCTCCTTTCAATTTAGCAAGGACAACACCATCGTATTGAAGAAAAAACAGATTTCAAAATTACCTAAAAAGAAAATCCAACAGAAGAACATTACCATTACTGGCTATATTCTAAATAGCGCTACGAAACAACCTTTAGCCTATGTCAATATTGGTTTTATAAAAAAAGGTATTGGAACGGTAAGCAATGAAAACGGACTATTTCATTTAACATTTAAAGCTCATAAAATTGATGTCGAGGATATCCTTCAAATTTCATCCATAGGATTTGAAACCATCAAGTTAAAAACCGCACAGTTCTATGGATCAATAGCCAAAAGCAACAAAATATATTTAAAGCCTGAACCCTTCGCTTTGGACGCTGTTGTACTGAATAAAACTAAGAGGCGTCAAAAATTGGTAGGCTCATCAAAAAAGAAAGACAATTCTATTGGATACTGGTTAAATAGTGAGGCCTTGGGCGGAGAAATCGCTACAAAAATTAATATAAATCATGCCAATTCAAAATTGCATTATTTAAAGTTCCATGTCATAAAAAACAATTCAGGAAGCATAAAGATTAGAATTAACGTATACGACTTTAAAGATGGTATTCCAGGGAAAAACCTCTTAAAAAGAAATATCTATCATACCATATCCAGACCCTTTGGTGAAGAGATCATCGACTTAAAACCTCATAATATTGTAGTACATAACAATGTTATTGTATCGATGGAACTGGTTCAAGTATTTGGGACCTATATCGACTTTGAGGTTGCAGCCTCAAGATTCAATGGCATCTCATTTACCCGACATTTAAGTCAAGACAAGTGGAAAAAATACGATAACCTCATGGCTTTTAGCTTAAACACCTCCTACCCTGTAAAAATGAGTGCTGACAAGGAAATTTCTAGAGATCTTCCAAAAAAAATCACCCTGTATTGGGACACTTCTTTAAAGATGAAAAGCAGAAAGTCAAATCAGGAACTCTATTTGCTAAATCGTTATTTAAATAAATTAAAAAATGCTGAAGTAAGAGTGATTACCTTTAATTCGATGCCACAAAAACCAAAGAACTTCTCGTTAAGAAAAGGAAACTCTGATGCAATAATTAACTATTTAAAAGCCACACATAATGATGGAGCATCTAATTACGCCGACATTTTAAAAACAAACCAATTTCAAGCAGAAACAATATTGGTTTTCACCGATGGTAATTCAAATTTTGAAGCCTTAAAACAATTAGTATATGTCCCGACATTTTATATTAATTCAATAACAGATGCGAATCACTTTACACTTCAAAAGGAAGCCTCTTATGCTGATGGTCATTATATAAACTTACTAAAACAAGACTCAAAATCCGCACTCAAACTAATGCTGAATGAAATTGAGGACAAAAACATATATATTAGAGAATCTCCAGAAACTAAAGGACTTATTTATGGTAAAATCAGTAGTGATTCCCTCATAATTCACAAGGCAAAAATTAGGATTAAAAATAGCTTAAAAGAAGTCCTCTCAGATAAAGACGGTAACTATAAAATCGAGGCCAAAGAAGGTGACATTCTTATAGTAAGTGCTTTTGGAATGCTCAATAGAGAAGTTCCTATTTTAAAAAAATCAAAAAATGATATCAATTTAAAAGCAGATGGGGAAGTTTTAGAGGAAATTTTACTTCAAGCTGAATCAAAAAAAGAAGCAATTATCGATACCCCTTATGGGGAAAAGAGTTTCGATGCTGTAACCTTTGCCTTTGATGCCATCAAAAAAGAAGACATTAAACCAGAGCATCATCATTTGGATCAAATAGTATCCAAAATCCCCGGACTAATTATTAGCGGTCAGGGAAACAGGAAACGATATACCTTTTCCAGAACCATAGGATCTTCCTTCAACCTTGATTACAATCCAATTATTGTTATTGACGACATTATTTATTCCCAGGTGGATGGTTTAGATAATTTACCTCCAATTGACATACAATCCATTGAAAGTGTCGTGGCATTAAAATCGGTGATGTCAACAAATAAATATGGGAGTAGTGGTGCCTATGGGGCAATTGTCATAAAAACAATGTCGACAGCAACCCAGTATCCTAAGGGCAATAAAAACAAACCGTCGGCCTTAATAAGTGGTAATGACTATATTGAAAACCTCCCTCTTATCAATAGCCTTAAAGAACATTCTAAATATATCCTTCAATTAGAAAAAGCGACTACTCATCAAGAAGCCATCGCTATCTACAATGTACTAAGGGAACAGATAAAACCTATAGGTATTCCATTTTATTTAGATGCGGCGACTTATTTCATGAAATGGGATAATGATTTCGCATTCAATATATTAACCAATGTCTTAATTATTGCAAAAGACAACCCCAAAGCCCTTAAGGCACTGGCTTACAAACTAGACGCACTGGGCAAATTTAAGGCCGCTGCATCTATTTATAAACAAATTGCATTGCTGAGGCCACAAGACGCACAATCATATCGCGATTTAGCACTCAATTATAAAAATACAGGCGCTTATACTAAAGCTATAAACTTATATAAACAGATGCTAAACAACACTATTAAAGGCACAAATTTTAACAGCATCACACCTTTGATCGTCAACGAGCTAAAGCATTTAATCGCCTTACACGGAAGCAAAGTAGACTCCAATGGATTACCAGACGATTTTCTAAAAGCTGACTTTAAATATGATGTTCGCATTGTTTTTAACTGGAACGATCCTAATGCAGAATTTGAAGTTCAGTTTGTAAATCCCAATAAAAAATTCTACAACTGGAACTTAACGAAATTTGACAATCATAAACGCCTTTTAGACGGCATTACAAATGGCTATCATATCAAAGAATTTATAATTGATGAAGACGAGGCAGGAGAATGGCTTATTAATATTAGGGGGATAAATGAAGAATCTCAACTGAATCCTACTTATTTAAAATATACGGTGTTTAGAAATTACGGTTTGCCTAACGAATCCAAAGAAGTCAAAATCACCAACCTCAAAGCCTTTGGCTCAAAAGTCACCTTAGACAAATTATTAAATCAGTAGGATTTACACCTAAAACCTTATAGAATGTTTCATAATATAGCAGCAGTTTTTTGTCTTGTATTTTTTTTAATTGGTACGCCTATAACCGCTCAAAGTCAAAAGCTAAAAAAAGTTTCTATAGAAGATTTTAAAGACAAATTCCACGAGGAAGACTCTACTGCCAATGCCATCATATTATATAAATACAGAAGCACTTATTTTAATGAAAACACACCTGACCATTGGGTGCTTATAACTGAAATTAAGGAACGTATTAAAATTTTAAAGCAGGCAGGGATAAAAGATGCCAATAAAACCATCAAGCTTCGTAAAAAGGGATCAGAAAAAGAAACAATCACAGACCTAAAAGTTTTTGTTTATAAAAAGGATAATAGAAAAGTAAGAATAAAAAAAAATACAATTGAAAATTTAAGACCCAGACCTATTTCGTCAAATTTAAACGAAGTTAAACTCAATGCCCCAAATGTTGAAGTCGGTTCTATCATAGAATGGAGTTATAAAATCACATCACCCTTCTGGAAAATCAAGGATTTGATAATTCAAGAAGACTTACCGACAAAGTTTTACTTTGCAAAAGTAAAAATTCCAAGTTATTTTAATTACAACCGAATAATCAATGGTCATTTTAATTATAAGTCCATAGATTCTAGTCTGTTTTTAGATGTCAAGGTCAAACAATACTCTAAGACCTATGTAAAATTCATGACTGGGATTCTTAAAGAGACCATTAAAGATAGTGTTTTTCAAGTCACAGAAACAGAAACCAAATATGAATTAAAAGATATTCCTGCACTAAAAGAAGAACCCTATATAAATAATATTGACAACTATCGCGCCTTTATCGGTTATGAATTGATGTCTACAGATTTACCGAGGCAAGGCTATATAGAACATTCAAAATCTTGGACTGAAGTTATAAGAAACATATATGATTCGGATCAATTTGGAGGGCAACTAAAAAACCTACACTTTTTAAAAAACGATGCCGCCCAGATTAAATCAAGCAACTCACAGCCTGAAAACATCATGCAAAAGGCTTTTGAGCTTATCAAAAACAAAATGTCATGGGATAAAAACTACGGTGTTTTTCCTCATAAAAATTTAAAGATTGCCTATGAAAAGAAGACTGGAAATATAGCCGAAATCAATCTCTTACTCATTGGATTATTACGCGAATGCGGTCTAGATGCTCAACCCGTTTTGTCCCGTTCTATAAACCTGCCTAAACCGTTTTCGGCAAGGCCTGATGGATTTAATTATGTATTAGTAGCTGTTGACATCGCGGGGAATCGCGTCTTATTAGATGCTACCGAGAAATTAAGCAGTCCAAATGTATTACCTAAGCGCACATTACATAGTGAAGGCAAGTTGGTTTTTAATGATGGAAGTTTTGAAAACATAAATTTACAACCGACTAAAGCCAGTCAGATCAATACCATAATTCAAGCAGAAATTAATCATGATGGCAGCGTATCAGGCAAACAACGCTCAAACTACACGGGTCAAGAAGCTCTGAAATACAGAAAAAAATATCTAAGCCTAACTAAAAAAGAATTCAACGATCATTTAATTTACAAGGATCACTTAGACGCCTTAGTCAATTTCAACATCGAAAACCTAAATCAATTCAATGACCCTATAATTGAGACTATTGCATTTCAATGGAGAGATGGCATTACTATGAATGCCAATGACATGTATATTTCGCCATTATTATTTCTAAAGTTAAAGTCTAATCCTTTTAAGACTAAAGACAGAAAACATCCAGTACATTTTTCCTATCCCTCAGGCCATAGAAAAATTATTAGCCTTAAGATCCCCGAAGGATATAAGGTCTCATTTACACCCAAACCTATAAATATAGTGCTTCCAAACCAGATGGGCTCTTACCTGTTTAATATTAAAAAGGAAGGCAACACCCTCAATATAATTTCAAGCTTTAGGTTAAATACTGCCACTATTCCTTCCAAAATATATCCTGAATTAATATCCTTTTATGAACAACGCGTTTCAAAAGAAAATGAAAATATCGTTCTCATCAAACTATAATAGATTCTCAGAATCATCACAATAAACCCTCCCCAAAACAAAAAACCCATCCATATTTCTCGAAGCATTTGTAATCTAAGGTTCTAGATAGGACTTTAGTCATTTAAATATAACCAAGACCAATTGCAGCATTTAATTCATTAATGAGTTTCTCATCAGAAATGACCGGTTCTTGTAAATTAATTTTCTTAACAGTTTTCTTCCAAAAAAATAAGCTTAAAGTCATAGAGGTTCCAAACTCCTCAAATATTCCAGATTTCGCTGTTTCATAATAGGACATATAATTATGTTTCCCTTTATAAAAATCTACGCGTCTTATATTAGATCCTAAGAGCTTAATAAATTTAGTATAACCGTTTTTATATTCCATTCCGTTATACTTATCAGAAAAACTTAATGACATATTACCAATACCTACCCTAATTTCATCATGTAAAAAGCGAATATCTATAGCCGAATCACTGACTCCTTGAGGGTTTACCATAAACCAACAATCATCAACCCACTCACAATTAACATCTTCATCTTTAGAAATTAACAATTCTAAATGCTCAATATTTTTAATGAATTCCTGTTTATTCATATGAACGCGTTCAATGACTTAGTTTTTATTCTTTATTCTCTTGCCGTTGTTATAGAGCACAGTAATTACAGAACCGTCATCGTCATAGCACAATTCCTTCCCGTGTTTTTTCTTGCCCTTGTAATCACAACTATAAACTAATTTATCATTTTCAAATTGCTCAACTCGTATTTTATTAGCTCTCATATCATGCCAAATTATTTCTCTAATGCTTTCATCGAAACGATATTTAAATAGCTTAAAAGGAACATTTGGATATTCCTTATAATACTCCATCCTTTCGGCGGGAACTTTCCGGCTGCCATTATAATAAGATATTGCATACACAATAACCCCTTTGTCAATCCATTCTTCTTGAGCTAAATGCCCATTCCTGCGTTTCTGTTGGATTAATCCAGTATACAAACTATCATTAGCCCTTAGGAATACAAGATTATTCTCAAGATATACGTCTTTATATTTTACAGCAAATTGATCCTTAGACACCTGTCCCATGCACATAGATGTCACAAATAAAAATACTATTATAATTTTTTTCATATAAACGCGTCAAGTTGACTCGGTTTAATTTAAAGTTCAATATTAGTCATAATTTTGACAAAATAAATTCTAAAAGCTCAGAACAATTCCAAATCCATGAGATGATGGTTCAAGTCTAAAAGCTGTTTTTTTATCTAAACCTTGGTTATATCTAAGGATGGCCTCCTTTTTCTTTTTGTTCATAATTACGGCAAAAACTATAACCGCCATGGCCGATCCTAGCGTTCCAATCGTAGGACCAAGGCTAGATTCTTTTTTCCGCAATCTATCTACTGTCCAAATTGCAAAACCAGTTTCTACAGTAATGGCAGCATATGCGAGAGTTTTATAAGTATTTGACCCCTTCCATAGATTCAAGGCTTGGGGATTTGTCTTTAATAATGACATAAGTTGTTCTTTATCAATCCTATTAGAATCTTGATAGTATTCAGAACCCCAAAGACCAGAAAATACCGAAATTTCTTGAGCATTCAGCTGCGAAATAAAAAGAGTAAAAACAATGATGGAACTTGTTAAAAACTTTGCTTTCATGGATGATAATTAATTTTAGTGTTATAAATCTAACAGGCAGTATTTCATAGTATTTACGTCGATTGCCCGCTCTAGATTCCAAGCTAAAAAAAAGTTAACTTAGCGATCATCTCTTCGTTATCCTTTTTAGTAAATCTAATGATTTTAATTTCTTTAGTCTCATCTTTCCTTTATAGGAATTAAAAGAGATGATGCCACTCTGCCAATAAAATACAGCCAGGTAGCCGCTCCAATAAACTTAAATCCTTCTTCAATTATTTGGGTATATTGATAATCTAGGGGGATTTTAGACTGAATTAAGTCGGTTATAATGGAGGATGCAAGTAAAACACCTGCTAACAAAAAGGCAAAACCTGCAATTTCAATGATCATTTTAAAATGACGAATAAACAGAAACCCTATAAAAATAGCATAAACTAGATAACAGATTTTTTGACTGACATAACGATCATGTATCATAAAAAAATCATCGACGGCAAGTAACATTGATAGCGTACCTGTTAATATAAATAGTCCTTTGAAGTTTTTTTTTATAATAGTTTCACTCGTCAAAACGAAAAAATAACTAATTGCGGCTGAACAAACCCACAACCAAATTCCGATGTTTGATAGAAAGCCACGAAAACTTGACTCCCCACTTTGTTGAGCTGGGTCTCTTAAAATTTCCATAATTTCAAATCCTACAGATCTTAATCTAATAATTGAAAGGCTATAGAATATCAATGCAGGGATAACTACAACTAACAAACAATGAATTAGTTTCTTTGAAACTAAAATTTGGTTCAATATTAGTTTCATTTCCTTAAGATTAGTCATGTTTTTTTTTAAATTAACCATTTACAAGTCTGTAAAGTAGGCTTTTATTTAACTACTAGGAATACCCAATACTAGGTATTTTACAATTTGTTATAAAAAAATCCTGACTGAATTTTGTTCTTATCAGTCTCCATTGTGTATT
>Ga0105356_10001691_pt1 | contig 22055 bp, 20 predicted proteins | sample GOMGulsemesocosm_3_FD_83502 | JGI IMG/M metagenome (GOLD analysis project Ga0105356, IMG submission 83502) | Methane-oxidizing microbial communities from mesocosms in the Gulf of Mexico - GOM9D Gulf of Mexico | ecosystem: Environmental > Aquatic > Marine > Cold seeps | place: Gulf of Mexico... | reverse complement strand
CTTGGGCTTTCAACCATTCGTCGTTCGGTTCGGTAAATGATATACTTTGTCTTGACATAATTTTATGTTTTGGTGTAAATATACATCAAATACGAATCATTTCCAAATTGTTGCCAACTTAGAAATAAACGCATAGCGTTTATTTCTTCTATATATTGTTATTATATTTTTAGTAAATATAGACAAAAATCAGAAGGAATAATATTACGGAATACCCCAATTGCTAAACTTTTTATGCTAAAAAAATGAGGTTCCCATTTTGCTATGATTTAACGAAAAGCTGTTTAAGTTGTGGGAATAAGCTTCATTTGTCTTTTATGTACTGGACTAAATAGAATTAAAAAAGGGATGCATGTTTTTATATGTCTCCCTTTTAAAAGATGGATAGCTGAGATTTTGTTGTAAACTCTTCAAGAAATGTCATTCCTTTATAGGAGTTTCCTTTTTCATTCAGCTTTGGGCTCCAAACTGCGATTGTATATTTATTTGGATGAATAGCAATAATTCCGCCACCAACGCCACTCTTTCCTGGAAGTCCAACTTTAAAAGCAAATTCTCCAGATTCGTCATAAAATCCACAAGTTTGCATTAATGCATTTATCCTTTTTGATTGGCTTTTGCTCAGTATGGAGGTATTATCAAGTATTTTGCAGCCATTGTTGGCTAAAAACAAGAACAACTCAGAGAGTTCTTTGCAATTCATCTCTAGAGAACAAAGATCATAATAGAAATCAAGAACATCTGAAGGATTATTTTTAATATTTCCATAGGATTTAATGAAATTACATAAGGCCGCGTTGCGATATCCTATCGATTTTTCAGAGGCTGATATTTTATCTGAATAATTTATTTCTGAATTATTAGAAATACTTCTGACAAAAGCTAAAAACTCTTCTTTTGGATTTGTTAAGCTACTGATAAGAATATCTGAAATCACAATGGCACCAGAGTTTATAAATGGATTTCTAGGAATCCCTTGGTCAGCCTCAAGTTGAACTAGAGAATTAAACCCCGTACCTGAAGGTTCTACGCCAAGCCTTTTCCATATGTCTTCGCCAATAATGCTATATGCTAAGCAAAGGGAAAGCACTTTTGCTATACTCTGGATAGAGAATTTATCGTAACAATTACCTAATCCGAAATTAATTTGATCAATTGTCGATATATGAACTCCAAATTTTTCTGAATCAACATTAGCTAATTCAGGAATGAATGATGCTAATTGACCTTTATCCTCTAATTGATCTACATTTCTGTATACCTCTTTAATTATCTCTTTAAAATTCATGCTTCTTGATATTAATTGCACCCAAATCCTGGGAGTCAAAACATGTTGCTTAATCTATTTTATATAATTAATTTTTAACCCTAATTTGGTTATCCAAACAAGCGATTAAGAATAATCAATAAGCGAATATATTAGAAAATATTTTAAAAATCAATTCTTGGTATTTTCGAGTAATTAGTTTCCTATACGTTTCACGAAATATTCCCCTTTGCCCATTTCATTAGTCTCCTTAGAGTGCAAGGTGATGCTTATTTTGTCGTAGCCTTTGGCCGCTTGACTGCTTTGGTCTTGGGGATAGGCCTCCTCCGGTTTTTTAATCTGGATGAGGTAGCCATACATGATAGTGCCTCTGGCGTATTCGTCTATTTTATTAATGGAAACCACTTCAGCTTGATAACCGTTAAGTTGCACACTGAGTTCTTCCTTAGAAATTGTTTTTGGTGCAATATCTATGATGTCTAATTTGCCTTTAGGCAGTGCCAAAGCCTTGGTTAAACTCATTGGCCGGAAATAGATTTGATAAGTATCAAAAGGTCCCGTTTGGGGCTCGGAAGCATTGATACCATATACCTCCATTCGGTCGTATTGGGGGTTGATTTCTAAATCGTCATAAATTGGTAAATTCCAAGCCCAGTATTCCAGTTTGGTCTTCCCATAATCAGATTCTTTAATGGCATATAAACAGTAATAAGTGCCTTTTTCTACTTCAATAGAGAACTTTCCATTGCTATCTGTAAAGGTTTCATAAGCATTGTCAAAAAGGATTCTTTTATTGTTTACATCCAGATTGTTGATCTTATTTTTTAACCATACCGAAGCACTATCTACTGGTTTGTTGTTTTTATCAGTGACCGTACCATAAAGTGTTACGGTGTCCTGAGCAAAAGTTGATGAAGTTGCGATACAGAAAAGAATAAGAACTAGTATATTTTGAATTTTCATGATTGTTTTAATTTGGAGTTATTAATTAAGATTTAAGCGCGTTTTCAAGCCAGTTGCGAGTTTCTTTTGAAGTTTGTTGTTCTAATAAATCGAGGAAATCGGCTGTGTTTTTAATGCCTTGAGTACGCTTTAATTTTAGCAGATTAAACATCTGAGTGGTACCAATTTTGGATTCAAGGTCGTGAAGGATGACAGCACCTTTTTTATAAAGCACAGTATAAGCTGCATTACTCGAACGGTCAAAGTCCCAGATGGCAGGTGCATTTAAAATACTCTTTTTGTAGGCTTTAATATAGTCGTTATAAGTAGTAGTACTGATGCTGTCTCTTACGTATAATAAAGCACTATACTCTGCAAAAGATTCGTTGAGCCAATCTTGCCAGCTTGTTGCATCAGCTCCTGTAGCCCAAAAGTGAGCCACTTCATGGGCTATTGTTTTTTGAGTGCTTAAACCATATGATTTAATTCGAAGGGAAATAAAATTTGCACGGTTGTAACCTCCACCACCATTGGCAGAATGTTTAACCACAAACTTAATATAGGCTTCATCTTGTTTTGGGTAAATCTTTCCGAAATAGTTGAGTACGGTTTGACTTGTTTCTATTATTGATGCAATATCTGCTTCGGGAAAATCGGTGTAAATCGATTCGATGACTGTATTGTCCTTTTTAGCTTGATTAGATTTTAAATTTTTTGCGGCTATAATCACATTGTCATAAGCAGCCCAAGGTTGATTCATTTCCCAAAGCTCTCCTTTTTTAGTGATTTTTCCAGAGCCACTTACTTTATAAGTAGGATCTATAGAAATACTTAGCTTTGAAGTTGCCTTTCTACTGTTTATGTCTACAGGAAACCATGCATTATAAAATCCAATTTGTAGCCACTCATCAGTGAATGCCTCTGCAGAAGCTTCCATGCCAGTAAAATCACTTTCGTAATTCACATAAACAGAGATCCTGCCTTTCTTTTTTGAAGGATTATTAAATATTAACCCACGACCTTCATCAATGAAAATGATAGGAGTGGGTTTGTTAGATTCAAAACGATAGGTTAGTGGAGCACCATTAACGCTTATCTCATTAATTTTGGTGTTTTTCCATAGTACTGTTGCAATGCTTTCTTTTTGTTCGAAATCAATAGCAATAATGCCTTTAACTTTTATGATTTTTGATTTAACATCAATGTCAACATTCAAATCATAGGATTTAATTTGTTGGCCATAGGCAAAAGAAGATAACGCTGTAAGAGCAGCGAGAATGTATGTTTTTTTCATAGTGGTTGATAAAATACTTTAAATAATTTCTTATAAAGAGTCATTTAATCTGCCCGATGTTACACTTGTTTACAACTATTTTTTACTTTTTAAAGCTTCAATAATTTTTTCAGCCACGAGTTTAGAGGACAGATAGTTTTGTCCAGTAATTATATTGCCTTGAACTTCAACATGTGGCGTATTTCTTGGACTGTATTTAAAAGTCCCACCATGTGCTTCTACGGTTTTTTGAATTAAGAATGGAAATGTTTTAAAGTACGGAGCGTTTGTTCTTTCATAGGCATCCGGATAACCATTAATGCGTTTACCTGCAACCAAATATTTGCCATCCTTTGTTTTGAGATTGACAATTCCCGCTGTACCATGGCACACTGAAGAAATAATCCCATCATGATCTTCGTAAACCCCCATCACAAGCTTGTGTATTTCTGGGTTGGTAGGAACATCAAACATGGCACTTCCGCCACCAATATAGTGTACGGCCTTGTAGTCTTCAGACTTTAACTCTTTTGGTGTTTTGGTGTGTTCTAGAGCAAACATAAAGTCTCTGTTGTATACGTATTGTTTTTGAAGTGGATCCGAAGTATTAATATAGGCCAAAGGAATAGCACCTCCGTTGGGACTTACAAAATCAATGTTATATCCAGCCGTTATAAAGGTGTGATACGCATTGACAATTTCGGCAAAACTATTCCCAGTGTTAAGTGTTGAATTGCCATAATGGTGGGCATTGGATACCACAAACAAAATTTTGTCGCCGTGTTTCTTGCTTTCTTTACTGCATGCCGATTTGCTTATAATGAGCCATTTCCCATTTAGTTTTTTCAATATAAACATATCTATAAACTGAGTATTTCGTCTTGGGATTAGTATTTCCGCTTTTGCAAAAGCAATGTTCTCGAAAGTGTCAATAGATAAGATGCTGCCTATGCGACCATTGAAAGTTCCGGAAGTTCCTTTTTTAAACCAGGACTTATAAGTTGCAATTGGTACAATTCTTAAGCCTTTTTGTTTATTGTCTAGATATAGATTCGTGCTGTCGTGAAAGGCTTCACTAAATAGAGGGATATTATTGTAAGCCGTGCCATCAATATATTTTTGTATAGTGGTTTGTATTTGCTGTATATCGGATTGGGCTTGTAAATTAGACGTTAGAAGTAATAAAAATAAATAAATAAGATGTTTCATAATATGTGTATTGAAATTATAATTTCAGCAATATTATGAGGTTTGGATCGGGGAAGTGATACGTAAGTATACCTTAGGACTCCTAATGTATACATCGGGAATGCCAAGTTATTTAATTTGGATCATAAAACTTAGAAGGCGTGGTATTTGTTATTTTCTTAAAAGCCGTATAAAATGTGCTGTTCGAGTTAAAACCACAGCGTTCTGCAATGACTTCAATTTTAAGTTTTGAATTGCTTTTTAATAATCGTTTGGCTTCTTCAATTCGGTATTCATTTATAAATTGAGGGAAGTTTTTATTGAGATTATCGTTAATAAATTGCGATAATAGATGGGTTCTCATCTGGAGCTGCTTCGCCAGCTGAGGGAGTGTTAAATTGGGGTCCTTATAGAGCTCTTTTGCCTTTATAAGGGCATCTATTTTTGAGAATAATTGGTCTGCTTCAGAGGTTGGAATTTTTTGATTGGCATATTTATGTTGGGTTTGCGCATTTGGGTGTTTTCTGCTTTTGTGAAATAACAATAACCCTGATAAGTATAACACAAAAGAAAAGGATAATGCACCAACGATATAAGACGTGTATGAGGCAATAAAATAGGCCACCCAAATTAGAAATACCCCAAAAAACACACTTAATATCCAAGTATCATCATAGTTGAGAGTATTAATTTTAGAACCTAATTTTTTAAATCTGTCTTTGAGTAAAAATGCTGTAGCAATTATACAAATCAACCATTGGTAATAAATAATTTTAATCAAATGTTGTCCCCAAAGCTCAGTGTATTTTGGATATGGATATACAAAACCTATGATTATTACAAAAAGGATTAATGCTAAAGGAGGAAGGAACCATAAGGTGTTGGTTTTCTTGCCAATGTTGACTTTAGACTTAATATAGAAATATAAAAAAGGACCGATTAAAAAACAGGCCGATAGTCCAATTTGAAGAAATATTTTTGATAATTCGGGATTGAAATAGAAAAACACAGATTTTCCAATGCGAATACTTAAGGCGGCTAACAATCCACCTAATAAGAAATTAGAAATGTGCTTTGGTCTGGAAAAAAATAAGAAGTAGAAGCTTAGTAGCAATCCGTTGAATGCGCCTAAGGCACTAAAAAAGAATATTAATTGATTGTCAAACGTCATTTATTAAATTCTGTGATAGGCGAATTTAGTAGAAAATATTAAAACTCCACTTTATATTTGCATATTTTCTTTGAAGCCTGCACCATCAGAAAGGGATTTTTTTTAGTTGTCTAAAATGGCGATAATTCTTAGAGGAGCACCACTGCCTCCTTTGATTTTCATTGGTAAGGCAATGATTTTAAATCCTTTTTGAGGTAATTTATTAAGATTAGTTACATTTTCAAAAGCTGGAATATTCCGTTCTAGGAGCTTTATATGACTCTTAAAATATTGCGATTGACCATGATCAATGCTTGGTGTATCTATACCTATTGCATGGATACTGCGATTGTTGACTAGCCAATTTGCAGCTTCGTGAGAAAGCCCCGGAAAACGCAAGTGTTTAAGGGCTGCCTCACCACGTTTGTCGGTTCCAAGATATTTTTTTTTATCGGGGTAATATTTTGAAAATCCTGTTTGTAATAAAACAATACTTCCATTAGGAATTGATCCGTGTTTGTGTTCCCAATTTAAAAAATCATCAATACTTATTTGATAGTCAGGGTTATTAATGGCTTTAGAAGATACATCAATCTTAATTGCATTTCCAATTAAATGTTCTAATGGGATTTCGTCTACAGTTTGACCGTTTTTAGAAAAATGAATAGGAGCGTCAATATGTGTGCCCCCATGTTCTGCAGTTGCAAAATTATAGGCGGAATAATAAAACCCTTTATCTGTTTCTCCTTTGTAAACAGTATCTAATTCAAATTCTTTTGCCGTTACCCAATAGATTGTTTCATCTGAAAACTCATGTGTTAGATCAATAATCTGACTTTGCGAAACTTCAGTTTGAGTGGTTGAAGTTGATTCTTGTGTTTGACTAGAATAGTCATTGCAGTTTGTGAGTAAAGCAAAACTAAATATAATTACAAATGGGATGGATTTCATGTCTTTTATTTCTATGTATTACGTCGTTTAAGAAATTGAATGTCTCAATTAACTAAGATTGAAGAGGCCTATTGTTAGGGATTAAAGTTAAGTATAAAATATTGGTTTTCAGCGTGTTGTTTTAATTAAATATGTGACAGGGTTTTATATGCTTTCTTAAAAAAGAGTTAATTAACAGTACTGTAACAGCGTCAAATTTTGATTGTAACTACTTTTAAGCAAAACAATCAATAAAATCAAAAAATCTTATGAAACAATTAAACCAACTCAAATACATTGGACTATTTATAGCCATGATATGTATTAATTTAGACATTAACGCACAATTAAATACACCGCAAGGCAGTCAAAAGGCGTCAGTGTCTCAAACTGTTGGGATTTCAAAAATTTACATCGAATATTCAAGGCCTAGTGTAAATGGTCGTGAAGTTTGGGGAGCATTGGTTCCTTATGGCATGAATAATTTAGGTTTTGGAACAGCAAAAGAATCACCATGGAGAGCTGGAGCAAACGAAAACACTATAATTAAATTTACCAGTGATGTTACTATTGGAGGTAAGTCACTTAAAGCTGGAAAATATGGATTGCATATGATTATTCATGAAAATGATAAGGCTACAATAATTTTTTCTAAGAATCATACATCTTGGGGAAGTTATTTCTATGAGTCATCAGAAGATGCTTTAAAGGTTGAAGTAAATACGAGTACAATTCCACATACAGAGTTGTTAACTTATGACTTTATAAATGTTGATGCTACTTCGGCTACAGCAGCGCTTAAGTGGGAGAAGAAGCAGATTTCTTTTAAAATTGAATTGGACGTAACCACTATTGTTTTAGCAGATATTAGACGAAAAATGCGGGATCAGCCAGGGTTTAGTCGTCAAACTTGGGAGCAAGCAGCTAATTATGCATCGAATAACGGTGGTGATTTAAATGAAGCTTTAGGATGGATCAATAATGCTATTTCAGGTCAGTTTTTTAGTCAGCAAACTTTTGCTAATACTTCGATTAAAGCAGGGATTTTAAATAAGTTAGGACGTCAACAAGAAGGACTTGATGCAATGGATGCTTTTTTACCACAGGCAAGTATTCTTGAAGCACATCAATATGGAAGACAGCTAATTGCTTTAGGGCAGAAAGAAAGAGCATTAGAAGTGTTTAAAATGAATGTTAAGAAAAATAAAGGATCTTGGCCAGTACATTATGGAATGGCAAGAGGGTATTCTGCAGCTGGAAATTATAAATCGGCTTTGAAGCAATTAAAGTTAGCGTTAAACAATGCTCCAAATGCTGCCAGTAAAGGTAGAGTTCAAGCCAATATAGATAAATTAGAAAAAGGAGAAGATATCAATTAAAACACGTTCAGTTATGTTTTAAAAGCTCAATCAAGACAATTGGTTGAGCTTTTTTTGTTGGTTTAATAAGCGATTGTTTTTATGAAATTTATGCTCAAATCGTTTGATTTTTTTGTCAACCTGAAATGCGAATTATATTATTCATAAGCATCATTATAGGCCTCTTTTATTGAAGACCTTAAAAATGCATCGAAACCCGTTTTATAAGTGACTGCTCGCGTGTTCACCATTACTGCAATTTCAACACCATTTACAGGAAACATTTGGATTTGTGTGAGGACGCCTTGAGAAACATTTACATTACTATTATTTCCAATGCTTCCATTTTTACCGTAATATTTCCCATGTAATTCACGAAAATCACCATCAAAGTAGGAATCTAGACCCAAATAATTATCTTTGATTATAGTTCTGGCTTCATCTGAAACGATGACATTGGTATGTTCAAAAAAGGCATTTACAGCCGCCATTTCAATGACTGTCATATAATAACCACCGCCACCAGCAATATGCCCCCAGTCGCCATAGTTAATACCAGATACGCCATTAGAAATATCATTAATATTATAATAACGCGTAGGGTTATTATTTTCTTCTATAAAATCAATATTTGATAGGTTAATTTTATCGAAAAGTGCTTTTTGCATATAACTTCTATAAACCGCCTGAGTTGTTTGGTCGCTGTCTAAATTAGCAAGTGGGGCATTAGGTAGATTGTTTTGTAATGATGGAATTAATATTCTAAAAATCGCAAAATTGATATTGTCATAATCTGATTGATCAGGCGGAGGTATTGCAACGCCGTTGGCAACGGCTTGTTTTATGCCTGCATACGATAGGGTATTGTCAAAATCAGTATTTCCTGTATCAAGACCAGATTCATGTCTTAATAAATGCGCAAAAGTCATACTGTCCATATTAGGACCAAGATCCCAGGAATCTGGTAAATAGGGTTCTATTAAAGAATGAATCGTTAAGTTTAATTCTTCCAATAACTGCATAACTACAATGGTTGTATAAAACTTTGTGACACTAGCAATATTAATCTCTTTGTTAGCAGTCATTGTGGCCATTGTACCATCAGGTTCTTGAACGGCATTCCCAAATGCGCCAGATTTGACGAGTTGTCCGTTTTGAGTAATGGCATACGCCCATCCAATAGGGGAGTTGTTTCCCCAGTTAACATAATCGATAACATTTTGTTCAAATAAGTCTAAATTGAATTGCGGGAGTTCTGGTCCTGTTACTGTTTTTTTAGTATCGGTTTCACAGGAAAATAGCATTGTAATAATAACAATTGTTATCCCTTTTATTAATAAAAACCGAATTAAATGAAAATGAGTAGCCTTCATAATAAAGATTTTTAATTGAAGGTAAAGATAGTTAAAATACTGTGGGTAAGTTGTTTGTGTTGTATTTCTTTATGAGTATTAACTTATATAATTCCAAATGTTTTTGTATTTGCTGAGCTGTCTATATGTTTCTAAAATCACGTGGTTATCTAGACTAGACAGTGAAGGGTCAATCTTTAAGGTTTCCTTGGCATGGAGTCTGGCTTGTTGGAGGATGTCTTTATCCTTAACAATATCGGCTATTTTAAGGTTGAGCACGCCGCTTTGTTGTGTCCCCATAAGGTCTCCAGGGCCACGTAATTTTAGATCAACTTCGGCAATTTCGAAGCCGTCATTGGTTCTAACCATGGTTTCCAATCGAGTCTTGCTATCATTACTTAATTTATGACTGGTCATTAATATGCAATAACTTTGTTCGGCACCACGCCCTACACGTCCTCTTAATTGATGTAATTGTGATAATCCAAAGCGTTCAGCGCTCTCAATAATCATTACAGAGGCATTAGGCACATTTACACCAACTTCAATAACTGTTGTTGCCACCATGATTTGTGTTTCTCCTTTTATAAAACGCTGCATTTCGAAATCTTTATCTGCAGGTTTCATTTTTCCATGAACAATTGAGATTTGATATTTGGGTAATGGGAAATCTCTAACGATACTTTCATAGCCATCCATGAGATCTTTATAATCCATAGAGGAGCTTTCTTGAATTAGCGGATATACAATATAGACCTGTCTTTCTTTTTCAATTTCGTCACGAATAAATCGGAACACATTAAGTCGATTTTTATCGTAGCGATGTACTGTTTTTATCGACTTCCTTCCAGGGGGTAATTCGTCAATTATTGAGATGTCTAAATCGCCATAAACAGACATAGCTAAAGTACGTGGAATAGGGGTGGCGGTCATGACTAAAATATGTGGAGGGGATGTGTTTTTTTTCCAAAGTTTACTTCGCTGCGCCACTCCAAATCTGTGTTGTTCATCTATAATCGCAAGCCCTAAATTCTTAAATTTGACCTTATCTTCAAGCAAAGCATGGGTACCAATTAGGATGTCTAAGTCACCATTTTCTAAAGATTCATGGATTTTTCGTCGAGCTGAAGCTTTAGTTGAGCCAGTGAGTAGTTTAATATTGATATTGAGTTTGTTACAGTATTCAATTAATCCATTATAGTGCTGGACTGACAAAATTTCAGTCGGAGCCATTAAACAGGCCTGATATCCGTTGTCAAGGGCTATAAACATTGACATTAAGGCCACGATGGTTTTTCCAGATCCTACATCGCCTTGAAGTAAGCGATTCATTTGTGCATTACTTCCTAGATCTTGACGAATCTCCTTAATTACTCTTTTTTGAGCTTGGGTTAAATCAAAGGGTAAATGTGATTTGAAAAAGGAATTAAAATGATCTCCAACTTTTGGAAATGGAAATCCTTTGACTTTTGATTTATGAATTAAATTCTTTAAAATTAGTTGTAACTGAATATAAAATAATTCTTCAAATTTCAATCGAAATTGAGCTTTTGAAAGGAGCTCCTGATCCTTCGGAAAATGGACGTTAAACAGGGCTTCTTTTTTTGATAATAATTGCAGGTCTTTAAGCTGTTTTTTAGTGAGCGTTTCAGTAAATCGTCCTTTGGTTTCCAAAAATAATTGTTGCATAATTTTGTTAATTACGCGATTCGTAATTCCCCGAGTTGATAATTTTTCTGTCGAAGGATATACGGCTTGCATTCCGGAGCGTAAGTTTTTTTGATGCGCTTCTAGTGGTTCCATTTCTGGATGTGGCATACTAAATTTACCATTAAACCAATTTGTCTTTCCGAAAATCACAACAGGTTTATTGATTTTTATACTCTCTTTTATCCATTTTTGACCTTTAAACCACACAAGTTCCATACTACCGGTGTCATCTTGAAATGTGGCGACCAATCGTTTACCTCGTTTTTGAGAGACTTCTTTTAGGTTGGTAATTTTTCCAATAATTTGTACATCAGCATTACTGCGCTGTAAACTATTAATTTTATAATATTTCGTTCTGTCTATATAGCGATGAGGAAATAGGTTGAGCAGGTCTTGATAGGTGCGTATGCCTAGCTCTTTACGCAATAAATCGGCGCGATTAGGACCTACACCTTTCAGGTAGTCAATTGGAGTTTGTAGAATAACAGAATTCATAAAACTAAAATAATTCTTTTAGACATAATGACAACTATAATTGTTATTTTGGTTTAATAAATATTTAAAACAATATATGAGGGCATTAGTAATTTCAGGCGGAGGAAGTAAAGGGGCGTTTGCTGGTGGTGTAGCGCAATATCTTATTGAAGAAAAAGGAAGGAAATATGATATATATTTAGGGACGTCTACTGGAAGTTTGCTGGTACCTCATTTTGCAGCAAACGAAATATCTAAGGTCTATAATATTTTTACTAACGTTACGCAAAGAGATATTTTTAGTGTGAGCCCTTTTGTACAACGTAAAAAAGGAAACCGTGAGTTTGTATCTATCAATTTTATCAACTCCATTTGGCAATTCATCAAAATGAAGCGCACCTTTGGAGAGAGTAAGTCCCTTCGCAGGCATATAAAACGAAATTTCACCCTTGAGGAGTTTGACAGAATCCGAGAAACTTGTGAAGATGTAGTGGTCACAGTTTCTAATTTGTCAAAAAACAGGGTAGAGTATAAGTCTATTAATGATTGTACTTATGAAGAGTTTTGTAATTGGATATGGATTTCTTGCAATTATATTCCATTTATGTCATTGGCAACTGTCAATGGTTTTGAATATGCTGATGGAGGACTAGGTTGTGTGGTTCCAATTCGGGAAGCAATTGAACGAGGAGCCACCGTAATTGATGCCGTAATATTAGAATCGGAGCGTATGGTGGGTAATAAGGTGCTGGGTAAAAACCCATTCTCATTGATGATTAGTTTATTTGGACATTTATTAGAGCAGGTTGAAAAACATGATGTCACCATAGGTAAACTTGCAGCAAAAAATAAGAATGTGACCCTTAATTTATATTATACACCAACAAAGCTTACTGAGAACTCTTTGATCTTTAGTAAACGCCTAATGGTAAAATGGTGGCAAGAAGGCTTCGACTATGCCAAAAAGCAAAATAAAGATTTGGATTCAAATGAGCTTAAGAATGGTTTTGTTTAAGGAGGTGTATTTTGTTTAAACAAGAATAGAGCAAAATTGACAACTCTATTGGTCAAATAGAGAATGGTTACCACATATCACTCACTTCTTTTTTAATATAAGATAATGCGGCATCACTAGGAGCAAGTTTCTCCATCATCTCAGTAAGAATAACTTCTCTCAGTTTATTTGCTGTCCCCGTTTTTTCTAATAATCCTGCTTTTCTAATCAATTGGATAGTGGCGTTTTTAGCAGCTACGATAATGTTCCAACAATCATCGCTAATATAAATTTGTTGGGAAAGGTTGTGTTCAAATTCTTGCTCAATATTGGCTACGAGAAAGGATTCGTAATCTTCTTCATTTTCACTTGTTGGTTTAACTCTAATAAGTAATTTTGAAGGCGTAATACGCTCTAAGAACAAAACCATGCGCTCATAGGCTTGTAAACGTAAGGGCATTGCGTTTACTTGAAGATCTTTATGTAACAAAAAACGGCGTCTGCCATCTTCATTTTTAATATGTTCTTTAAAAAAATAATATGCGATCATTCCAGTAATTAAAGAAGGGACTGCGTAAAGAAATACTTCAAATATTTTTTCTAATTCCATAAAGTTATTTTTTAAGTAAGGCTAATAAAGTAATCTGATTAAATTCCAAATTCGGAATTTCAAAAGTTAGTAACAATGGCTTCATAAGGTCCAATAATAATCAACTATCATTTTCCTCCCAAATATATACAATCTTTTAAAGACTGCATGCTTTTAAATGGAACTTGGATTTTAGTATATAAGTAGGTTTTATCTAACTCTTTTGATAAATAATGATCATCAACATTAACATTGACATCGTTCATTTTAAACTGGCAAGGATGTTCGTAACCAGCCGCATGAGTAATCTCAATGAGTTCTTTTTTAAAGGTTTTGAAATATTGAGCCAGGCGTTCTGCTTTAAGAGGTACATTTATACCGTTCTGCAACCATTTGTTTTGGGTTGCAATGCCAGTGGGACATCGGTTTGTATGGCAAACTTGAGCTTGGACACAGCCAATGCTCATCATGGCTTCTCTGGCAACATTGATACAATCTGCTCCCATAGCAAAAGCCATTGCTGCCTTAGCAGGAAAACCTAACTTTCCACTTGCAATAAAGACGATGCGATTAGCAAGTCCGCGATCATTAAACATTTTGTATAAATCACTAAATCCATACACCCATGGAAGTGAGACATGATCGGCAAAACTAGGAGGTGCTGCACCAGTACCTCCTTCGCCGCCATCTACAGTAATAAAATCCGGACCTCGATTATCCGATTTCATAATGGAAGCAAGTTCTTCCCATTGTTCTAGTTTCCCTATTGCCGCTTTGATACCCACGGGAAGTCCTGTAGCTTGTGCAATACGTTCAATAAAATTGACCATTTCAGATACATTAGAAAAGGCAGTATGATTAGGCGGTGATAACACATCCTTTCCAACTTCTACGCCTCTAATGCCAGCAATTTCTTTTGTAATTTTTGCGCCTGGAAGGACGCCACCTTTACCGGGTTTTGCCCCTTGAGATAATTTGATTTCAACGGCTTTTATAAATGGATTCTCTGATACTAGTTTAACCAATTTATCCATTGAAAAATTTCCTTCATCATCTCTTACTCCAAAATATCCTGTGCCAAAATGAAAAATGACATCACCTCCATAACTGTGGTATGGTGATAAGCCTCCTTCACCAGTATTGTGATATGCTCCAGCTAATTTAATGCCATTGTTTAACGAGGCAATGGCCTTTGCTGAAAGCGACCCAAAACTCATTGCCGATACATTGATAACAGATGCTGGCCTATAAGGTTTTTCACGCTTATTATATGCACCAATTACCTTTGCACATGGTAAAAAGCATTTATCGATGGAGTTTGGATGATCTTTGCCAATTTTATAAGGAATCATGGCATTATTAATAAAGATGTGCTGGTGGGCATAAATATCTCTATCTGTACCAAATCCTTCGTAGTTGTTTTCCTTTTTTGCCGAAGCATAAATCCATCCACGTTCAATTCTGTTGAATGGAAGTTCTTCTCTGTTATTAGCGACAAAATACTGTCTCATTTCAGGCCCAATACTCTCAAAAAGATATCGGATATGTCCAATAATTGGATAGTTATGACTTATAGTATGTCGTTTTTGCAATACATCTCGTATAGCAATAATAAGGATTACAATAAGAATCCAAACCCACCATGATACTTGTGATAATAAATCCAATTTAAAATGTTTGTATTAGTTATTTAAATAATCAAGAGACATTTGAATAAATGTTTTTACACCTAATAACATACCGCTCTCGTCAATAAAGAAATCTGGAGTATGGTGAGGGAAAGCTTGTGTTGTTCCTGGTGCCATACCTCCTAAAAAGAAATACAGACCTGGCACTTCTTGTTGAAAGAATGAAAAATCTTCCGCGCCTGTTATCGCTTTTATTTCTATAACTCGATCGTCACCCGCGGCTTTCTTTAAAGAGGGCAGCATTTGACTTGTTAACTTAGGGTCGTTGTAGGTAATAGGGTAGCCTTCATCAATACTTATTGTGGCTTCTGCTCTGTAAGCTTTTGCAATTGCAGGCACCATTTCTTTCATACGCTTATGAATATTTGACTGCATATCAACATCTAAAGTTCTTAAGGTTCCAATGATTTGAGCAGATTCTGGAATGATATTACTTCTCACTCCACTTGAGATTTTTCCAATGGATAGTACAACGGCTTCGTTGGTTAAAGGCATTTCTCTGCTCACAAGTGTTTGTAGACCATCAATAATTTTCACGCTTGCCATAATAGGATCAACGCCTCCCCAAGGCATAGAGCCATGAGTTTGTTTTCCTTTGACATTAATTTCAAAACTATTTACAGCGGCCATGGTACCTCCAGATTTATATGCAATAGTGTTTACGGGTTGAGATGAACCTATGTGTAATCCAAAAATAGCATCTACTTTAGGATTCTCTAAAACCCCTTCTTTTACCATTAATTTCGCACCACCTTCTTCTCCAGGAGGAGCTCCTTCTTCAGCAGGTTGAAAAATAAATTTAATTGTGCCTTTAATTTTATTTTTGTTCTTAGATAAAATTTCTGCAACGCCCATTAAAATGGCGATGTGTGTGTCGTGACCACAGGCATGCATTACAGGAACTTCTTCGCCTCGAAACTCGCCTTTAGCTTGAGATTTGAATGGCAAATCTGCACGTTCTGGAACGGGTAGGGCGTCAATATCGGCACGAAGCGCTAGTACTTTCCCCTTTTTTTTTCCTTTTAAAATCCCTACAACTCCAGTATGAGCAATTCCGGTCTGTACTTCTAGTCCTAATGATTTTAAATGCGCTGCAATTTTTTCGGCAGTTTTAAATTCCCTATTGGATAATTCAGGGTTCTGATGAAAATCTCGGCGCCATTCAATGACTTTAGACTCAATATCTGTAATCTCAGAGTCTAATCCATGTTGTGAATACCCAACATAACTGGATAAAATAGCAATAGTTAGTAGTAATTTTTTCATGACTTTGTATTTGTGGTTAGTATCGTTTATAATTAGACTGCGCTCAATGAAAAAAGTCACACAGCCTATAATGAAATATTAGCGACTTATCATAGATATTTCATGGTGATTGATTTATAGTTTTAAAAATGTATAACCGTTAATTTGATATTGTAAAAGTGCGGTCATCGCCGATAGCGCAAATTTCACATTAGGATTAGCATTATCGTGAGTTATCCCTCTAACTCCAGCTGTTTGCCCACAAATAATAATTTCAACCCCTGCTTCAGTCAATTGGTTGATAAGTTCAAAATTTGGATTATTTACACCATATTTTTTATTATATGTTTCATTGTTTAATACATCTTGCCAAGCACCACCATGAATAGTCATTGCTACTTTAAGTTGATTCTTCTCCATGCCCTCATTGGCATGCATATTTAAAAATCGAGCCGCAGTGGCAATATATTTATTTGGAACACTTTTATCTTCTGAAGTTTTTGTAATGTCAAAAATAACTTTAAACTCAGCATTTGTTTCTGTTTTGACATCTGGATTCTCAACCTTATAGAATTTACCATAATCTTCAATTACTTCCCCTTGAATAGGGCTGTTTTGGGAAATTAATAAGCAAGTTGAACCAAGGAAAACACACAATAGGGCACTTAATTTATTCATAGGAGATAAAATTTTTGCTTTAAAGATATTTAAATTTTTATGAAACAATAGATAGTTTAAGAATTGTTTATAATTAATCATATATACATTATAATATACGGTCAACATTGGCTAATTTCACGCATTAAAACAAATTAGATTGGAAAAGTATTTAAGTCAGTTAAATGAGGCACAATTGGCCCCAACACTACAAAAGGAGGGAGCAATGATCGTTATTGCAGGAGCTGGTTCTGGAAAAACACGGGTGCTTACTTATAGGATTGCATATTTAATGAGTCAAGGCGTTGATGCTTTTAATATTTTAACTCTAACGTTTACAAATAAGGCTGCTCGTGAGATGAAAGAGCGAATAGCAGCAATTGTTGGAGCTAGTGAAGCGAAAAACATTTGGATGGGAACTTTTCATTCGGTTTTTGCAAAAATATTGCGTTCTGAATCTGGTAAACTTGGTTATCCAAGTAATTTTACCATTTATGATTCTCAGGATTCACAACGTTTAATAGGTGCTATTATTAAAGAGATGGGTTTGGATAAGGATGTATATAAAACCAAGCAAATTCATTCTCGTATTTCATCTTATAAAAACAACTTAATTACAGTTAAAGCATATCTTCAAAATCCTGAATTGAAAGAGGCCGATTTAATGGCAAGAAGGCCACGGTTAGGAGATATTTATCAAGAATACGTGGACCGATGTTTTAAAGCAGGTGCCATGGATTTTGATGATTTATTATTAAAAACCAATGAATTGTTAACACGATTCCCAGAGGTGTTGGCCAAATATCAAAATAAATTCCGATATATTTTGGTAGATGAGTACCAAGATACTAATCATTCTCAATATTTAATTGTAAAAGCATTATCTGACAAATTTCAAAACATATGTGTTGTAGGTGATGATGCTCAAAGTATTTATGCCTTCCGTGGTGCTAATATTAATAATATTTTAAATTTTCAAAAAGATTACGATAATGTGAAAGTTTATAAGTTAGAGCAAAATTACCGTTCTACTAAAACTATTGTAAATGCAGCAAACTCTATTATAGATAAAAATCAAACCAAGCTTGAAAAAATTGTTTGGACTGCAAATGATGAGGGAGCAAAAATAAAAGTGAATCGTTCGTTAAACGATGGAGATGAAGGGCGTTATGTAGCAAGCTCTATTTTTGAAAACAAAATGCAAGACCAACTACCAAATAGTGATTTTGCAGTTTTATATAGAACAAATTCACAGTCTCGTGCTATAGAAGAAGCCTTGCGAAAAAGAGATATACCTTATAGGATTTATGGAGGCTTGTCTTTTTATCAACGTAAGGAAATTAAAGATGTGTTGTCTTATTTGCGATTGGTTATAAACCCTGCAGATGAAGAAGCCTTAAAGCGAATAATTAATTTTCCGGCAAGAGGTATTGGGCAAACAACGATAGATAGATTGTTGGTCGCTGCAAATGGGTATAAACGTTCTATTTTTGAAGTATTACAGCATTTAGACAAAATTGATATCAAGATAAATTCCGGAACTCGCGGAAAACTACAAGATTTTGTTTTAATGATTGAAAGTTTTCAGGTCATGAATCAAACAGCCAATGTTTTTGAATTGGCAGAACATGTTGCTAAAGTTACTGGTATTGTCAAAGAGTTTGGGAAAGATGGCACACCAGAAGGAGTTGCTAAAATGGAGAATATCGAGGAACTTCTTAATGGTATGAACGATTTTGTGGAAGGACAAAAGGAAATCGTTGATGCTACAGGGTCTTTGGCAGAGTTTTTAGAAGATGTTGCGCTAGCGACTGATATTGATGCAGATAAAGGTGATGCTAATCATGTAGCATTAATGACCATCCACTTAGCGAAAGGATTGGAATTTCCTTATGTGTATATTGTGGGCTTAGAAGAAGATTTGTTTCCAAGTGCAATGAGTATGAATACTCGAAGTGAGCTGGAAGAAGAACGTCGTTTGTTTTATGTGGCATTAACCCGAGCAGAAAAACAGGCTTATTTAACATATGCCTTAACACGATATCGATGGGGAAAATTAATTGATGCAGAGCCTAGTCGTTTTATTGAAGAAATAGATGACGAATATTTAGAGATATTAACACCCTTAGAGGAGCGTCGATTTAACCCAATGTTGGATGCAGATATATTTGGAGATATCGTCCCAGAAAAAAACAGGAAAGTAGCCTCTGATAAAATTAGATTTAAACCAGCAAAGCAGCCTGTTTTTACAAAGAAAAAGATGAAAAAAGCGCCACCGGAAAGTGTGAAAATTAGTGCGCCAAAACATTTGAAACCTGTAGCTAAAACTAATGGTAATACAAATTTGTTTGATAGTAAGTTAACAGTAGGCAATTTTGTAAAACATTTACGTTTTGGAAAAGGAGAAGTGCTTAAAATAGAGGGCAAAGGAGCAGATGTGAAGGCCGAAATTAACTTTGAGACAGGTGGGGTTAAAAAGTTGTTATTGCGTTTTGCAAAACTTGAAATTATAGGATAATGGCAGAAATTATTAGAATTTATGAAGAAAACCCAAATCAAGCAGCCGTAGAAAAAGTGGTTGCTGTTTTAAAACGAGGAGGATTAATTATTTATCCAACTGATACCGTTTATGGGTTGGGTTGTGATATCACAAATTCTAAAGCTTTAGATCGTATAGCAAAATTAAAAGGGGTGAAATTGGAAAAGGCGAACTTTTCATTTATATGCCACGATTTAAGTAATTTAAGTGATTATGTGAAGCAAATTGACAGCTCTACATTTAAAGTTTTAAAACGCGCCCTCCCTGGACCATATACCTTTATTCTTCCAGGAGCAAAAACATTACCAAGCGCATTCAAAAAAAAGAAGACTGTTGGTATTCGTGTGCCAAATAATAATATTGCTTTAGATATTGTAAAGCTTTTGGGGAATCCAATCGTGTCAACATCTATTTATGATGAGGACGAAATATTGGAGTACACTACAGATCCAGAGCTGATTCTTGAAAAGTGGGATGCAAAAGTAGACCTTGTCATTGATGGAGGCTATGGTGATAATGAAGCTTCAACCGTCATAGATTTTTCTGGAGAAGAACCCCTTGTTATAAGAGAAGGTAAAGGTGGGTTAGAAATCTTTTAATGCATGCAATTCTTTATAGAAGCTCCAGAAATTAGAAATTGCAACCTTACGATAAAAATTATTTAACCTGACTCCTATAATTTATCAGTTTGATTAAGGTTATCTAAAATTTCTACATTTTGCTTAATTATAATATTGAGCTTATCGTCACTGGTCAAATACTTGTTCCGTTCTTCATTCACGATATTTTCTGCATATTTTGATTCCCCAAATACTAAAAAATTTATATCAATATCTAATTTACTAGATATTTGACGGATTACATCCAAGCTGGGCTCAGGGTATTTGCCGTTACGATTTTCTACAGAAAATAAGCGGGTGAGCTTATAAGATGGTTTTATTTCAACCAACCGACAAAATTCTGAAAAATTGTCTTTGGCGTATTTTTCAACTAGTTGTTTTATGCGTTTGTTAATTTCGGGCAATTCCATAAAATAAGACACTAAATAATCTACGTTACTAATAAATAGGAATATTATTACTAAATAATTAGTATTTCAGCTAATATTTTAGTAGTTTTATTCTCGAACAGGTGTTAATAATATGTCATAAATATATCAATAATATATCAATAATAAAATTACGTATCAATGATTTCTAAAACTCAAAAAGAAAAGCTACAGAAGTATTTAAAGATAGATTGGGTTCCCGAAGTACTTGATGAGTTAAGGGATCGCAATATTAAATCTTCTAAAGGAGCATCATATAGTGAAAGCATGATTAGAATGGTGTTCATTGGGAAAATAGAGCATATGGCTATCGAGGAAGCAATATTTAAAGTGTTTGAAAGTCGAAGACAAGTTTTTGAAGCCTACGAAAAGAAAAAAGAACAAATGTTATCAAAAGAATGAAGAAGAGAGAGTTTATAAAGCAGGTTATTTTTGCACTTATTCTAATTATTGTATTAATAATAATTGTGCTTAATATTTATGCAGAGTATTCTATTGAATAATTTTGAGGTTTAAAAAAAGAAGACGTATAATATTATTTAAAATTTAAATTGAATTTGACAGGGCCATGAGTGAGATGGGAAGTTATTGTATGTAATGTCTTAAATATTCGTAGATATGATGATTAGTTGGGCTATTGAATTAATCGCTCAATTTTATGAAAAGTATTTAAGAATATTATGTGGCTTTTGTCATTTAAGCCTGTCAGTATTAATCATGGCAGGCTTTTTTTTTCCGATTTAGAATCTTATATCTGTGCTATGTGTAAGAGTATAAAAAAAGCCCAACCTTTCGGTTGAGCTTCAATTTTAATTTTATCTGAAATTATTTCCCTGAAGAAAGGTCTTTCATTTCCTTTTCAATCATATCATAGAATTGATCAATCTTAGGCATGATTACAATACGAGTACGTCTGTTTCTTGCTCTGTTTTCAGCATTATCATTTTCTACTAAAGGAACATAATGACTACGACCAGCAGCAATTAAGCGTTGTGGGTTTACATCTAAACTTTCAAGAACTCTTACAATAGAGGTAGAACGTTTAACACTTAAATCCCAGTTGTCAATTAACACACCTTTTTGGAATGATCTGCTATCTGTATGACCTTCTACCATACATTCAAAGTCTGGTTTACCGTTAACAACAGTAGCAACTTTAGCTAATACATCTTTAGCTTTAGAAGTTACAGTATAGCTTCCAGTGTTAAATAATAATTTATCAGCAATAGAAATAAATACAACTCCCTTTTCAACATTTATTTCAATATCTGGATCGTTAATACCTACTTCACGTTTCAAACTTGTTACAAGAGCCAGTGTAACACTGTCTTTTTTGTTTAAGGCGTCTTGTAAACGTGTTATTTTAAGATCTTTTTCTTTAATACTTTCCAAAGTTCTTTCAACATTATCTGCTCCTTTGGCAGTTAACATTGTTAAGTCTTGGTTGCTTTGGATTAAACTCCTGTTTGAGTTTCTCAAGTCAGTAATTTGTCCTTCAAGAGCATTGGCACGAGCTGTTGCAGCAGCTTCATCAGATAAGCATGCATTTAGCTTAACTGTTGCTGAATTTAGCAAATCTTGTGTTTCCTTTTGTTTTGTTTCAAGCGCAGCAAATTCTTTCTTTGATACACATGAGCTTAATAAGAGCATT
>Ga0105356_10001689_pt1 | contig 22067 bp, 19 predicted proteins | sample GOMGulsemesocosm_3_FD_83502 | JGI IMG/M metagenome (GOLD analysis project Ga0105356, IMG submission 83502) | Methane-oxidizing microbial communities from mesocosms in the Gulf of Mexico - GOM9D Gulf of Mexico | ecosystem: Environmental > Aquatic > Marine > Cold seeps | place: Gulf of Mexico... | reverse complement strand
AGACATAAACACCATCTTGTGTGTTTTTAAGGACAATAGGGATATTATTTCTTGAAAGACGTAAGTTTTTACTTAAAATACTCTCATCCATGGTTAGAATGTATTTTCCATTAGGGAGATAGAACTCAAAATGACCATTTTTATCTGTTAATGTGCTGTATATGTGTTCTTTGGATGCTGTTATTTTTATGCGAGATAAATCGATTGGTTTTTCATCAGCAACTGCAATTTTTTGTCTGTCTAATATAACATCTCCATATATTTTTACACCTCTTACAAAAGGGAGGTAGTGTTTCTCGTCTTTACCAACATAAAGTGAATCTTGAATATTGGGGAACCAACCATCTAATTTTTCTAAGTTAAAAACATCTAAGGAGTATTTTTTATTAGGTACTTTATTGATTTTAGCATACCCGCTAGTACTTGTAATTACTTCATTATCTCCCAATTTTATAACAATGTTCTTAAGAGTCGATTCATCCAAATCTTTCAAGCCATTTCCATTGATATCTAAGAAGGAAATAAACTCAATGTTTGAAGATTTCTTTTTAAGAAAGGGGATAGGAATACCAAACTCTTTTCGCAGACTAAAACCTATGTTTATGTTCGAGTTGACCGTTTTTCCAGTTCTGTTGGTACTAAAGTTAAATTGATCCGTGTCCAAATCAATCAAGTCAGAATAATCAACACTGTTGTAAGAATACCCTATTTTTAAACTATATCTCCAGCCTTTTGGGGTGAAATAAAACAATTCAGGATAAACACCAATAGAGTTGTTTTTTGAAAGATTTCTATAGTTGTAGCTTATGTTTGATTCCAATATCAAACGATTATTTTTAAAAACGTATTGATTCTGTAGTGAGAGTCTTAATAATTGTGGAATAATATTCTGATCTGCTACATTTTGAACACTATTGGTTGAAAAGGTTCCAAAATTGTATTTTGTTGTGAAATTCCATATTTTGTATCGTGTTAAGGATGAAAATTCAAAGCTAAATAAATCTTCTGTAGGAGTATCTAACATGGCTTTGGTATATCCTGCTTTTAAAAAGATAGAGGAAATAAAATTTTTGTTATAATTGTAGTTTGAAGTCCTGAATGAAAGTCCTCTAGAATGTATTTTTTGAAATAAGATGTTTTTATAGTCGTAATAAATTCCGGGTTGAATAGACCCAAATTTATTTTTTTTAGAGAATACAATATTGTTAAATAACAATTCTTGTTTGTATGCTGCATTGTTGTTAAAACTAGATGAAGATTTTATTATTTGGTACGAGTTGGTCATATAGGAGTACCACCCTTTACCCAGTTCGTAATTTATTCTGTGAGAAGCACTTAAGCGCTCAAAATTACCGCCACTGAAATTTTTATCGTTGTAGCGGGCGTTTAGACTGGATTTAAGTCTTTTTGTAAATGCAGTTGAAAAACTCGTTCCAAATAAAAAACCTTTCGTATCTGCAGTAAGTGCATTTTTCCTTATAGAATGTGCGACTAAAAAGCTCAAGCTATTCCTTCGGTTGATTTTTATTTGGGGTTGTATCGAGATAATATTGGAAGATTTGTTGAATCTATTGTCTTCGCTTCGACCAGCACGCGTAATTATTTTTAAGAAATTGGAAAATCTAAATTTGTGAGTTACTCCAAAAGATCTACTATTTGCATTTGAAAACAATCCATTAGCTCCAATGTAAAAACCACTTAGTTTATGTTGATCATTGATTTGATAAGAACCTCTCAGACCTTTTCCATAACTAGAGATACCTATAATATCTGCACTAACTTGCCCTATCTCCAGTGTTGTTCTATCGTTAAAGTAACCGATGTACCATGGGATATCTTGAAAGAAACTATTGCTATAATAGTTTTTTGTGTAATTTAATTCCGCTGAGTAAACAACATTGGAGGTGGCATTTAATTTTTTAAATCCTCGTAAACTCATAGACATAAATGGAAAATCATTCAGAAGATTTTGAACATTCATTTCTAAGGTAACAGGAAACGATGGATACCCATAGGGTTGTAATTCTATTTCGTTAGGCAACTTGATAAAGGCAATTTTATTTGCTTTTTTGTAGACATTTTTACCCAAGCTTTTGGGCTCACTACTGTTTATTACCATTCCATATTTTTTGAAGTATTCGTTGGTATAAGGAACGTAATTTGAAATTGAAACTTTTTTCTTGTTGCGCTGGTCTAGTTTGATTGCAGAAGCAAAGTAGCTTAGTTTCGCTTCTTCTCCAACAGCAAGAGATAATGTTTTATTTGGACTGATAATTTTTTTCTCGATATCTGAGGTGTCTGATAAAAACAAGTCTTTTTTTGGGAATAAATGATTTACATAAATGTCTTGTTTGTAATTTCCTTTATTGATGATTGAGTATTCAAATTTTTTATTATACTCATCATTTTTAAAATAAAAACGATTGGCTGTTTTAACAATGACATCCCATGAAATTTTCTTTTTTGTTTTTAGAACAAAAGAGTTGTCTCCAATTTGTTGACCATCTAAATCTATGAGGAAACTATTTATAATGATTTCACTACTACCTGAGTTTAATTTGGAAGGAATTAAAAGTACTGGGATAACCAAGGTATCCTTTACCGATAGGTTGTATATTTTGTCATATGCAATTATACTATTCCAATTATTAGGTAATAGAACGTCTAAAGTAAAATTTATATTTTCTTTACCATTGTTAACAACCATTAGAACATTGGAAACCAAGCTTCCTTTTTTTAGCTCAATTTCAGGTTTGTTAAAACGTGTTCGTACCTTATCAGTTGTAGTACCTTTGAATAAATTAGGTATAGTATCTGATTTTATTTCTTCTTTTTTTTGGGAATAAGATGTAAGATTAAAACTGACTATTATAAGAAATAGCAGTGTTTTAAAATAAGTATTAAGAGATGTTGTCAGCCTCAATTTGGTGTTAAATGTTTTCTTCTAAACGAAAATTAAAAGTCAGGGCAAACCTTCCAGGGTTGAAGGTCATACCAGGTTTTATACGGATTTCAATTTTAAATGTAAATTCTTGATAATTACTTATATAGTCTCCAGGTCCATTTACATTTTCCACGCAGCTATTTGCAGGTTTGATATCCAGTATCATTGGTTTTATGATTTGAATAATATCTGTAACATCTGTTAAGGCAATAAAATTTCCATCAATATGAGAAGTTTCACAATCGTTTGTAACTTTTAGTTCCAAAATACTAAGTAAAGGGTTTTGACCCAATCCATTGCTATATAAATTTAATTCTTCCCATTCATCAATAGGAGCTCCATTATTGTCTATGTTAAGATATAAATTCCAAGAGCATAGTGGATCAACTACCGGTTTGTTTTCTACTTTTACCTTTAATCTTGCTAGAGTTGTTCTAGGAAAACCTCCTTCATAAGAGCTAAAGTCATTAAAAGTAAATAAATTATTTCCTTGATTTTCTAACATTAATTCTACAGAACCGCAATGGGTTTGAGCATAGGTCCTATGCAGACTTAGAGACAATGAAAATAAAGTGAATATAATCAATCGATACATGAGTCAAAGATAAAATAATAATAGCAAAAAGGATGTAGAAAACTACATCCTTTTTAATATTATTTATTTAGTGTTTTTTATTGGTCTTCTAACAATACATATTGTACATACATTGTGTAAACACCAGGTTCAGCATAAGAAGCTGCCGTATTTGCAGATACAATATCTTCTGCATTATCATCAGCATCAAAAGCCATAGGGAAAATAGCTGGCAGTCCAGGTAAAATTCTATAGTCAATAGCATAATAGAAATCAGAAGATCTTCCTGTTTGAGTCATATAACTTCCACCTGGCATAAAATCTCCAGCAGCCAAGGCTCCTTTGTGACCAGCAATGTATTTGTCAGTTTCATCAGGAGGAGTACTCGTTCCACCATTTACATAAATACTATTGTTTCCACTTGCTGTTTTAGCGTTAGAAAAAGCAGTACTATAATCTTTTTGATTTGAAGGGATAATTGTTGGTCCACCTGCACCATTGTTTGCATGAGATTGTTTCAATTCCAATAAACTTAATGGAAGGTTGTTCACAGAATTCAAATTATCATTTCCGTAATCAATTTGTTGATCCCAAAAATTTGGACCATTGTTCCCTTGAGATCTACCAACAGCATATAAATCCCAACTTACAGTAGAACTTACTTTAAGAATAGTAGCTGCATATTTAGTAATACCAGCTTGGTACTCACTAATTTCGTCAAAGACAAACTCTATTTGATCTGGAGTTGTCATGTCTAATTGTAGTACTGGTTGAAGATCTAATGTAATTGATACATCTTTCTCGTCGATTAACTGTGCACTTGCACTAGTCCCGATTAACGCAGCAGCTGCGATAAAAAGTTTAAATTTGTTTGTTTGTTTCATGTTAGGTAATTTTTAGGGGTTATTATTGTTATTGATTTTGATTATTCTAATTTGAATTCCATTTTGGCGGCTTGTATTTCTTCTGAGTTCTCAAAATCAAGTACACCTACCGCTATATAACTTCCTTTGGGTAACCTTTCTGGTATAGGAAACATAAAGTCTCTTATAAGTCCAGGAAGTATCGTGAATTTTTTTACAGTCAATCGTTCTTGATCACCAGTATCAAGATTGGTAACATCTATATAAGAAGTACAATAGGCAATACCGTCTCCTTTATTTTCTGCAACAATAGAGATGATTGGAGATTTAGCAATCTTATCATCATAAAGAAAATCTATAAATTCTACTTGGTTTACGTCTACATTAGGAGGATTTTGGTACACAAATACACCAAAGGCAAATGTAGGAACCACACCAAGTGCAACAGTATTGTCTGTTTTATTAGAAGGATCAAGTTTTTTTCTAGCTTCTTGTTGTTCTATCATTATGATACTCCATGCAGCTTTTTTTCCTTCAACTGTATTTGGTATGGTAACTGTAAAATCAACTTTTCTTTTTTCGTTAGGTTTCAACTCAACAAATGTAGGTGTAATATTTACCCATTTAGATAACGAATATTCTCCTTGTCCAGACGGTAAAAAAGAACTTTGTCCTTTGCCATCCATGTTGAAATCGTACATGTTCAGATTGAAACTTTTAGGTGAAGGCGTATCGTTATTAATAGTAATACTATACGTCTTTGTTTGGCCTTGTTTTAATTCTAAATGGAAGTGTGCGGGGGAGACAGATACACCTCTAGTTTTATTAGAGGAACTTACACCAACTTTTTTGGTTGATTGATTAGTTCTAACCTGGGCTTTTGTAGATACAAAAGTAAATAACATTAAAGCTATTACCAGGGGTGTGTAATTTTTTTTATGCATCAATTGGGGTATATATGTATGTACAACATTATTATATGTCTTAGTTGTACGTACAACAAATATAGGATGTTTTATTAAAATAACAAGTAGAATCTTGTTTTTCCTTGAATTTTTGTTTAATTAATTGAAATTCATGTTGTTGAAAAGTCTTTGGCTACCTGTGTTTTTTGAATGTTATTCAATTTATACATTTATATATTTAATTTTCTGTAAAAATTGGTAATTTTGGTATTTCTATAAAAATTGTGTTCGAATTATGTCAAAATCAAATATTGCTGTTCCGTTGGCTTATGTAAAAGGGGTAGGTGCTGCTAGAGCAACTCTTCTGGTTTCGGAATTGGGTATTCGCAAAGCAGAAGATTTATTCAATCTATTTCCTAATCGATATATAGATAGGTCACGCTTTTATAAAATTAAAGAATTGCAACAAAATACATCTGAGGTACAGATAATAGGTAAAATAAATAAGATAAGAAGTGTAAAACAGAAGAAAGGTAGCAGGCTGTCTGCTACATTTGAAGATGAAACGGGTGTTATTGAATTGGTTTGGTTTCGTGGAGCAAAATGGATTAAAGATTCTTTGAAAGTGAATGTTCCATATGTTATTTTTGGGAAAACCAATTTTTATAATGGTAATTTTAGCATGCCTCACCCTGAAATGGAGGTTTTGGAAAATTATAAAAATAAGGTAGGGACTTCCATGCAACCCGTATATCCTTCAACAGAGAAGCTTTCGAACAGAGGAGTTACTAATAAGGTGATTATAGGAATTTTGGAAAACCTATTTAGGCAATATTACCACCTTATTGAAGAAACATTATCTGATGAACTTATAGTTAAACATAGTTTTCTTTCAAAAAAAGAAGCTTTATTGAATGTTCACTTTCCTAAAAATCAAGAATTGTTGTCAAAGGCACAATTTAGGTTGAAGTTTGAAGAACTGTTTTATATTCAGTTACAGTTGTTGCGAAAAAAAATTATTAGACAAGACAAAATTAAAGGGTATTCTTTTGATAGTGTTGGTTTTTATTTTAATTCATTTTATAAGAATAATTTGTCTTTTGATTTGACAAATGCGCAAAAAAGAGTTTTAAAGGAGATAAGAAAGGATTTGGGGTCTGGGGTTCACATGAACAGACTATTACAAGGTGATGTAGGATCTGGGAAAACTATTGTAGCACTTTTATCGATGTTAATAGCTATGGATAATGGTTTTCAGGCTGCCTTGATAGCCCCTACTGAAATATTGGCAATCCAACATTACAATTCTGTAAAAGAAGCTTTGATAGGTTTAGATATAAAGGTCTCTTTATTAACTGGGTCTGTAAGAGTGAAGGCAAGACGGAGTATACACGCTGATTTAGAAAGTGGTGAATTAGACATACTAATAGGTACACATGCGTTGTTAGAAGATAAGGTTAAGTTTAAAAATTTAGGGTTGACAGTTATTGATGAACAGCATCGTTTTGGGGTTGCGCAGCGTTCAAAAATGTGGTTGAAAAACTCCACTCCTCCTCATGTTTTAGTAATGACAGCCACTCCAATACCAAGAACGTTGGCAATGAGTGTTTATGGAGATTTGGATATTTCGAGTATTGATGAACTACCCCCAGGAAGGAAGGCTGTTAAGACGGTTCATAGGTTTGATAAAAATCGTTTGAGTGTTTTTAAGTTTATGAAAGAGGAGATTGAAAAGGGAAGGCAGATTTATTTGGTGTATCCGTTGATTAATGAATCCGAAGCGATGGATTATAAAGACTTGATGGATGGTTATGAAAGCATTGCTAGAGAATTTCCCATGCCAAAATATCAATTAAGTATTGTGCATGGTAAAATGAAGGCGGTCGATAAGGAATATGAGATGAATAGGTTCATAGAAGGAGACACACAGATTATGGTTGCTACTACCGTAATTGAAGTAGGGGTAAATGTGCCAAACGCAAGTGTAATGGTTATTGAAAGCGCAGAAAGATTTGGTCTTTCACAGTTGCATCAGTTACGAGGTAGAGTAGGAAGGGGAGCTGATCAGAGTTACTGTATTTTGATGACAAGTTTTAAGTTGTCTGCAGAGGCGAAAGAAAGGTTGAATACTATGGTTAAAACTTCAGATGGATTTGAAATTGCAGAAGTTGATTTAAAGTTACGTGGACCGGGCAATATTATGGGAACTCAACAAAGTGGTGTGTTGAATCTAAAAATTGCAGATATAGTCAGAGATAGTGATCTTCTGAAAAGGGTTAGACTTGAGGCTATAGAGCTTCTAAAAGAAGACCCTGTCTTCCGGTTATCAAAAAATGAGAGAATTTTAAAAAACTACCTTCTGATAAGTAAAGACAGTAGTATTTGGTCCAATATTAGTTAAGTTCTTTTTTTTAATAGAGATTTAAGCTTATCTAGGAATTTATCCATTTTGGGTTTTTCGTTTTCATGATAGTTATTACCATAATTCCCATATCCGTATCCATATCCATATCCATATCCATATCCGTAACCATAACCGTATTTACCACTGACAGAAAAGTCATTTAATACATAGCCGATGTTGGAAACTTCTTTGTTGATGTATTTGTCATCAATCATTTTCATCATACCTTTTTTAGAATAACTTTGACGAATGACATAGATGTTGGCATCAGCATATTTGAACAGTTCCAAGGCGTCAGAAACCAGTCCAACAGGCGGTGTGTCAATTATTACATAGTCGTATTCTCTTTTTAATTTCTCAATCATAGATTCAGTAGCCTTGCTTAAAATTAACTCCGAAGGGTTAGGAGGGATAGGGCCTGATATGATTAAATCTAAATTTGGAATCTCTGTATGATGTGTTACTTCTTTTAATGTTTTTTGCCCAATAAGATGGTTGACAATTCCTTCATCATTTTTTAGATGGAAGTCACCGTAAATTTTTGGTTTCCTTAAATCAAGTCCAATTAAAATTGTCTTTTTTCCGCTCAAAGCAAAAATAGTAGCCATATTGATTGAAATCATTGTTTTACCTTCACCACTTACTGAAGAGGTAAGAACAATTGTTTTGTTTTTAGTAACAGATGTGTTCTCTTGGTTCTTGAATAGAAATTGAATATTAGATCTCAGGGCTCTAAAAGATTCAGCGACAGAAGACTTAGGTCTTTCGTAAACAGCTAAGTTTGATTTGCTAGTGTTTTTTCCAACCACTCCTAGTACTGGGATGCTATATAATGTTTCTATTTCTTCAACTGAATAAATATTATCATCTAATAATTGTTTTGAAATAATATAGAATAGTGGAATAATGATAGCAAGCATTACCGCTACAAGGTAATTAAATGATTTACGAGGTTTGGACGACCCTTGCCCGGTATCTTTAGCAATATCTAATACTTTTATATCCGATACGTTTGCGGCAATCGCGGTACCAGCTTCATAGCTTCTTTGCTTTAGGTAGTTGTAATTAAGTTCTGTCTGTGTGTAGTTTCTTTCAAAATTAATCAGTTCTTGTTCTAATCTTGGTATTTTTTTCAATTCAAAACTGGCCTTGTTAAGTTCTTTTTTTAAAGCTTTTAAATCGTTTAAATTTTTAACTTCCAGTGATGATAAGTTTTCAAGTAAAATTATTTTTGTCGTTTTTATTCTATTTCGAATATCTATCATCTCAGGATGAATAGATTTTACCCCGTCATTTTCTAATCCTTTTTGTAGAACAACTAGTGCTGTAAGTTCGTTAATGTTGGCTACAATCACCGGGTCAGGAATATCTACACCTGTTGGGACGGGGATGTTTTTCTTGTTAGAACTTATGTAGTCTTTAAGTGAGATTACGTAATCATTAGCTCTTTTTTTAGCTAGAATATCTAAGTCTAGCTGTGAAATATTTCCAAAGATTTTTAGGCCTTCAGAATTGATATTATAAATATTATTAGAATCTTTGAATTTTGTCAATTCTAATTCAAGTTTTTTAAGAGTTGCTGTTTCTTTTTTATATAAAGAATCAATATAATTCCTAGTTTTTATAGCATATGCAATTTTATTATTCTTTTGGTCTGTGCTTAGAACTTTAACTGATGCGTTTAAATAATCTACAAGTCTAGCTTTGTTAGAGCCACTGAGAGAGAGGGCTAGTATAGAGGTGCCTGAGCGTAAGTCTTTGATGGACATGTTTTTGTATCTTTCAACAGCTCCGTTTGGATGATTGAATTTTATATAATACTCTTTTGATGTTTCAAAGTTGTGTTTTTTGTAGATAATGAAGCTGCAAAAAGGTGTCTTTATATTTTCATTTATGTCAAATGTCTTTTCGTAAAAAGGAATACTGGAGCTGTAGTTTATATTGGTTAAATTATTGTATTCGATAAGTTGTCTAGTTGCTTGAGTGTCTTCAAAATTAACAGTAATTTTTACTTTATTATCAGGGATGAAAATTACTTTAATAGGAAATCCTAAAAGTTGATAATCCGTGGAGTCTGTTTTTATAGAAAAAGGTATTCTTCCATAAACATCTTCCATTCTATACTTTCCTTCCTCCAGGTAATCAATATAGAATTTTAATTTCTCTACGACTTTTTCATTATGGGTTCTAGAAGTTAATATAGCTTTTATTGTTTCAACCGCATTACTTGCACCTCCCCAGTTGAAAGATATATTTGTACTAGAGTTAAATAGTGGGTTTTGTTCTTCTTTTATGTTAATTGTAGTTTCAATTGAATAAGATTTTTCCTCATACCCGTTTTTAAATTTGGCAACACTCAATGCAATGACTATTGTAATAACAAAAAGTTTCCAATAGTTGATTACTTTGAAAAGAAAAGATTTAAGGTCGATTGAAGAATTTTCGCTAGAACTTGAAGAGGTGTTTTTAGTATTATTCATACAGCTCGCTATAGAGTTTTTATAAGTAAAACAGTGGTTGCTATAATAGAGAAAATGGAACCGATAGTTCTAAAAGTTTCCAAGCCTGTGGTACCGACTCCCCATGATTTTCTTTTAATTGGTCTTATGTAAATAATATCGTTTGGTTGTATTCTAAATACGCTTGAATCAAATAAATCGATTTTTGTGATATCAATAATGTATTTTTTAACGCCATCAAATTCCTTTCTTATAATTTCAATTTTACTTCTATCACCGGTTACAGTAATATCTCCAGAGCTAGCAATTGCTTCAATAATATTTACTTCGTTTTGATATAATATATTTGTTCCCGGTGCTCCAATCTCTCCTAAGATCGTGTATTTTATTCCAGCAAGTTTTACTGTTACAAAAATACTATTTGAAACATTAACAAATTTGTTAAGTTCAATTTCTATTTTTTCTCGAACTTCATTCGCTGTATATCCTAAGACATTTAATTTACCAATATAAGGAATTCTAATATTTCCATGATTATCTATCGAGTATCCGTTAAAGTATGAGGAAGAAACATTATTATTACTATTTTGTGTTGTGTTTTTTTGAGTTGAAAATAAAGAAACTAGTTTTTCGTTTTCAGATTTGATAGATATGGTTAGTATATCATTAGTTTGTAGTTTGTAAGGGGTGCTGTTTAATTTGTAAACATTTTCTTTAGCCATTGGCTCACCTTGGAAATAGACAAGGTCTTTATGAGGTACACATGATGTGATTATTAATGAAAATATAACCAATAACAGGAGTTTGTTCATTTTAGCGAATTTAATTTGTTACAAATATAAATTTTATTGTTTAGAAACAATAAAATTTCGGTTACTTTCGCAATATAATCAATACATAGAGATGTTTTATAGAGTGAAGGCTTATTTGTTATTTCTGAAAGAATCGAAAAACGAGCATGGAGTGCATTCTCCGTTTGTTTATAACTTATTGACAGAATGCTTTTATAAGAAAACAGACAAAGGGATAATAGAGGATTATAAAAAAATTAAAGTTCGGTTATTAAAAAATAAAAACAATCTCAAAGTAACTGATTTTGGAGCAGGATCAAGGGTATTTAAAAGTGAGTTGCGGGAAGTGTCAAAAATTGCAAAAATAGCTTCTCTAAGTAAGGAAAACGCTGTTTTATTGATGCGGTTAATGGATTATTTAAATATAAAAAATAGCCTAGAGTTAGGTACATCTTTGGGTGTTGGGACGGCTTGTTTGAGTCTAGGAGCTCCTGATTCAAAAATTACAACTTTGGAAGGTTGTTTAAATACTTCAAAAATAGCACAAGAACAATTTGATTTTTTTGAATTGGATAATATAAATTTAGAAGTCGGTGAATTTTCTATTACATTGCCAAAAGTTTTAAAAGATAAAAAGTACGATTTGATATATTTTGATGGAAACCATACGAAAGAGGCAACTTTATCATACTTTCATCAAGCTTTGCAGTCAATTCATAATGAAACGGTTTTTATTTTTGATGATATACATTGGAGTTCTGGAATGGAAAAGGCTTGGGAAGAGATTAAGTTACATCATTTGGTGAAAGTTACAATTGATACGTTTACTTGGGGGATTGTTTTTTTTAGACAAGAGCAAGTTAAAGAGCATTTTATTATTAGAGTTTAGTTAGGTTAAGATTTTTTATGATGAAAATATATACAAAGACTGGTGACGACGGAACGACAGGACTTTATGGAGGGACAAGAGTTTCTAAAAGTGATTTAAGAATTGATGCCTATGGCACTATAGATGAATTGAACGCTTATATTGGAATGATTAGAGATCAAAAGGTAGATCAAATAAGTTTTGAGGTATTGGTGAAAATTCAAAAAGAACTTTTTATTATTGGTGCTGTTTTGGCAACCCCAAAAGAAAAGGAGATTTTAAAAAATGGCACAAATAGATTGAAAACGACAGAAATCACTTCTGAGATGGTTTGTGATTTGGAAAAAGAGATTGACCTAATAAATGAAACCTTAGATCCAATGACACACTTTGTTTTACCAGGTGGTCATACTACAGTGTCATATTGTCATATAGCAAGGTGTGTTTGTAGGAGGTCTGAGCGTTTGGTGGTAGAATTAAATGATGTGGTTGAAGTAAATGTCTTAGTCTTGACATATTTAAACAGACTTTCTGACTATCTTTTTGTGCTGGCACGAAAGTTGACTATAGACAATAAAGCGGTTGAAATGAAATGGATTCCTTAACTGTAAAAAGAGTACGTTCTTTATATTTAATGAAAACACGAAAAAAAACTTGACTTTTTAAATAAAAAAATTATTTTTGCAAAATAAAAACAAATTTAAAAGATGTATTGGACATTAGAATTAGCTTCGTATTTGGCAGACGCCCCTTGGCCAGCAACAAAAGATGAGTTGATAGATTACGCAATTAGAACTGGAGCTCCTCTGGAAGTTGTGGAAAATCTGCAAAGCATGGAGGATGAAGGTGATGCTTACGATTCTATTGTTGAAATTTGGCCCGATTATCCTACAGAAGAAGATTATTTCTGGAACGAGGATGAATATTAAAAAAAACAAACAATTTAAAACACAAAAAAGTCTCTAATGAGGCTTTTTTTTTGTGTATTTTTGAAACGAAATAAACCCAAAAAATTATGAGTATATTAAATTCTGTTCTTAAAATTTTTGTTGGAGACAAACAGAAAAAAGATTTAAAATTATTACAACCTATTGTAGATAAGGTTCGTGCTTTTGAAAGTGAGATGAATGCTTTGTCTAATGATGACTTGAGGTTGAAATCTGAGGATTTTAGAAAGCAAATAAAAGAGGCTACAAAACCTTTTGAAGATAAAATAGCTACTTTAGAAACTGAAGCAGCAACAGCGCATGTAGATAGAAAGGAGCAAATATATACTGAGATTGACTCCCTAAAGGATGCTACTTATGATGCTTCTGAAGCTGTTCTGGAACAGATTATGGCAGAAGCCTTTGCTGTGGTTAAAGAAACAGCGAAACGTTTTACGGAAAATGAAACAATTTCTGTAGTAGCAAGTGTCTTTGATAGAGAGTTGTCTTCGAGCAAGGGGTATGTAAATCTTGACGGGGATAATGCTATTTGGGATAATTCTTGGGATGCATCTGGAACTCCAGTTACATGGAATATGATTCACTATGATGTGCAATTGATTGGTGGTTCTGTTTTACACAAAGGAAAAATTGCAGAGATGATGACCGGGGAGGGGAAAACTTTGGTAGCAACTTTACCAATTTATTTGAATGCTCTTACTGGTAAAGGAGTTCATGTTGTTACTGTAAATGATTATTTGGCAAAAAGAGATGCTGCTTGGATGGCTCCGATTTGGGAGTTTCATGGGTTAAGTGTGGATTGTGTTGATCACCATCAGCCAAATTCTGAAGAAAGGAGAAACGCATACAATGCAGATGTTACTTATGGAACAAATAACGAATTTGGATTTGATTATTTGAGAGATAATATGGCACATTCTCAAAAAGACTTAGTACAAAGAGCTCCAAATTTTGCAATTGTAGATGAGGTAGATTCGGTATTGATTGATGATGCAAGAACACCTTTGATTATTTCTGGAGCGATTCCAGAAGGAGATCGTCATGAATTTACAGAATTGAAACCTAAAGTTGATGAAATTGAAAAAATACAAAGACTGTATCTCGTAGGGGTTTTGGCAGAGGCTAAAAAATTAATAAACGATGGAAATACCCAAGAAGGGAGTATTTTACTTTTGAGAGTTTATAGAGGGCTTCCTAAAAATAAAGCATTGATTAAGTTTTTGAGTCAAGAAGGAGTAAAGCAATTACTTCAGAAGACAGAAAACACCTATATGGCAGACAACAATCGTGAGATGCCAAAAATTGATAAAGAATTGTATTTCGTTATTGATGAAAAAAATAATTCTATAGAGTTGACTGAAAAGGGAATCGCATACCTTTCAGGTGGACAAGAAGAAGATTTCTTTTTATTACCAGATATTGGTGTGAAAATAGGAGAAATTGATGAGAGTGAACAATCTGTAGAGGATAAAGTAGCGTTAAAGGAGGAACTATACAAGGATTTTAGTATTAAAAGTGAACGTATTCATACTTTAAATCAATTGTTAAAAGCCTATACTTTGTTTGAGAAAGACAAAGAATATGTGGTAATGGACAACAAGGTGAAAATTGTTGATGAACAAACTGGACGTATCATGGATGGCCGTCGTTATTCAGATGGTTTACATCAAGCAATTGAAGCTAAAGAAAATGTAAAGATTGAAGCAGCTACACAAACTTTTGCAACAGTTACTTTGCAGAATTATTTTAGAATGTACCGTAAGTTGAGTGGAATGACTGGTACCGCTATTACAGAAGAAGGTGAGTTTTGGGAAATCTATAAATTGGATGTTGTAGAGATTCCTACAAATAGAGACTTGACACGTGTAGATAAAGAAGATCTGGTTTTTAAGACAACACGCGAAAAATACAATGCTGTAATAGATGAAATTGTAAAATTAGTTGAAGCAGGACGTCCTGTTCTTGTAGGTACAACTTCTGTTGAGATATCGGAATTGCTGTCTAGAACACTTTCAATGAGAAAAATTACTCATAATGTATTGAATGCAAAACTACATAAGAAAGAAGCACAAATTGTTGCAGATGCCGGGAATTCAGGTATGGTAACAATAGCAACTAATATGGCTGGACGTGGAACGGATATCAAATTATCTGATGAAGTAAAAGCAGCAGGAGGTTTGGCTATTATAGGAACAGAAAGACATGACTCTAGACGTGTTGATAGGCAGTTAAGAGGTCGTGCTGGACGTCAAGGCGATGTTGGTTCTTCTCAATTTTATGTTTCTTTGGAGGATCATTTAATGCGTATTTTTGGATCAGAGCGTATTGCTAAAATGATGGATAGAATGGGGCTTGAAGAAGGAGAGGTAATTCAGCACTCTATGATTTCTAAGTCTATTGAACGTGCTCAGAAAAAAGTTGAAGAAAATAACTTTGGTATAAGAAAACGTTTGTTAGAGTATGATGATATTATGAATGCTCAGAGAGAGGTTGTTTATAAACGTCGTCGCCATGCTCTTGATGGAAAAAGGTTACAGATTGATATTGTAAATATGATTTATGATACCTGTGAAGTAATAGTTACAGCAAATAAAATTTCTGACAATTATACGAATTTTGAATTTGAATTGATTCGTTTTTCTTCAATGGCATCTCCTTTTTCTAATGAAGAATTTAAGAGTATTCCTGAAAATGAATTGATAGACACATTGTATGATAAGGTATTTGCTCACTATCAAGAAAAAACAATTCGCAACGCAGCGGCTGCATACCCTGTAATCAAAAATGTTTTTGAAAATGAGGGAGACAAATACGAACGTATAGTAGTGCCATTTACAGACGGTACTAAGACTTTACAAGTAGTAACAAATCTTAAAGAAGCCTACGAGTCAGAAGGAAAAGATTTGGTAAGTGATTTTGAGAAAAATATTACGTTGGCAATTATTGATGAGACTTGGAAAGATCATTTACGTAAAATGGATGATTTGAAACAATCTGTTCAAAATGCATCTTATGAACAAAAAGATCCTTTATTGATTTATAAGTTTGAAGCGTTTGAATTATTCAAAAAGATGCTTGATAAAGTGAATAGAGAGGTATTGTCGTTTTTGTTTAAAGGAGAACTTCCTGATCAAAATGCAAATCAGATTTCTGAAGCACGTGAACATACACGTGAAAAGGTACAGTTGAGTAAAGAAGATGTTCAGAATACAAGTCAACAATCAAATTCACATCAAACACAAGAACCTCAGGTGCAGGAAACAGTTGTTCGTGAAGAACGTAAAATAGGAAGAAATGAACGTGTTATTATAAAAAACGTAATAAGCGGAGAAAATAAAGAGGTCAAATTTAAACAAGCCATTCCATTGTTAGATAAAGGTGAGTGGGTCTTGGTTGAAGATTGATTCTTTAAATCGATATAAAAACGAAGTTTGATAGACTTCGTTTTTTTTTGTTAAAAAAAAGAAAGCTTAAGTTTTTCATCTCTTTTTTGTAACTTCATATTTTAAAATACAACAATACAATGACAAAAGTATCAGAATCAGCATTAGACTTTTTATCAAAACTAAAAAAGAACAACAACCGAGTATGGTTTGATGAACATAAGGAAGAATTCAAAAAGGAAGAAGTAAAATTGAAAGCCTTCTACAATAGTGTCTTAGAGGATTTAAATAAAACAGATACTATAGATAAAATGAAGGTTTTTAGAATTTATAGAGATGTACGGTTTGCAAAAGATAAAACACCTTATAATTATCATCGTAGTGTTAGCTTTTCAAGAGCAACAGAAAGGTTAAGAGGTGGTTATTATTTACGAATAGAGCCAGGTAATACTTTAATGGCCGGTGGTTTTTTTCAGCCAAATTCAGCAGATTTGAAAAGAATTCGTAAAGAATTTGAAACTGATGCATCTGAAATAAGAGAAATCACTAATGAAGATAACTTCAAGAGGTTGTTTGGTGAGTTGGAAGGGGAAGAAGTTAAGACTGCTCCAAGGGGATTTGACAAGGAACATTCGGCGATAGATTTAATTCGGAAAAAATCTTTTTTGGTAACAAGAAAATTTACTGATAAAGAAGTTCTAGAAGACGGTTTTAAAGATAAGCTAAATGAATCCTATAATGCATTACGACCTTTTTTTGATTATATGAGTGATGTATTGACTACGGATCTTAATGGAGTTTCAATACTAAAGGAAGACGAATAACATTTAATTTAATTGTTGTGAGCAGTATATCAGAGCAAGAAGCACATGGAAAAACAAATTCATTTATCGAAAGATTTCAAGAATACTTGGGAGAATTTGTTTATGGAGGAATTGATGGCAGTGTAACCACATTTGCTGTAGTTGCTGGTGCAGTAGGTGCAGGTCTTGATTCTTCTGTTATAATAATTTTGGGTTTTGCAAATTTGTTTGCAGATGGTTTTGCGATGTCTATTGGTGCCTACTTGGCAGCCAAATCTGAAAAAGACAATTACGAAAAACATAAAAAAATAGAATATTGGGAAATTGAAAATATTCCAGAGAAAGAAAAAGAAGAGATTCGTGAAATTTATGAAGCGAAAGGTTTTGAAGGTGCTTTGTTAGATCAGGTAGTTGATGTAATCACTTCTGATAAGGATCGTTGGGTTGATGTAATGATGAAAGAAGAATTAGGAATGATTCAAGATGAGAAGTCGCCTTTTAAAATAGGGTTGATTACATTTATTTCATTTCTTTTTTTAGGGTTTATTCCGTTGATTGTTTATGTAATTGATTTTGTAGATAAACTGTCTATAGATTTATTAATGTGGTCGTCATCTTTAACAATGTTTTCATTCGCATTGATAGGATATTTAAAAGGCATTGTCAATCAAAAAAACAAATTATATAGTGTTTTATCTACTGTCTTAATGGGGTTTATAGCAGCTTTGGTGGCCTATTATGTAGGTGATGTTTTAGAAAAGGTGGTACTTGGAAAATAGCATGTTTATTAAAATATATGGTTGAAAATTATTACATAAGAGGTGGTTAGGCTCTCGTTTTATCTAATAATTCATTTAAAATCAAAGCTTCTTTTCTATTTAAGTTTTTTGTGATTTCTTTCTTGAATTCATGAATTTTTTCATCCAAAATAGTAAGGAGTTCTATTCCTTTTGGAGTGATCCGTATTTCAGTTTTTCTTCTGTTTTCTTTGCTAATTCTTCTAGTAAGAAGGCCTTTTAATTTGAGTTTATCTACTAGTCTAGTCGTGTTGCTCATAGGAGAAATCATACGCTCATGGATGTCGGTTAATGTAATAGGAGTGTTATTTTGATTTCTTAAAATTTTTAAAATACTGTATTGTTGCGAGGACAAGTTGTATTGTTTAAAGAATACCGTATTTTTTTTATTGATCCAGCTACCAGTATGCATCAAGTTTGTAACGGTTTTCATTTCAATATCAAATGCAATTTCAGGTTTATTATTTTTATTAAACATAACTATTATAGGGGCTAGTTTGTAATTTTTCTTTTTTAAGCACTGATGAATTTAAAGAAAAAAAATAATATTATGAAATGTTAATTGCTATTTGTTTAATAAAATATTCATTTCCTTATAGAAAGTAGTTAGAATTCAAGAAGTAATTGTGGAATTTATAGCAAGGAGGTACTGAAATAGTAGAATTTTTTTAAGGAAAGAGGTAAGTTATTTGTTGAGATTGATGTTTTGTAGAAGTGTGCCTAGAATAAGGGAGAGAAAATTTAGTCTCTCCCTATGTGTATTAAATAGGTATTAAACGTATCGTTTAAACACCTCGTAGTTTGTCAAGTAATTCATTAATTATAAGTGCTTCTTTTCTATTAACATTTTTTGTGATTTCACTTGTGAAACCTCTTACTTCTTCGTCCAAAGAATCAATCAGCTCTAGTCCTTTTTTTGTAATTCGAATTTCTACTTTTCTTCTATTCTCTTTACATTCTCTGCGAGTTACAAGGCCTTTTAGTTTTAATTTGTCTATCAGTCTTGTTGTATTGCACATTTTTGAAATCATCCTGTCATGTATGCTCGAGAGTGTAGTCGGTCTACCGTTTTTGTTTCTAAGAATTTTCAAGATATTGTACTGTTGTGATGATAGGTCGTATTGTTTAAAAAACAAATTGTTTTTTTCGTTAATCCAGCTTCCTATATTCATTAAATTCACAACCGTTTTGGAGTTGATATCCAATACGATAGTAGATTTTATGCTTTTTTCTGGAGTAATACTTAATTGTGTATTTTGTTGCATAGTAGGGGTAGTTTTAATATTGTTAAATTTTTATGACATTAATTATTTGTTTTTTTAGGAATTAATAATTTAATTATGTTTGTTAGTTTGTTATGTAAAAAGTTCAAGTTATACAAAATATGTTAATTATTAGTCTAACAATTATATTAAACTATATTTGTCGTAATATTGTAAATCATGTTTGTTTTACTAAAATAAATATAATGAAACTATTTGTTTTATTGTCATAGAATCGGAGATTTAAACATGTTTAGACAACTGTTGTCTTGACACGGTTAAGGGGTTTTAACGTGAATTGAATAAGTATTATTTTTAAAAGATAATGTCGTTAAAAAAAGAAGTGAAGTTGGAAGAAGAGTTATCAATAGATCAAAAAATGATAACCAATTTGTTGTTTACAGGCAATTGGATAAATGAAAAATCAACAGATTTCTTTAAGAAATATGATTTGTCCATTCAACAATACAATGTATTGGTTATTCTTAAGGAGAAAGATAATGAACCTGCTAATTTGGGAGAAATTCAAGAACGTATGACCTCTCCTATGAGCAACACCACTCGATTAATTGACAAATTACAAAACAAAGAACTTTTGACAAAAGTTCGTTGCGAAGAGAATAGAAGAAAAGTAGAAATTCGTATTTCTAAAAACGGTACTCTTTTATTGGAGAAGATTAATAAGGAAATTAGTTCACATGGAGGAAGTGGTGTGATAGGAAATTTGACCGGTAATGAAGCTAATTTGTTAAATGATCTCTTAAAGAAATTAAGAAATAAGAATTAAAATTAATAAACTAAAATAAGATGAAAACAGTAATGAAGACAACAGTAGCAGTATTTATAGCATTGATTACCCTGTCATTTGTAAGTATTAAGACCGAAACAAAAGCGATCAAAGTTTCTGAAAGTAGTATAAAATGGGTAGGAAAAAAAATAACTGGGCAGCACAATGGTACTATTAGTTTAAAAGAAGGAGCATTAAGTTTTAAAAAGAATAAATTAGTTGGAGGTTCTTTTGTGGTGGATATGACTTCTATCGAGGTAAAAGATTTGTCTGGAAAACATAAGAATAATTTGGAAGGGCATTTAAAGTCTGGTGATTTTTTTGGTACTGAAAAATTTAAAACAGCCTCTTTGGTATTTACGAAAGTAAAAGGTAAGAAAGGAAAGTATGTCGTAACTGGTGACCTTACAATAAAAGGAATAACTGAGTCTATTTTATTTGATTTGACTATTTCTGAAAATACAGCAACAAGTTCTTTAAAAGTTGATAGAACCAAGTATGGTATCAAATATAAGTCATCTAGCTTTTTTGATAATTTGAAAAATAAAGCTATAAACAATGAATTCGAATTGGAAGTTGTTTTGAAGTTTTAATTTCAAGATATTCATTTTCAAATAGTAAAAAAGCCTTGTCATTAATAACAAGGCTTTTTTTATGCATTTATTTTATTTAAATACTTTTTGTCAATATAGAAAGTTCCGAATGGAACAACAGAAGCTATTACGACAATAAATAAGGTAAGAATAGGCCATTTTGCTTTAAATTTATAGAGAAAAGAGAATAGAACATAGGCAATAAATAAAAGACCGTGTAACATTCCTACTATTTCAACCATCATAGGAGAATTGTAGATGTATTTCAAAGGCATTGCGATACCAAATAAAACCAGAAGTGAAACCCCTTCAGCGATACTTGTAATTCTATATGTTTTGAGTGTATTCATAATTGTAATTTAAGATGCAAAGATATCAAATCAATTAGAAGGAAATGTATTTTATAGTATCGGATTTGATACTTTTCTGTGTTGTTAAAATTTAAGATGTCTATTTAGGCAACTCATTAAAAAATAATTAGAGATTACTAATTGACAATTAACAAGAGATAATTAATGAAATTGAAATATAATATTGGAATGGCTAATTGAAAATTAGGAGCTGTTATTAGTCAATTACATATTGCTAATTGGCAATTAATAATTGAATAATTCTAATGGTTTTACTTTGAATAAATATGTAATAGGTTATTGTATAAATAACAGATTGTGTATATTTGCGCCCTACATTTAAGAACTTTATAGCGTACGGATGAAAATATCATACAACTGGTTAAAGCAATTTTTAAAAATTGATTGGGAAGCAGAAAAAACAGGAGAATTACTGACAGATTTAGGTCTAGAAGTTGAAGGGATTGAACTTATAGAATCCATAAAAGGAAGTCTTTTAGGAATTGTAGTAGGTGAAGTTCTTACTTGTGAAAAACACCCGAACGCAGATAAATTAAGTATTACTACGGTAAATATAGGCGAAGATGCCCCTGTTCAGATTGTTTGTGGAGCACCGAATGTTGCTGCTGGACAAAAGTTCCTGTAGCTACCGTTGGAACCGTTTTGTATGATGATAAAGGTGATAGCTTCAAGATAAAAAAAGGAAAAATTAGAGGAGAGTTAAGCTTGGGAATGATTTGTGCTGAAGACGAATTGGGGCTAGGGAATGGGCATGATGGAATTCTTGTTTTAGACGATGCTTTGGTTCCTGGTACTCCCGCTTCTGAAGTTTTTAATATTGAAACAGATGCCGTTTTTGAAATAGGATTGACACCAAATAGGGCAGATGGAATGAGTCATTATGGTACAGCTCGTGATTTGCGTGCTGGATTGATTCAACAAGGTGTATCATTAGAGTTGATAACACCATCAGTAAGTAATTTCCATGTAGAAGAAAGAGTTTTGAAATTTGATGTAAAAGTTGAAGACAAAGAAATTACACCTCGTTATTGTGGAGTTACCATAACAGATGTAAAAGTTGCAGAATCACCAGAATGGATACAAAATAAATTAAAGGCAATTGGGTTGTCTCCTATTAATAATATTGTTGATATAACCAATTATGTATTGCATGAGTTAGGACAACCATTACATGCTTTTGATGCAGCTCAAGTTAAAGGGAATAAAATTCAAGTTAAAACGTTAGATTCTGGTACTAAATTTACAACTTTGGATGGTGTAGAGAGAGAATTGGATGCTGAAGACTTGATGATTTGTGATGGAGATTCTAATCCATT
>Ga0105356_10001681_pt1 | contig 22107 bp, 14 predicted proteins | sample GOMGulsemesocosm_3_FD_83502 | JGI IMG/M metagenome (GOLD analysis project Ga0105356, IMG submission 83502) | Methane-oxidizing microbial communities from mesocosms in the Gulf of Mexico - GOM9D Gulf of Mexico | ecosystem: Environmental > Aquatic > Marine > Cold seeps | place: Gulf of Mexico... | reverse complement strand
TGCTTCACAAAGAACATGGAGCATTTTCAAGAGATCCTGAAACTAATAAACTTAACTATTGTTTTATTCATGGTAATTGGTCTTTATGTAACTCTCGTCCAGATGGACGCTGGTGTGGCGTAAATGATGAGCTGATAGTGTTAAAAGAGACTGGCTGTTATGCAGATATGACTTACCCGTCTGCCCCCAGTGATACTCAGCCACCAAAAATAAATAGCATATACTACGCTTCAGATAAACCTGGAGAGTCAAGATCACACGATACTGGTGTTGATGTAAGAGTGAATGGACAAACAGAAGGTGATCTAATGATTATTCAAGGTCCTCTAGGATTAAACTTTCAACGTCGCAAAAAAGGCATATTTCCTCAAATTGAAAACTCAGATGTTCGCGGCTCAATGCCTCCAACAGATGATCGTGTTGATATGTGGGTTAATGCAAGTATTCATGTGAAAGATAAACCTGAGTGGTTATTTATCAAGGTGCATACACATGGAACACAAGAACGAGATATGGATACATTATTAGGAAAGCCTTTTGATAACATGTGTAGTTATTTAGAGTCAAAGTATAATGATGGAGTAGACTACAAATTGCATTATGTTTCAGCTCGTGAAATGTTTAATGTTATTAAAGCTGCAGAGGCAGGAAAAGAAGGAAGTCCTAACGAATTTAGGGATTTCATTATCCCTAAACCCAACTTTAAGCCTATGGCTTAGTATTTAATGTTGTAAGTTTTTGGTAATGCGTGTTTCTCGCCTGTCATTAATATGTGTAGTCTCTGGGTTGAATTCTTTGTCAGTAGGCTACCGCGTAATGTATTTTTATTATTTGCTAAGTGAGTTCAAGGTATTATGAAGTTTGTATTAATTTGCCATGATAACGAGAAATTAACGAGAGTCGGGATGGCTCGATGGCTAGGATTTTTTTCTGAGTTAGTGGCAATAGTTGTTATTTCTGAAGGTTCAGGAAGAAAATCTGCGCGGATAAAAAAAGAGATTTCTCGTTCGGGAATTCTAGGGTTTATCGATATATTGGCTTTTAGACTCTACTATAAATTCTTTATGGCAGAGAAAGATAAGCTTTATGAAGAAAACTTGTTAACAAGTTTAATGGCACAATACCCTGAATTAAATGACTCTACCAAGGTGCACTATACGCAATCTCCTAATAATGAAGAGACAAAAGAATTTTTAGCTGAATTAGATTTTGACTTTTCAATAGCTCGTTGTAAAAGTATTTTAAAAGAAGATATATTCGAACAAGCTAAAATTGGTACTTTCGTCATGCATCCAGGTATTTGCCCTGAATATCGTAATGCGCATGGCTGCTTTTGGGCTATGGTCAATGAAGACTATGACAGTATTGGTATGACCTTGTTAAAAGTTGATAAAGGTATCGATACTGGACCTGTATATGGTTATTACCATGGGGAGCATAATCTGAAAGAAGATTCACATCATACGATCCAATCAAGAGTTGTTTTTGATAACTTACCCGCATTAGAGCAAAAATTTTCTGATATTTATAATGGGGTTGCTCAAACTATACCTGTTTCCGGTCGAAAATCAGGCATTTGGGGACAACCTTGGTTATCAAAATATCTGCGTTGGAAAAATAAATATTTACAAAAAAGGAGCTAAATTGAAAGCGGTCACTTTACTATATCACGATGTTATAACGGGCGATGATTTTCAATCATCTGGTTTTAAAGGCGGTGATGCGGATATTTATAAGCTTGAGTTACAGGATTTCATCGAACATATTGAAACTATTGTTGATAAACATAAGTTAGTTGCTGAAAACCTAGATAGCTTGCATTCAGGTCGTTGCTCAACGGGCCATGTTCCTTTTTATATTACCTTTGATGATGGTGGTGTCAGCTTTTTAGACCCCATCGCGCAAACTTTAGAAAAGCATGGCTGGAAAGGGATATTTTTTATATCTACCGATTTTATTGGTACCCCAGGTTTTTTGACTAAAGAGCAAATAGTAGAGCTTTCAGAAAGAGGGCATGTAATTGGCAGCCATTCATGCTCACATCCCAAGCGATTTAGTGATTGTACATATGAACAGATATTACACGAATGGACTGAAAGTAAAAATATTCTGACGGCAATAATTAATAAAAATGTCGATACTGCGTCAGTTCCAGGAGGTTTTTTGTCTAAAGAGGTGGAACTAGCAGCAGCAGAGGCGGGTTTTAAATCATTATTTACTTCAGAGCCACAAAAAGAAGTGTATGAAGTGGAAGGTTGTAGCATCGTTGGAAGATATAGTGTTATACAAGGTATCTTACCAGCAGAGGCAGCTAGTTTGGCGAGTTTGACGATCACTAGGGATCAAGCTTGGCATTATATTTATTGGAAAATTAAGAAAATCGGAAAAACTTATTTTGCGAGTTTATACCGATGGTATAGAGATAAACGTCTAAACTCATAATTTGTATTGCCGATTAGCAATAGAACAAAGCTATACTTTGCAGGTTGGGGACTGTGGCATCACAAATATTTGGTATCCTAAAAGTATGGACTCGTTAGTTAGAGTGCCAATATACCAGTGAACATTTTATTAAAATACAACATCAGAAGTTAGATGTTTTTCCAAGTGTATTTTACAGCACTTACTAAAGGTAGAAAAGTAAATTGACTAAAAATGATCTTAAAGGAGAGGTTCTACATTCAATTAAATGGACTGCAGCGGGGAGGGCAACAACTCAAGTCGTCAGCTGGTTGACAACGTTTTGGGTGATTCGGCTTCTCACACCTGATGATTATGGGGTAGTTGCTTTATCTACCGTAGTATCTGGTTTGATATTAATGTTAATAGAAACGTTTTTTTTACCAGTAATTGTTAGAGATAAAAACTTTAGTGTAAGAAAGTTCCAACAATTTTTTGGATTACTTTGTACAGTCATAATATTTTTCTCTGTATCTCAGTTTCTCTTGGCCGATTATATTGGTGAATACTATAATTCGGAAATTGTTGCCAGTATTTTAAAGGTACAAATTATAGGATATATCGGATTAGGAATAGGTATATTACCTCGTGCTATGCTGACAAAATCGATGGAATTTAAAAAAATATCATTGGTTGCTGCTATTGCTAACTTGACTGCATCAGTTATAACGGTTTTTTTAGCACTTTATGACTTCGGCTATTGGTCATTGGTGATTGGCGCTCTTTCTAATACTCTTATTCGCTCAACTTTAAGTTTCGGTGTTAGCCCGATAAAAGTTAGGCCTATTTTAGAATTTAGAACAATAACCCCATTAATTCAATCAGGCGGACTTTTTGCTTTGCATGGAATTTTCTTTTATATATTTCTTTATATGGATGTTGCAATAGCTGGACGAAACTTAACAGTTACAGAGGTGGGGATTTGGGCTGTTTGTATTCAAATTGCTACCATGCCTTTGAAAAAAATATTACCTTTAATAAATCAAGTAGCTTTTCCTGCTTTTTCAAAAATACAAGATGACTTTAAAAAGGTAGGTGGATATGTAGCGAAAGCACAACGGCTGGGCTTTTTATTGACCATTCCATTATTTTGGGGAATGGCTATGATCATAGATCTTTTGATACCATTAATTCTTGGAGAAAAATGGGGGATTGCGTCTCTCCCAACCGCGTTGATCTTATTCGTTATGCCCTTTAGGTTTAGTGATGAGCTATTTAATCCTGCACTACAAGGAGTCGGAAAGTTAAAGCATATGATCATTAATGCCGCCATTCTTATTTGTATAATGATCATAAGCTTATTAGCAGGTACTAAGTTTGGCATCTTAGGTTTAGCTTATAGTTGGTGTGGTGGCTTTTTATTCTGTTATTGTATTTTAGTAAAAAGAAATTTTATGGTTTTTGGATTAGGGATAAAGCAATTTTTCACGATTGGTTATCCTCCTGCTGTAAGTGGCTTTATTATGTGTTTGGCACTCTTTTATTTAGAACCTTTTCTGGTTGTAAGTCCCATACTTAGTATTGTAATACAGGTTTTAATTGGGGGCGTTTGTTACATTGGGTCCATGACTGTATTAAACAAACAAGCACTTAAAGAGATACTATTATTATCTAAATGATTTACACTTTAATGGTTAAGTTAATTCTTAATGTCACTGATAAATGGTTCTTATATATAAGTCCAAAATTTTCATTACTACTGACATTGTAGAATGAGAGTTAATCAAATGGGTTCTGGTAATTTTCAAGATAAATATTTCCTAGAATTTTTGCCCCTACCACATTAAGATGATTGTCGTCACGGTATAGAGGAATGTTTTGTAGCTGCATTACACAACTCTCACCATTACACATCAGTTGACTTAGATCTATAGGTTGTAATTGAGGGTATTTAGGCTTGAAGAAGTTTATTGCTTCATCTATTAATGAATTATCAGCTAAGCCAATAGAACAATTTAATTGTTCATTATATATTTCCTTCTGAATCGGACATTTTGGGCTTTTTCCACCTAGTGATGGTGTATTAGTTATAACAATAGGAATTGCACCCGAACTAACTATCCGCTGAATTGTTAGTTCAAATTGCTTAAGAAAAGTTTCACGCACTTTTTTCGGGGTTGTATTATGACTATCAATAATAATACGCTTAGTCGCTACCGTTGGCCATGAAGCCCCTAAAATAACAAAATCAAATTTCTGTTTTTCGATATGTTCCATGGCTCTATTGTTTCTTTGCATACACTGTGTTGCTTTGAATGAATTTGAACCCCATTTCAAACCGACTAAAGGTAAACATTGATCTAAAGTATAATCTTGGACCATCACATTTTCTGCAATTACTAACGATTCGATAAAAGGAGTAAGGTGGTTAGCATGTGAGTCACCAAAAATGAATGCTCTTTTTTGAATATTTGTAGTTTGTCCAAATGTGCAATTATCATCTGGTAAATTCCCAGCCTGTCTCAAAGATGAGTGACACTTTCCTCTTAATTGATTTGAAAATGAATTTATGGCACTTTCCATTTGAATAGTACTTTCATCAAACCTAGCTTTAAACCCTTCGAAATAAATTCCAATCGATATAAGTACCAAAAAACCGCAAGTGGGTAAAATATAAAATTTACTAGTTACAGCTTTGAATGAACTTTCTTTTATATGTCTAACAGGCTGTTCTACATATTTCCAAGACAGTATAGATATTATATAAGTTGTAACGAATATAAATACCTGCACAGCAGGTTCTAATGGTATTGCTTTATAATTAAAATAAACAATAATAGGCCAGTGCCAAAGGTATAACGAGTAAGATATGTTTCCTGTAAAGACAAATGGCTTACTACTAAGGATTCTATTAATTACTCCTTTAGAGCTATAAATAAGTAATGCTGTACCAATTACTGGATAAAGGGCGTTGTAGCCAGGGAATGAAGAATGCTCACTTAGGAATATCGCACTCAACAATATTAAAGCTAGCCCAATTATCGATAATATGTGTTGGGTAATAGCCCTAGCAATTGGAATTTTAGGCCATGCAATAGCCAAACATGAGCCAACTAATAATTCAAAGAAGCGTGTCGGCAACAGGTAATATGCTGCGCCTATCGTCAATTCGGTGCCAAGTTCCGATAAATAGATAGTTACAATACATAATAGTACTGAAAGTGGCAATATGTGCCTTTTGTGAATAAATTTGAAAGCTATTACAAGCATTAAGGGCCAAAGAAAATAATATTGCTCTTCTATAGCAAGTGACCATGTATGTAACAAAGGGACTTCTGCCGAACCACCATCAAAATATCCACCATGTTCTTTCCAAAAAAAGAAATTAGCGCCATAGAAAATAATCCAAAGGATACTTTGATAAAAGCTAACAAGGTCTTTGGGTAACATAAAGCTTGAAAAAAATAGAATGCTGATAAAAAGCACAAAAAACAAAACCGGCATTAGGCGCTTGATACGACGTGATATGAACCATCTAAAACTAAATTTATTTACGGTAATTAGAGGATATATAATCGATGTAATTAAAAAACCAGAAATAACAAAGAAAACATCTACACCGACAAAACCTCCAGAAAAAAATGATAAGCCTATATGATTAAATATTACTAGCATTACAGCTACAGTTCTTAAGCCGTCAATGTCACTTCTGTAGTTCAAATTATATTCCTTTTTAAAGTGCTACTTTTAAAGCTATGTAAACGGCGAAAATGAGGCTCCAGCTAAATAACATGCATTGAAAAACCAATTTTGTGCTAATTCGGGCTTTGATATCTGGAAATTCTCTTATGATAAAAAGATGTGAAGCTATTGACATACCCATAAATATGAATAATAAAACCACATATGAACGACTTAAGAAAAAAGCAGTTATCAAGTAACCTATTAGTGAAAAAAACAGTGCTTTATTTAATGCTAATGCTCGCTGTTTATCTTTTGTTAATTCAATGAAACTCTCTTTAGGAACCTCTTTAATGATTTTATAGCCCATTACCAAAGTTGTTAATAATGCTGCTCCCCAGAGGCTATAACCAATAGTTCCTAGTTCACTCGCTACTAATATATATGAATTATGAGCGGTAAGTCCCCCATGCTCAAGAGTAAATCGACCTTTGCCAACACCAAATAGTGGGTTCGACAGGAGCATTAAAATACCGTCATACCAAGCATAAAGTCGATCAAATGCAGATTGATCAGCTGTAATAAGTAGCTTTAAAAAAACTGTCATTCCAATAGGCATTAAAGCAACAAGAGTAAAAAATAACTTAGTGCCATGGCGTATGAAAACATAATAAGCACCGAGCAAACCGCAAGCGCCTAAAATAGTCCCTTCAGAGCCTGTAAGTGAAATACCATATAAGTTAATGGCAAGTAACATCAACATAAGCAGTTTTATTTTACTTGAAAAATTAAAATAAAAATAGGCAATCAATGGCAGGACCATGACTAAAACCATGCCTACATCATTTGGATCGCCAAATATACCAAGGTAGGTAATTCTTCCTTCTTCAACATAATGTGTGCCAAGAGCCCATCCATAGTAGTTATCTTGTTGAACATGTCCGTTATGTACCATAAGGATCATCATAATAAAGCAGATGATAAATAATAAATGCTGCCTTTTTATTGTCGAAGTAGTAGAACTTATCATAAACATTGGAATTAATGCGCTAGAAAAAAAATTGGTCGCTTGGTCTATTCCGTGTGAACCAGAGCTACTTAAGAAACCAGAAAGCACAATGACAGGTAGTAAGCAAAAAGAAAGGATATGCTGAGGAGCAATATTGAGTGGTCTTTGAGCTAGTAAAATAAAAAGAAAGCCAACAATAGCGAAAACTTTTATAATCATCCAATCGAAGCTTACTTCAAACATTTGGTGAGGTCTAACTAGAACAAAAGCACAATATAGAAATACGAATAGGTACGCAATACGAGAATTTGAATAGTTGTTTTCTTGATTATGTTTGTATCGTGTCAAATTTTATCCGTTATTTCTTAGAGTGAGTGGTTGTTTTATCGAAAAAAAAAGATAAAAGCTTTGAACCTAACCTAATTGTGACATAACTTTCTTTGGCGTGGAAACCTAATTTAAGGTGAGATTTAATGGATGGAATGTTTGAGTCAGCAATCCAAATTAAAACATTATCTCCGTCTGATTCAAAATAATTGGCTAACCATTGATAATAATAACTGAGTAGACCTTTACCTCGATACTTTCGATGAATAAAAACCTTAAACACATATAAGGTATGCTGTGGGATTTTTCTTATCTCCCCTAAGCTTAGGTCCAATTCATTTTTTGAAACCCAGCCATAAATGACAGGTTGGCTTTTGTAATATCCAACTAACATCATTTTTTCATCATTTAGCCACTCTTTTGATAATGATATGCTGGCCTCATCATATTCCAAAGCTTCAAAATCAAAAGCTAATATATCTTCAATATTGGCGAATTTAAAAGTCAATTCAAACTGACTTTTTGGAGTAAGGCGTTGTAATGTTACTATAGGTACTTCATATATTTTTTTTAAGTCGAAAATCTTCCTGATTTGCTTTTTAAATTTTAATACTATGTTTGAAAACATGATTAAAATATGCTCGGTAGAATCGTTTGTGCTTTAAATAAGCTAGTGTTTTGAGCTAGTTCTACCCGTTTAATTTCAAACCTATTGATGTCTGCATTTTGATAATAACCATTTATAAAACTATAGCCGATTTTATAGCCAACATCTTTGGCTATTTGTGTTGTCACTTTACTAAATGCTGTTGGTCCTCCTACGGGGTAAGCTACAGAATTTATCTCTTTTTCTATCTTTGACTCTAAAACATATTTTGATTGTCCAAGCTCTTCCCTTTGTTCATCTTCTGACAAATTAGCTAAAGTATTATGATTCATGGTATGAGAACCAATAGAAATGTTTTTAGTAGAAACTTCTTTGATTTGTGTCCAACTCATAAATTGTTTATTCAAACAAGCTTGCTCAGGAAGTGGTGTCTCACAAGAGCTTACTAAGCTATTCAACAGTTCTGGTACATCGACAACTGGACTGTTTTTGAAAACTCTAAGAACATCGTTAATTGTATCTTCTACAAACTGAGTGTTGTCGCGAATATGAAACTCCAAACCGTTAAAAGATATTTTGTTATTTTTTGAGGTTTTTAATAAGTAGGAAACTTGATCCCACCACGGTTGTGTAATCCCCTCTATCTGATTACAAGCAATAAAAAATGTGGCGGGGATTTTCAAATGTTGAAGTATAGGAAAAGCTAATTCATAATTATCAATATAACCATCATCAAAAGTAATCATTGCATTTCGACCTGTTAGTGTCACTTTTCCGTCTAATATATTGATTAATTCATCTTCATTGATAATATTGAAGTTATTATTGATCCATTTCATTTGAGCCAGAAATACATCTTCTGAATGGGCAAAAACACCTTCGTTATATTGAGTTAACAATGGTTGGGTATAGATTCGATGATAGTTAAATATTATAAGATTAGTTGACACCAACTTAGTGACTAACCTTAACGACCCACTTTTATTTAAGAAACTTGCAAGTAGTTCTTTTTTCCCCATTATTTTAATTCCCTTATTTTTTCATTTCTCTGAGTTTATATTCAAAACGGGATTTTAAATTCTTACGACAAAATACGATTGAGTTAAGCACGTCATAATTGGTTGCTAGACTTTTTTTATATTGAGACTTTCCGACAAGAAAATTGTATTTTGAATTCTTTAATTTACAGTTTAGTAAAATCGAATAGTAATGAGAAACAATACCTGGGCGATAATTGTTTCCTTCTTTATAGCTAAAGCCACATTGATAAAAGAGGACTTCACCCTTATAAATAAAATTATAAAGATAACCTATTACCCCTTCATCGTTAAATATTTTTAATAGTTGTATTTCACCATGATCAAATCTGTCTTCTATAAGTTTATGATGAAACTCACAAAAAAATTGATTAGCAAAAGCTCCAGGTTTACTTCTTTGAATCCATTCTTTTTGATGAAGTTCAGCAAGGTTATCTAACATATGTAAAGCTTCGGAGGTATTAACAGCAGCAACAATTTTTATTTCGCCATCTTGTTGATATTCTTTAATAGATCTCTTAATTTGATTTCTTTTGTTTTTACTTATAAGAGAGATATAGTCGTTATCTTTATCCCTTATTTTATTTAGATCTATCCAATAAGAAGGCAAGCTCTCAATCCGTGATAAAAGCTTATTATTCACACTCTTATACTCTAGAGTAGAAACGGGTAGATGAAACTCTTCAATATCTTTTAATGCGCTAAATAAATTAATTTCATCTAAATTCTCATTATTAGCGATAAGAGGTGCATTGTATTCTATCGTCAGGTTATCAAACTCTTCAAAACCGGTGCAGTTAAGGTATGCTCTTTTTTTTAAAAATATTTTATTTTCAATGGTACGCTTAACACCTAAAAAATAGCAACAAATGGGATTTTCATCATGAAAATGGACAACAAATTCTAAGTTTGTAGATTTAGGAAGACAAGTTAACCAAATGCTAACCCAGCCCCATGAATTAAAAAAACTTGGCTGACATTGTTCGCTTAGTTTTAGCCATATAGCTTTTGTTTGTTGTAAATCTTCGAGTGGATTGATTCTTGATATTTTCATACGATGTAGATTAAATTTCATTCCTAGCTAGGTGTGTCAATAAGAAATTCGTCAGCTAACTACACTTCAATGACATAAAGCAATATCTAAGCAGTGAGAATATCACTTATTATAACTGTTTTCATTAATAGGTTTTGATGCTAACGAAGCCAATAGTTTAATTGTGCTATTATATTATCTCATGGGTTAGAAAGTTTGGGTTAAAGATTTAGGCTGGTCGCGAATGACTATTTAAAATATTAACGGAAAAGTGATTCAGTGGAAATTACTTTTACATTTTAAGATCCTGCTTACTATGCAACTTCAATCTCAAATTATACGTTAAAACTATTTTTAGAATGGAAAAAATATTTGTTTATTTCTACTATATCATGTATTGAAGAGGCCGAATCGATAAAACCGTATTGGCAAAATTTAGTCTCTTCTATAGATTGTCCGAATCCTTTTTTTCGTCCTGAACTGCTGCTTTCTGCATGGCGGTATCTTTCGGATGATAAAGTTCATTTATTAGTAATATGGGAAAACCACAGTAAAACAGAACTATATGGTTTGGTACCATTCATTCATACTAATACCTATAAAAGGATACCTGCTAAGCATTTTCTAATTTGGTCATACAAACATTCTTATTGCAATGTTCCGTTAATACGTACAGGCTACGAAAAGGCTGTAATGGAAACGTTTCAGAAGTACCTGTATAGTAATTACAATGTGTTTAGCACCCAAAAGCAGCCTTTCGATTCTGTGTTTAGTACACATTTAGTACAACAGTTTGATCAAGAAAACAAGTCAATTAAAGCAACCAGTATTCATACAAGAGCATGCTTAAATTTTTCAGCAGAAAATAGAATGAATTTCGAAAGTATGTTATCGGCGAAGTCTCAAAAGAAATATAGAGCACAGTATAGAAAGTTGTCGGGTATGGGCAATATAGAGTTTATTAAAAACCCCACTTTAGTTAACAACGAGAGCGTAGTTGATGATTTTATTGATATTGAATACAACGGCTGGAAAGGAGAAAATAAAACAGCATTAAAATCCGGTACTTCAGATCAATTATTTTGTGAAAATGGTTTAAAAAAAGCTGCTTCCAATAAATACTTACAATACTATCAACTAACTTTAAACGATAATGTAATAGCTAGCCTATTGTGTTTGAAATCTGGAGATCAACTGTATTTGTTTAAAATGGCATATAATGAAGAGTATAAGAAGTTTTCTCCGGGAACTCTACTCATGTTAGAATGTTCACGTTATTGGGAAAGTTGTAATGAGTATTCTTTTATAGATTCATGTGCAAGCTCTGAACATCCACTCATGAACTCTTTATGGTATGAAAGGCGTGTATTTAATTACTCGCATTATTCATTAAAAAGTATTTACGGCAAGGGCCTAATACAAGCCAACAAATTAATAACCAAATTAAAAACTATAAAGTACAAATAAATTTGTTTACTTTTTAGGTGTTTTCTAGTCAGACAGTTAATGCACAGACTTTTTGGATTAAAAATAAACTGTTTCATTGACAATAATGGTTTGATCTCCTTTAATTGGAATGAACAGTTTGTAAAAGGCAACTATGGAGAAACTCATACACGCAAAGCTTCCGGCCTAAGGTTATTACTATGGTAGCGGGGTTGCAGAGAATTGGAACATTCCCTTCTTTACTTTTATAAATTTTAATTGTTTATAATTTAAATTTAGCAAAACCAGCCTAGTTTGTCTTATAAGCTTCCGTCTAAAAAAGTGATGTAAGGTAAGTATTATGAACTTTATCCAAGACTATTCCCGCCAGTTTTTATCAATTTTCAAAATGATTATGAGGATAGATCAATTTAAGTGCTTTCTTATTTTTATTTGTCTGATTTTTCAATTGCTTTTATTTAATAAACTTTATGCTAATGAATTTTTCCCTTTAATTGAGACGGAAGGAAAAACACAGGTAACAATTTATCCAATTGAATCGGTACACCCTAATATCACATCTGTTATTTCATTTGGTATACCGTTCCCGAAAGGTTTTCTTAGTGATCTTGCAACACTAAGGTTATTAGATGAATCAGGAAAAGAGTTAGCAATATTTACAAAAACACTTTCTCCATGGCGCAATCTGACTACTTTATCTAATGAAAATAGTATCCGTTCAGCATTAGTGCAAACTCATTTAAGTTTTTCTGATACAAACAACGACGGTAGGGCTGATCCACGAGTACTCACTGTAGAGTGGGGTTACACAGAAAGAACAGAAGAAGGAATTATAGAAACACCGGTTCGTGAAAATTGGGTGAGGGTTGATGACCAATTATACCCTGAAGCTGAACAGGTTTTTGAGCCTAATACTTTTGCTGTATTCCCTACTCAATGGTACGAAAAATCTATTATAAAATCTAGAATTTATGCACAAGGCACGCATCAAGATTTTTCAAATTATGAAAGTTTTTCAAAACAGTATTTGCAAACATCAATTAACAAAGTTGACCCACGAGTTTCTGCCGAATATATCACAGACTATACATCTACTTATTCGGCTTGGTTGTTTGATCGACCAATGGCTTTATATCAGGTTGCAATGAAAACAGGTGACTTTAAAATTTTTAGAGAAGCACACAGAGCTAGCCAATTTTATGCTCAAAAGGTGAGTGATAGTGGTTATTTTACATTGAAACCAGTCAACGATCTTAAATATAGTTATGCAGAAGGTATCGCGGCTAATTTTTGGTTAACAGGAGACCCGAACCATTTAATTGTTATTGATACTATGTTGTCTGCATTCAAATCATTCTCAATTCCTTATACGCTTGATACTAACTTTTGGACAGAACGACATGCTGCAACTGCTTTGATGGGCTTTGTTGTTGCCTATGAGGTTCTAGGGTTAGTTGAAGTAGGGCAACTCGCAAAAAATACCTTTTCGTCGTTATTTGAAATGCAAAATAATCCAGCTGCAGGCGTGCCAAAAACAGGCGCCTTAATGCATACAAGAAGTTCTCATGGAGAAGGTGAAGAAGAGTTTATGAGTTCACCTTGGATGACAGCCTTATTGGTTGATGCAGTAGAGCGTTATTATATACATTCATCTGATACACGTGTTCCACAGTTTATATTTTCATTTGCAGATTACTTTATAAATGAAGGCCTTTATTATACTAGTGATTTTTTTGGTGATAGCTTACCAAAGTCGGCAGTACCATATTATATTTCAGGGCCAGAGCTTTCAGATGCTCAAAAATATGTTGAACCGTGGTCAAATGCTGAACATAGTTTAGATGTTAGTAAAATATTCGCTCTCGCATATTTTTTTACTCGAGTAGAAGGTGAACCAAATCAGCAGTATTTAAATACATTCAGCGATTTATACAAAACAGCAAATGAATTTGTTTTACCATATTGGATACGCCCTGATGCACCGTCTGCAAAAGTAGGAACTTTTTCTGCGGGACTCCCTACAAATCGTCTAGCTCCACCACGAAAATTCAATTGGTGGTTTAGAACTACGTCAAATATTGACTGGTTAATAGGTCAAGAAACATCCTTTGAATCAACTCAAGATATAAATTTAGCAGAAGAAAAAAATGCAATTGTAAGCGTTGTAATTACTACGGATAAGTTATTATCGGAATCGAGTGACATTATTACTTATACCTTAACCTATGAAAATGTAGGTAAAGAGAATGCTAGCGGTACTTCTATCTGGGGAAGCTTCAAAACTAATAAGGATTATTTTGAAATAATCCCAGAGTCAATTTCACATGGAGGTACTTCTTATGGTTATCACCTTTTTTGGCCGATTGGTGAAATAGAACATGGTAGTGAATCAAGGTCGGTATCATTCAGTGCAAAAATAGTGAAACCTGAACTCGTTTTTTCAAGTGACCGCCCTAGCCCTGCTATATTATTTCAAGCAATAGCTAAATATGGCAATGTAAGTGATACACAAGATCAACTCATTCCATCTACTAATATTTGGGAAAGAGGCATTTATTCTCACTCTCGTGCTGGCAGTAGCATCTTAATTCCTACCGAACACATTTTTGTTAATAAACCACCTATGGCTATCGATCAATCGCTTCATGTAAACGAAGATGTAGTTTTAAACTTGACATTACGCAGTGAAGTTCAGGAAAATCAAACCGCTTTATATGAGATCTTATCAGCACCAGTAAATGGAGCTATAAATGGTACTGGATCAGAAGTTACATACATACCTGAAGGTGACTTTAATGGTAAAGATTCTTTTGAGTTCAAAGTGACCGATCTAACTGGTGCAACGGATGTTGGTATTATCCAGATTAATGTAGCACCGATAAATGATGCGCCTTCATCATTTGATTTAGCATTGACGATAGAGCAAGATATGACTAAGCAAATTTCTCTCGCTGGTGAGGATGTTGATGGGATAATTAGCGTATTTAACTACACCTTACCTAATCATGGCTCATTAACTGGCGTGGCTCCTAATTTAAGATATACAGCAAACCCTACATATCAAGGCATTGATGAATTTACTTATGTTGCTATTGATGAATTAGGTATTGAAAGTAATAAGTCAATTGTCACTATAACTATCATTCCTTTTGATAACCCCCCTGTAGCTGAATCACAAACGATTATAATGAATGAAGATAGTAATCAAGATATTATATTGTTTGCGAATGATGAGGATAATAGCGAATTAAGCTTTAAAATTACTAGCTACCCAAGCAAAGGGGCTATTTCAGGGACACTTCCCTTTATCAATTATAAGCCGGATGAAAATTTTTCAGGCGAGGACAGTTTTTCATTTGTCGCAAATGATGGTTATAAAGATAGTAATATAGCTGAAATAAAACTTTTAATAACAGATCAAAACGATGCACCTATTGCACCAAATATTTCATTAGATACTTATATGAATGTACCCGTTAGTGCTGACTTGACGGCGATAGACTTAGAAAATGATAACCTAACGTATCAACTTATATTGGAACCTAATTTTGGTGAAATTAGCGGACACTTTCCAAATGTAACTTATCACCCTAATAGTCATTACATAGGCGTTGATAAATTTACATATCAAGTTTTCGATGGTACAGCTTATACTGAATCTACTGTTTTTGTTGAGGTAAAAGATGGCTCTGAATTTAGGACTTTTATCGAAAAGTCTATGGATGCAGGTAAATTAGCAAGTTGGATTGGTAATTACATATTAACAAGGCTAAGTTTCTATCAAGAGCAACTGAATGTTATTGAGTCAATAACCTCTAATTCAAACTATTCCATGGAAGAAAAGATACTAGCTCAACATAAGGCTAATATGTTAATAGTTAGTGTGTTTTCTTATCTTAATTATGCCCCTAAAGATAATGTCTATGATCATATTAAGCAGAATGTTATTAGCCTAATTTTCAAAACACTTACTTCTGAAAAAACAGAATTTGAAATTATCTATAATAATCTTTATTTGAAGTTTTTTGATGAAGGAATTAATGATTGGGCGATTAACGAGTCTATTAAATTTATCAGTCAAATAGATTATTATTATGGGCTACAATTTTCAGGGCCTTCTAATATCGAAAATCATGAAGAAATGGCATATTACTATCTTGAAAAAGGCATAACTTTTATTGCTACTTATGTAGAAAACAACCCTGACAATATTAGCTATAAAACTATTTATGAAGAACTAATAAATAAAAGAGGTAGGCTATTTAATCCTGTCGAGCCTGATTTCAATACGTATATCGTTAACAAAGTAGACGAAAATGACTTACCGTCGTGGATTGGTAATTATGTTTTAACCAAATTAAATGCATTTGAACAACAAGTAGTTTTAATTCAACAATATGAAAGTGATTCGAATACTTCTGCTGTCGATCTTTTAAAAACAATTCATGTTGCGAACATGTACATCTTTAGCGCTCATTCGTACTTAAATTACGCAAATAGAGATCATGTTTACGAATATATTAATAAAGCAATAGAAGATAGGCTTGATAATACACTTTCATCAGAGAGTATTGAATTACAAAGCTTATATGAATTTTTATACCAAGAAATAAAGATTTCGAGTGGTCATGGTTGGCCCATTGGGGAAACGATAAAAAACATTAGTATATTTGATTATTATAATGATCAAACCTTGCAAGATTCTGTTAATGCCGACCTGCATAGAGCTGCAACAAACGCTACTCTAGAAGATGCTATTGTTTTAATCGAAAGTTACATTGAAATTTATCCAAATATAGTTGTATATCAATCAATTAAAAATTTATTAAATAATGAAATAAGGGCAATGGTTAATTAATTGAAGCTGATTATTCATGCTTTTATGGTAAAAACACTCAATAATTTGAAAGTTTTTAAATTATTGAGTGTTATCTTATGATTAAGTGAATTAATATATTTCTAATGTAGTGTAAATTAGAATTATTATGTCGACAAATAAACTTAAAATTATTCATATCGTTAGTAGTTTAAACGTAGGTGGAGCAGAACGTTTCGTAATTGATTTGGGAAGTAAGCAACTTTCTAATGGAAATATAGTTTCGATTCTATCTTTTGGTTCAGCTAAGGATACTTTAGTAAATGTAGCTAAAGATAAAGGTATACAGGTTAATACGGTAGAATCCGTAGCTTCAATATTTGGGCAATTTAACTTATTAATACTTTTACCAAAGTTCGATATTATTCATATTCATACTGCTTATGCTTTAAAACCATTGTCTATTGTTATGAATCTTCTTGGCCGTAAGCAGTGCGTTTATACACGCCATGGTGCTGCTGAGAATAATACAGCTGATTGGAAAGAAATACATAATAAATTTAAACGTCATGTAAAAGCTATGTCGTTCGTTTCTAGACAGTCATTTGATATTTTCAAACGGAACTACCCTTGGCATGATATTCCTATGAGTGTTGTAGATAACGGGGTTTTATTACCTGATGGGGATACATATTCTAGAATTGAAGAGAATAAGCTTCATATTGGAAGTGTTGGCCGACTTGTTCCATTAAAACATCAAATTTCATTATTAAAAGCTGTCTCTATATTACCTCAAACTCTACAAACATCGATTAAGCTTCATATTTTTGGTGATGGAGAATGTGAGTTGGCATTACGTAAATTTTCAAAAAATAATTTGATTGATGAAAACATCAATTTTTATGGCATGGTTACTGAGCGTGATAAAATATACCCAGCTTTTGATTGTTTAGTTGTTACATCGGAAACAGAAGGGTTATCACTCGTTATTATGGAATCAATGGCCTATTCTAAACCTGTTATCGCTACTGATGTTGGAGGTAACTCTAAGCTTGTTTTAGATAATGTGAATGGCTGGTTAGTTAATTATGATGATCATCATCAGTTGGCTGAAAAAATTAGAGAGCTTTTTGAAGATCACAATAAAATCAAGTCATTTGGAGCTTCAGCTCTAGACTACATTACTGAAAATTTTTCTTTAGACACTATTGTTGATAAATATAATGAAATTTACCAAAAGTAGTTTTAAAAAATGTATTAATCTAATTTTTACGCTGAGCCTATTTTTAGGTTTAATTATTTTTACATTACCACTTTGGGCTGAGATTGACTCATTTGTTATGTTTGAGTACCTTGTTATATTTGCTCCTCGATGGTGGTTATTGACGCTTTTTATTATTATGTCAATGTTTTGGAAATTCTTAACATTTTATCAAAGATGTACTCTTCCTTTTTTTTTCTATATATCTATAAGTTATTTAGACTTTCAAATTCCTAACAAAATTGTTCTTCAAGAAGGGGCTAGTACTTCATTCAAAATAGTCACGGCTAATATGGGGGAAGGTAGTCAATTAAGGAGACTAAAACAAATTATTAAATATTACCAACCCGATATATTAGCATTACAAGAGATAGACCTTAAATCCGTCAAAGATTTGGACGAATATTATAGCTTTTTAGACTGTGAAGCGGGCCTATGCCTATTAAGCAAATACCCTTTTAAACGTGTAGCGGCATTAAATCGTCGTATGTTGAATAGTTGGGGGAATTTCTCTATGTCCTATCAGATATCCATTAATGGTCATTTTATTAATTTATCTAATATTCATTTTGAAACACCACGAGAGGCTTTATTAGGGATTATTAAAACAGGGCATTTAAATTCTCGCGCAAGGAAAAAGATTGAAAACCGTGAGTTAGAGGCTGCCATTTTTGGAGGAACAATTAAGGAGGGGCATAGCTTAGTTCTTACAGGTGATTTTAATATGCCAGATGATGATCCTATCTATGTGAAAAATTTTTCTTGGTTATCTAACGCTATAAATGAAAGCGGCTTTGGCTTTAATCATACTCAATATATTAATTGGCAAGGAATACCATTTTTGAGCTTTCGTATTGACCATATATTGTACTCAAAAAATATTGTAGCCAGGCAGGTTGAAGTGCTGGATTCTCTCGGTGGCGATCATCGACCGGTAATGGCAACATTAGAGGTTTTTAATTAGAATGAATATTTATCGACTTTGCATTTTGGTCGTTATGTTTTTTTTGTTATCCCCATTATCTTTTGCCAATGAATTTATTACTTTTAACGCGACGATAAATGAGAATAAAGCTCAGCTTTTACTGCCCGTTCCTAATCATTTGATTTCTGCGGGAACCAGTTTTCAGCTATTTGAAATGGATATACCAATTGATATCAAATATGAAGTGCTAAACAGCTGGCCAACTCATTCTAAAAAAAAATATATTAGGTTATTACTTATTGAAGTAAACCATATGCCAGGTAAAGATTTGTTATTAAAAATGAAGTGGAAGAATAGTAGCGTAGATCAAAAACCGTCAATGTTAAAAGTATCAACGAATGTAAGTCTTGTTTATCCTTCCTCGAATTGGTTAGCACAGGCATTATTAATTCACCCGAAGTCTAATGGGAATAAATCCTCTTGGTACACTAATCCTCAATCACATTACGCAAAATACGTGATAAATAATAAACAATTACTCAAAAATGGCTATCCACAAAAAAAAGCTTCACAGTGGCTTTATGATAGGCCTCAAGCAATTTACCAACTATTTATAATGACTGGAGATCTTAGCTGGCTATATAAGGCTCATGACCTTTCAGATTTTTATATTAGAAATATTAATGAGAATGGCTCATTCAAACTTACTAATAAGAATGATTCTAAGTATCTAATGCCTAAAGGTTTGCTTTACAAATACTTTCTCAGTGGGAATGAAAGCGCTAAAGCTTCGTTGAAAAAAATCTATCAAAACTCTTTAAAGTGGGATCCTGAGTATAGTGTTAGCCGGGGGTTTTGGACTGAACGTAATCAAGCCTCAGCATTAAATGCTGCGATATCATATTGGGAAGTGTCTGGTGATAACGATGTATTAGAACGGATTAATCAGATTTTAGATGCTACGGTAAAGATGACTTACGATCCATATAGTGAAATTGGATTGGTCGGGTGTCCTCAGCATACTTTTAATTCACATGAAGGCCATGGTGGGAATTCCCCAACATGTTCTCCTTGGATGATGGCACTTCTTAGTGATGCATTGTGGAGATATTATCGTTTAACCGGTGATATTCGCGCTTCTTCATTAATTGATTCCTTTGGAGATTTCATTCTAAATCATGGTATATATTGGGGGGATGAAAAAGTTAAAAATATTATAATACCAAAATACCTTACAGTCTTTAAAAACTCAAGATATGAAAATCATGACCAATGGTCAGACACTCAACACATGTGTGATGTTGCGGCTTTATTAGGTAAGTCGGTTTATGTTAAAGAAACTAATAACATCAATGATGCTTTACTAAAGGAGTTATTTTTAGTATTAACTCAACAATGTAAAAACGGATTTGAACGGATGAAAATCAAACAACAAAACAAGCCTTTTTGGACTCTTTCACCCCCAAGGCGTTTTAATTGGATGTTCTCAACTACCAGTGATTTACCGTGGTTAGTTGAGAAACTTTTAAAAAATAAATTAACTAGTTATTGACGCATTTATTATTACAATATTGAAAACTCCAATATAGCTTTGATTTTTTATTTCCAGTTAATGCATGTTTTAATCTTGCCATTTTAAATATTCGTTTAGTGGCATACTTAGTGTTGCTTGCTGAGTAATACGTTAATAATGATGCTTTTTTTCTGTTTTTGGTAATGATAAAAGTTTGTTCATCATTAATTGTTTTTTGTTCTAAAACCTTCCAGCCGAAAGGAATTAATTCGTTCTTGTAGAAAGTTGGCTTACCATCTAAATCAGCACCATTGAAGTGATATATCATATTGACACTATTTTCGTCAGGATTGTTTTTTTCAACTGATGAATAGAAATATATTTTGGGTTGTGGCTGCTTATTTATACTCTTTTTTAAAATAGATTCTGCTTGTGTCGCTTCCGCTTCAGACAAAAGATTGAAAGATGTAGCCGACATTAATAAAATAAAGGTGATAAATAGTGCTGTTTTTTTATCAAATAGACTACATTTACTTACGTTCACACCTTTTCGTAATGGGGTGAGTATTGCGAGTTTATTCCCCAAAAAAAATTGAAGGCCCATAAAAGGTACAAAAAGATACCAGCCAAAAGTATTGTGATCTTCCATGAGGCTACTTTCCATATTGGTATACTCACCAATTAATATAAGTGCTGTAATTCTTATCCAATTTGTAAGTAATGCTCCTATTATTGTTAACGATAGAAAAAGTACTGCTTTTTTCGTATCTCTAATATTAAGAAAAATAAAGAGAGAGCCAATTGCTAATGAGACAATCATATACCTTAAGCCACTACACCCGTCAGCTATTTCAAAAACACCTGCGGGTATCGTGATCAATTCTGCCTCAACGTAGGTGGGTACACCTGTAAAGCTCATCATAAATGTGACCGCAGTTACAGATACGGTTTGTAACAAAGGAACTAATGTCCCCCAAAAAGGAAAAATAAAAATAAGGAAGGCAGCGGGGAAAACAATATACCAGTTGAATTTATACAGCAAAGTAACGCTAGTAATGGAAATTGCTAATAAAGCACTCCAATAGCCGATACTTATTTGAGCATTACTGCTAATAAACAATAAGAAACAACTTGCAGTTAATAAAACAGCAGGAGTTATGCTCAGTTTTTTTCTAAATTGTAATGTGCCAGCTTCAGTTAAAAGAAAGTATAGATAGAGGGTGATAAATGGAATTAAAAAGGCGTGTGAATATGTTCCATCATCAAAACTATGTCTCCAAAGTGTAATTAACACTGGAATATTTAATAAACAGATCACTGCAAAAAGCAGTAATATCCCTAAAAAAGGTTTACTGAAAAGAGTTGAAATAACGCTATGTTGCTTATCATTTATCATATTATTGAATTATTATTAGTAATATGTGGGTAATATATTGAATTGTTTAGCCTAAAAAAATAGGCACGTAAAAAGCTACTTTACCAACACACTATGTAACTTATCAATTCTTTATTTAAGTAATAATAGGAATAGGATGAAAAATAATTAAAAATAACTGTTAAATAAACTGTAAGTCGTTAGAATATTTTCAATTATATTTTTTGTAAAAAACGTTTTAAGGGAAATAAGAATGAAAATTGGCATCATCGTTGGAACGCGGCCTGAAATTATAAAAATGGCGCCAGTAATTAGGGAGTGTGAAAAAAGAAACATCCCATTTTTTATTATTCATTCAAATCAACATTATTCGAAAGAAATGGATAGTATTTTCTTTGAAGAATTGCACCTTCCTGCGCCACATTATAATTTAGGCGTGGGGTCGGGATTACACAGTAATCAAACTGGCAATATCCTGATAAAAATGGAGCCTATTTTATTAGAAGAGAAGCCCGATGTGGTTTTAGTTCAGGGTGATACAAATACTGTTTTAGGTGGTGCTCTAGCAGCTTCGAAGTTAAATATTAAAGTAGGACATATAGAAGCCGGTTTACGTAGTTATGACCGCACCATGCCTGAAGAAACAAACCGAATTATGACCGACCACATTAGTGAAT
>Ga0105356_10001679_pt1 | contig 22108 bp, 21 predicted proteins | sample GOMGulsemesocosm_3_FD_83502 | JGI IMG/M metagenome (GOLD analysis project Ga0105356, IMG submission 83502) | Methane-oxidizing microbial communities from mesocosms in the Gulf of Mexico - GOM9D Gulf of Mexico | ecosystem: Environmental > Aquatic > Marine > Cold seeps | place: Gulf of Mexico... | reverse complement strand
TTTTTCCTCTTTTTTAAAATAAATACCTAAATCTTTAATGGTGGTTTTAATATCTTGTAAAGAAGAGGTTTGAAAAACTTTGGTATTAATTTTGAGCTGTTTTAAAATTTTTAAGAAATTTTGATCATAGTTTTGAGATAAAACAATAGTAGGTTTAAATGCCAATATCTTTTCAACAGATACATTCGCATAACTTCCTACTTTTGGAAGTTTTTGCGCTGCTTTTGGAAAGTTAGAATACCTAGTATTTGCAACTATTTTATCTCCCATTCCTAAAGCAAAAACAATTTCACTTAAAGAAGGAGAAAGCGTAATAATACGACTTTCTCCTAATAATGTAATATTAAATAAACTGTAAAAAAGAAGTGATATGAAAAATTTCATTAAAAATTATATTTAATTCCAGCTAAATATGTTCTTTCAAAATTGAAAGGATAAATATTATCATCTTTTGTCCAAAAGCCATTTTTCTCAGCAAATAAATTCTCTATTTTTCCAAAGAACTCTACTGTTTTGTATGTATAGGAAATATTTACATCTGTTGAATTAAAAGATTCTTGTTTCTGAGTAAAAGTATTTTCAAAATCATTGGCAGAATACGTTGAACTTCTATAAGTATGAGATATGTTTGAAGAAAAATTCTTACTTTGATAACCTAAATTAAGGGTGACATTGTGTTTTGGAACACCAGGTAAATCTTTTCCATTAAAAGTACCATTACCTTTATCTTCATTATCTATTTTAGCAATAATATAAGAATAATTGAGGGAAGTAAAGTAATTTTTTGAGAACAAAAATTTATCAAAAAGCTCAAAACCATATTTATGCGATTTATCTATGTTTGTATTTATAAATTCAGGTTTATAGTAGTAAATCTCATTTTCTAAATTACTTCGAAAGATAGAAACTTTCAATTTATTCTTTTCATGAATATTAGTGTATCCAAGAGTTGCAGTTTGAACCTTTGCTGGTTCAATAAAAGCATTAAATGTCCCTGATTTAAAAAATCTATCAATATCTGGTGCTTGAAAAGATTTATTATAATTTGCGAAAATAGATGAGTTGTTATTTATTTTATAATTTAGTCCCAAGTCAAAAGCATTTAAACTAGCTTCACTGTCTATGCTACTTCCCGTATTTAAGGCATAAATATATTCGACTTTTTCTTTTCTAATTCCAGAAGATAAAGAGATGTCATTGTTTAACTTGTAGTTTACACTTAAAAAAACTGCTTTATTATTTTTAGTGGTTAAGTTTGTTTTAGCTGTTCGTTCAGCTTCAAAAATATCAATACCAAGTGCAATCTTAAATTTATCTTTTTTAATGTTCAATTTAGTATTTAAAGTTTCTGCTTCTGTACTGTAAACAGATAAAAATCCAGAGGAATAAAGGAATTGACTTCTTTTGTCAGTATCAGAATAATCAATATCTAAAGTATAGTCTTTATTAATAAAATAAGTTGCCCCAAGGGTCGTTGTATAAGTATCATTCAAACCTTTTGTAAAGGTACTTGATTGATTAGGATTGTTTTTATATTCGTCTAGACTTAATCCCTTTCCATAATAAACACTTGTATTAGAGAATAATCTTCCTACTCTTAATTCCAAAGAGTCATTAGGGAAAAATAATACATTTATATTTTTGTTTTTATTGAAATTCTCATCTGTATCTCCACTAGAGTTATTTCTACTTCCATCAGAAGAGGTATTATCTGCAAAAGCATTTATTATAAACTTATCAGTATTGTAGCCAAGGCTTAGAGTGGCATTTTTATTCCCATTACTCCCATAATATGTTTTTATATAGTTACTGTTCTTACCATTCGTTATTATATTAATAACACCTGCATTTGCACCATCTCCATAAGCAACAGAACCACTTCCTTTAATTATTTCAATTTTTTCAATTGAATCAATTGCAATAGAAGACAACAATTGAGGAGCCATGTCAATATTATTTAACCTTCTTCCATCAATAGAAATAACTAAATTTTGATACCCATTTGTTAATCCATATCCTCTTAAATCTATAAGTTGTGCAAAAGGATTTCCATAATTGGGAGCTATATTAACAGATGTTTGAGTATTTAAAAATTCAAATATATCTTTTGATTTCGTTTTTGCGATATCTTCTTTAGAATAGATTTCAGTCGCATAAGTAGCATTTATTTCATCTGTATGGATTAAACTTGATCTTACTTCAATATTTCCTAGTTCTTCTAATCCAAATAAACTTGTACTTAATAATGCACATGTAATTAAACTTGTTGTAATTTTTGTATTCAATTTCTTCCTTTTTTTCTTTCATCATTTTAATACCTATTATTTATTTAATAAGTATTACATTTTTTATTTTGTTTTTAGTATGTTGTATTGTAAGAGAAAAGGAAAAAAGGAGGGTCTAGACATTTAATACTATCTTCGTAGGCTCTTTTATGGTATTGCATATTTATTTCTATTTTTGACAAAGTACACAAGGTTGAGTACATTGCAATAACAGCTAATTTAAAATATGATTTTTTATAACCTCTAAGATTCTTCATGGGCGCATTATAACTAAAAAAAGCACAAAAATATTAAACAAAAATACTCAAGAATAAGTATTACTGCTTAATTGCTTTTTTCTTTCAAGAAAGAAACAAATATCCTTTATACATAGTTGAGAAAGAAAAAAGTATGACTAAAATAGAAGCAATTTTAATAAATAAAGCTCTGTAGGTATTTTGTTTGAATAAACCAATAAAAAAACCCAAGGAAAAAAGTGCAGGAATAGTGCTTACTCCAAATATAAACATCACAAGTGCTCCCCAAAAAATACTTGCAGTTCCTAAAGCCATGATAATAAAAACATAAACAAAACCACAAGGTAGGAGACCATTTAAAAGACCAAGTAAATAAAAACTTTTTAAAGAAGAATCAGACAATAGTTTTTTAAAGCTTTTTTTATACCAAGATTGTTTAGATAAAGAGTGCTCAATCAGTGTTAAAAATTTAAATTGTCCAGATATTGAAATTCCAACAAGAAGCATAATGATTCCTACAAAAATCAAAAAATAGCCATTTGCTTCTTTAGAAAAAGTACTTAGGCTCCCAAGCAAGCCAAAAATTGCTCCTAAGATAGTATAAGAAGTCACTCGCCCAAAAGAATATAATAAGTGAGAAATACTTTGTTTTTGTTTGCTCCAAGAGTTATTAACTTTGCTAGAAGTATAAGCAACTACAATACCTCCACACATTCCTACACAGTGACCAAAAGATCCTAAGAATGCAATAGTAATAATTGTAAGAAGTGAAAAAGATTCCATTAGTATCCGTCATTTAATTTATGAGTATAATAGCAAAAAAGATATAAAAGCATTAGTTGCCGAACCAATGCCTATTAAAAGAAAGGGAGAGAATCTTTTAACAATAAAAGTTTATCTTTGATGTGTTAATTAAGTGTTAAATCCAAAAAAGTCTTCATTTTTAATAAGAAGATACTATAATTTTAAAAATAATATTTATTATAAGGAAAAGAATGAAACTTTTAATGTTTGATATGGATGGAACACTAATTAACAGCGGTTATGCAATTAGTAATACCGTTAACTACGTAAGAGAAAATTTAAATTTAGAAAAACTTGAAAAAGATTATATTTTAGAGAACATTAACAAACCAGAAGTTAATTCTTCTAAGTTTTTTTATGGAACCAAGGAATTCACACCTTTGCAAAGCAAACTTTTCGGTGAGTATTATGAAAAACACTGTTTGCATGATTTGGTGATTTATGATGGCATCAAAGAATTATTAGAAAAACTTAAAGATGATTTTACCCTAAGTGTTGCAACCAATGCCAATTCTATTTATGCAAAAAAGATGTTAGCACATCTTGGCATTGATCATTATTTTGATACTGTTTTAGGTTACAACGATGTGACACAAGCCAAACCACACCCAGAAATGTTGCATAAGATATTAAATAAACACGATATTTTAAAAGAAAATGCTCAAATGATAGGCGATTCACATAAAGATACACAAGCTGCAAAAAATGCAGGAGTAGATTGGGTTTTAGTAAACTGGGGCTTCTCAAATCACAAAGAAGAAGCTATTGACACAGTTCATCAATTAGAAGAAGAAATACAAAAAAAATTTATGCTTTAAACACTTAGATGTTTGTTGGAATTACAATTGTAATTAATGCACCTTCATAAGGTACTTCATTGTGTTTGTATTTTTTATTTGTTGCAGTTATGCTTCCTTTCAAACTTCTTGTTACTATTTGCTCACTCATATACAAACCAATACCCGTTCCTTGAGCTCTATATTTTGTAGTAAAATAAGGCTCAAAGATACGAGAAATAATATGATTGTCTATTCCACCAGCATTATCTTTTACTTTTATATGTAAATTTTCATCTTTTACATACATATTTATAAAAATTAAACAGCCACCTTGTTTGTTTAAAACAAATTGGTCTTTTGCATTATTTAGAAGATTTAAAAGTACTTGAATTAACTCATTGTTTAGAAGGTAAACATCTTCCTTTTCAATATTTAATACAAAAGAAATATTTTGAGATTTAAATTGTGCAAAAATTAAACTTTCAACACTTTTCCATATTTCTTTGGTATTTGTTCGTGTTAGCACCTTGCTTGTTTTAAAAAAATTAGAAAAATCATCAATTGTTTTTGATAAATAAATAGTACTGTTATCAATTGTTTCCAAAGAATGATATAAGTCCTCTTCTTCAAGGCTATTAAACTCACTTTTTAAACGAATTCCACTTGAAGCAGTAGAAATTACAGATAAAGGCTGTTTCCATTGGTGTGCAATATTTGCTAACATTTCACCCATAGCAGCCATTTTAGATTGTTGCGCCAATAAAGAATCTTTTAATCTACTTTTTTCTACTTCTTTTAGAAGCGCATTCTTATAAGCTATAAAACGTTTACTAACTAAAGAAGATAGAAAAAAAGAAACCAATATAAATGCTAAAGTAGAAAAAATACTCGTTTTTACAGTGAAAAGAAAATCATCGTCTATTCTTCTTTTTAGTTTTTCTTTTTCATTAAAAATTAGAGTTTCCAACTCTTTCTCGTAGTAGCCAGACCCAATTGTCCATTGCCAAGGTTGAAATACTTTAATAAAAGAAGTTTGTTTTTCATCTTTTAAATTATTTTTAATATCAAAGGTATTTTGATATTTAATAAAACCTTCAGTATCTGGGATTTCTTTAGATATATTAGAGATTGTATTTTGCACATTAAGTGGGAGTTGATTAAACTCTTTATTTAAAAGATTTGCATTGGAATGGCTTAAAATCTTTTTATCCTCATTAATAATAAATAAAGATGAATTTTTTTGAATTGATAAAGTATTAATGTATTTAAGTACTTGTATTTTAATATTATTTTCATAATCAATAATATAATCTCCAGTACTAATTACAATATCTAAAGGTTCAAAATATTTTGTAAAAATAATTTTTTTATATGCTTTAGATGAGAGATTTTTTTCTTTTACCCAGAAATATTCATCGTATCCCTCCGTTTTATTCTTAACTTTTTCCATAATCGTTTGAACAAAGTAATATCCATTAATATCTTGTAATAAAGCGTAATTATTACCTTCTAATCTCTTATTTAATGGATATAGTAAAGAATACCCTTTTATATTATGAATAAAAAAATATGCTCTGTTATCATTAAAGCGCATATAACGTAAGGCATCTTTTACTAATTTAAGAATTTGTTCTTTATTCTTATCTTTATTTTCAAGATAAATCCGACTTGCTATATTGTGTGCTCTGTAAACTTTTTCTTTTAATAACATTTTAAGTTCATTTTCACTTTTAGCTTTAGAATACTGCAAGTATTTTTCTACTGCATATACATCATTTTTTACAAGATTATTTTTTGTTTGAATAAAGTTTTTCTTAAACTCAACAATCTCATTCTTGTGTAAAATATTATTGTCATTAATTCTTAAATACGTAATAATAATAGAAATAATAACAATGAATGATATAGGAGCCCATTTAATTATAAATAGTATTTGATTTTCGTTATATTTTTTCATGGATTATTCTATTGTTTTAAAGATTAAACTACTCATAAATTCTTTGTTTTATTTATTATTTATTTAAATACAGAAGAAAATACTTAAATATTTTATAATTCGTTATAATGCCACATGAAAATATCCGTCATTATTCCTACGTATAACAGAGCAGATTTTATATTAAGAGCTATTTCTAGCGTACAAGAACAAAGTATCCTTGTTGATGAAATAATCGTTATTGATGACGGTTCATATGATCAAACTAAAGATTTACTTAAAGATCAAAATATTCAATATTATTACCAAGAGAATAAAGGTGTTTCAGCAGCAAGAAACTTAGGAATTATGAAAGCAAAAAATTCCTGGCTTGCATTTTTAGACTCAGATGATACTTGGAATAAGAATAAAATAGAAAAACACATACATTTTCACCAAAACAATAAAGATGTTTTTGCTTCTTATTCAAATGAAAAATGGATACGTAATGGTAAAACAATTAAATTAAAAAAATATCAACAAAAAGAAGAACCTCATTTTATAAATTCACTTGAGTTATGTAAGATTGGCTCTTCTAGTTTTTTTGCACATAAAAAAATATTTGAAGACAATTTGTACTTTGATGAAAACTTACACGCTTGTGAGGACTACGATTTATGGTTAAGAATTTTACTAAAATACAAGATACATCTAATAAATGAAGAGTTAATTAATAAATACGCAGGACATGAAAATCAATTGTCATTTAGCTCAAAACTTATAGATACCTATAGAATTTCTGCCTTAGAAAAACATCTTGACTCCAAATATAAAAAAGAAGTAATAGAAGAACTCATTAAAAAAACAACTATTTTATTAAAAGGTGCAAAAAAACATCAAAATACAATTGTGTTAGATAAATATGGTAAAAAACTTAAAAACTACGAAGCTTTGATAAATCCAAATACACAATAGTTCCCCTACTTTTGGCTTTAATTGAAACAAGAATTTTATTATTATCACAAAATTCTTTTACAATATTAAGACCTAATCCAAAACCAAGTAAAGATGAGTCTTCTTGATAATATATATCAAATACTTTTTTTAAATTTTGAGGATCAATCGCAACGCCTGTGTTAAAAATACTTAAGATATTCTCTTCATAATTAATTTCTATTGTTTTGTTCTCATTATTATATTTAATTGCGTTTGAAAATAAATTATCCAAAAGTTTACAAAAACCGTTATAGTCTGTTTTAATAAAGACTTCTTTTATATTTATTTTAATGTTTATATCTTTTTTAATATCTTCAAACTTTAATAAGGATTCTTTTATACATTTTTCTAAGTCAAACGCTACATCTTCGATTTTATCAATTTCTTTTTTTATTGAATATTCCATATCTTCATAAAGTTTTAACAAATTTTTCGAAGCCAGCTTAATGCGGTTTAAACGTTTTATATTTTTCTCATCATGAATATTTTTTTCAAGCATTTTTACATTTAATTCAATAGTTGAAACAGGAATATTTAATTCATGAAGCGTTTCATTAAGGGCCTTTTGTAAATTTTCATCGCTTTTAAACAAAGGGTCCAAAACAGATTTTGATAAAATAAAATATAAAAGCAAGGCAAAAGACAAAGAGAATAAAGTAACTAAGATCATATTTTCTAAAAGAAAACCAAAGGTATCGTATAAAAAATAATTAAAACTAAGTGCGATTAATAAAATAAATACAAACACTATGCTTTGGGAAATGTAAAATATCTTTTTTTTAGAATTCAATTTTATACCCTATTCCCTTAATATTAACAATACTTTCTTTTCCCAATATTTTTTTCAAATTATTTATATATACCCTAATTGAGCCCTCACTATAGTCTTCATTAAGTGTCCACAGTTTGGACACTATCATTTCTTTAGTAATTATGGAATTTCTATTCTCTAAGCACAGTTCAAATAAATACATAACTTTAATAGGAACATTTAAATCTTTTTCATTTAAGAATAATCTGTTTTTTTGTGCATCATAAGAAAGTCCATTTTCTAAGAGTATAGATTCTATTTGTTTTCCTGATCGTTTTAATAAAGAAGAAATTCTTAAAAACAACTCTTCCAAATCAACAGGTTTACGTAAAAAATCATCTGCCCCATTTATAAAAGCATTTTTTAGTGTTTCTTTGTCTTTATAGGAAGTAAGAAAAATACTAGGAGTATTATCACCTGCTGCTCTTAAATCTTTAAGTAACTCTAAACCACTAATTCCTGGAACATTTACATCAAGTAAGTATAAATCATAATTGTTTAAATAGGACAATTCAATCATCGTTTCTGAATCTTTTGCCAAATGAATTTCATAGCCTTCATCTTCTAAACAATCTTCTAAACTTTGTGCAAAAAGTAAATCGTCTTCTAGAATTAGTATTTTAAACATTTATGACTGTTTAAACGAGCTGTAGTTCTGTTTTAAAGCTTCATAAGCAATAATTGATACAGAATTTGAGAGATTCAAAGAACGTGCATTATTTGCCATAGGAATTGTAATACATCCTTCTTTATTTTTATCCAATATACTTTGTGGTAAACCTGCATCTTCTCTACCAAAATAAATATAATCACCCTCTTCAAATTTTGCTTCAAAATAATTTTGTTTTGTTTTCGTTGTTGCAAAAAAATGACGAGAAGAAAAAGAATTCTTCTCCCAAAATTCTTCAATATTTTCATATTCTCTAACATCTAAATCAAACCAATAATCAAGCCCTGCACGTCGTACTTCTTTTGCAGTAATTTCACCAAAACCATAGGGTTTAATTAAATGAAGTGTACAATCAAGTGCAAAAGCAGTTCTTCCAATCGTACCCACGTTTCCTGGCATTCTTGGTTCATGTAATACTATATTAAACATTATAGAATCACCGTTTTATTTCCATGAATGAATACCCTTTCGTCTAATAATAATTCCAATGCATTACTTAATGTCACTTTTTCCACGTTAACTCCAGCCTTTCTCATATCTTGCCATGTATAATTATGATCAACTCTTACAATATTTTGCGAAATAATAGGACCTTCATCCAAATCATTTGTAACATAATGTGCAGTAGCACCAATAATCTTCACTCCTCTTTCATGTGCCTGTTTATACGGGTTTGCACCAATAAAAGCAGGCAAGAAACTGTGATGAATATTTAATATTTTCTTAGAATAATTGCCTACAAAAGAAGGCGTTAATATTCTCATATATTTAGCCAATACTATTAATGAAGGTTCAAACTCATCTATTTTTGCAATAACTTTTTTTTCATGTTCATCTCTTGACATTTCAGTACTGGAAATATGATAATAAGGAATATCAAATTTTTCAACTAATGATTTTAAGTCTTCATGATTGGAAATCACGGCTTTAATATTTGCGTTTAATTCTCCATCAATATATCTAATTAATAAATCCCCTAAAACATGAGATTCTTTTGTAACCATTATTACAATATCTTTTTTGTTTTGTTTATTTAATGTAACGATAGATGTTAGAGGAAGTACTTTCTTTAACTCTTTTAAAAGAAGTTCTTTATCAACGTTTCCTGATATGAGCGTACGCATAAAAAATTTGTTTGTATTTTGGTCCACGTATTCTGAGTTTTGTATTATATTTAAGTTATTTGCGTATAAAACTTTTGAGACATTATAAACAAGTCCTATTTCATCGCTTGTATTTATTAGAAGTATAAATTCTTTCATTCTTTTCCTATAAAGTAAACCTATATAACAGGTATTACTCCAAAATTATTTTTGAAATAATACCATTATATTGATTAATTTTAAAGAAAATTAAAAATAAAATGTATTCGTAATTGCTTACGAATAGGACTTTTTTAGATTAGTGAAGCCAATTCTTTTTTGTAGGCTTCAAGGTTAAATTCACTAACTCTTGCAACACCTGAATCAAAAGCAGCTTGGGCAACTGCCGAAGAAACTTCAACAATTAAACGTTTATCAAAAGCTTTTGGAATAATATAATCCGTTGAAAATTTTACATTTCCGCCAAAAATATCTTGTACTTCTTTTGGAACTTCTTCTTTAGCTAAATTTGCAATAGCATAAGCAGCAGCTGTTTTCATTTCCATATTAATTTTTCTTGCTTGAACATCTAGGGCACCTCTAAAAATAAAAGGAAAGCCAATTACATTATTTACTTGATTATTAAAATCACTTCGTCCTGTACCAACAATTGCATCAGGTCTAACTTCTAAAATATCAACTGGAAATACTTCAGGCGTAGGATTAGATAAAGCAAAAACGATAGGTTTATCAGATAATAATGCAATATGCTCAATACCAAAAGAACCAGGTTGTGATAAACCTAAAACAACATCAGCTCCTCTAAAAGCATCATCAAAACTCATTTCTTCATCAATTGCAAATTCTTCTTTGTATTGATTTAAATCTGTTCTTCCTTTATGTATAACCCCTTTTGAATCACACATAATAATATTTGAAACTCCAACATGTTTGTACATTCTTGAACATGAAATTGCAGCAGCTCCAGCCCCAATAACTACTACTTTTAAATGCTCTAATTTTTTACCTAATAATTCACAGGCATTTATTAATCCAGCTGTTGTAATAATTGCAGTTCCATGTTGATCATCATGCATTACAGGGATATCTAAATCTTCTATTAATCTTCTCTCGATTTCAAAACAAGAAGGTGCAGAAATATCTTCTAGGTTGATTCCCCCAAAAGTAGGTGCAATTGCTTTTACCACTTTACAAAATTCATCAACATCTGTTTCATCTACTTCAATATCAAAAGAATCAACAGCAGCAAAAGCTTTAAATAAAACTGATTTTCCTTCCATCACAGGTTTTGATGCAAGTGCACCAATATCCCCAAGTCCTAAAACTGCAGTTCCATTAGATATTACAGCAACAAGATTTCTTTTTGCAGTATATTTATATGCATTTTGGGGATTATCTTGAATAGCTAAACATGGGTGAGCAACACCAGGAGTATATGCTAAAGAAAGATCTCTTTGTGTTGCTAAGTCTGTTGTAGTTGCTATTGATAATTTACCTGGATTTGGAAACTGGTGATAATCTAGTGCCTCTTCTTTTGTAACTGTTTTGCTCATTTTATAGTCCTTAGTATTTTTATAACCCTGTATGTTATTTGAAAGAATTGTAACTAAATGAAACTTAATTATAATAAAAACAGGGGATAACTTCGTGTAAAAAGTTTTTATTAAGTTTAAGATACATGATATTTACATAATATTTACCATTTACACCAGTATATAATCTAAAGTATTATTTTAATCCTATAAAACCTGCAAATCTTCCACAATCAGAATTATTTCTATATGAAAAATATTTTTCATCTCCACATTTGGTGCAGTGATTTGAAGAAGTAATATTATTAACACCCAAATCATTTAATATTTTTTTGTTTATTTCTTGTAAATTTATATTTTTGCCCTTGCAGAATTTTTCTCCAAAGTTATTTTTTACAAAACTTTGCATCTCTTCATTCACTTCATAACAACATACTTGAATTGAGGGTCCCAATTCCACTTCAATATCACAAGCCTTGCAAGAGAATTCTTTTTGCATGCTTAAGACTACGTCTTCTACAATTTTTAAAAAACTTGATTTTCTACCGGCATGAACAGCTGCTATAACGCCTTTTTTTGAATCTTTCATAAGTATAGGAATACAATCAGCCACCATGACCATCAATTGTAAACCTTTTTCCTGTGTTATTAAAGCATCACAAGCATGTGTAAGCCTTGCAGAGTCATTATGTACTATTTTGATTGTATTTCCATGAACTTGATCCATATACATAATATTGTTTACACTAAAGCCATGTTTTAATGAGAGTGTTTTTCTATTTTTATCAACATTTTTTACAATATCTCTCACATGGTAAGCTATATTACCATCCATTTTATCACTAAAAAAACTTTCAATATGAAACATATATTAACCTTTAGAATTCTTTTGTATATTTTAATATCTTCTTAGTTCATTTTGTGTTAAAATCCTTTTTTAAAAGGAAAACAATGCAAAAAAATAGATTCGTAATCTTTGGAGACCCTGTTGAACATTCAAAATCCCCTCAAATGCATAATGCTGCATTTGAGTATCTAAAACATGATAATATTTATGAAAAATATTTATTAAAAAATGCAAACACGATTAACGATGTATTTAATAAAGAAGGGTTCTTAGGAGCTAATATAACAGTTCCTCACAAAGAAACGGCTTATTTAAAAGCAGATGAAGTAAGAGGAATTGCACAAAAAATACAAGCAGTTAATACGTATATAAAAGAGAATGATAAAATCATTGCTTATAATACAGATGGGGCAGGTTTTATAAAAGCCATACAAGTATTCAAAAATGTTAAAAAGGTTCTTATTTTAGGAGCTGGAGGAACAGCTAAAGCTATTGCCTTAAGTTTACAAGAAAAAAATTATGATCTTACTGTAATAAACCGCTCACCAGAAAAACTTATTTTCTTTAAAGAAAATAATATTAGAACTTTTACGTGGGATAATTTCAGATTAAATGCTTATGACTTAGTTGTTAATGCAACCAGTGCTGGTCTTAAAGATCAAGAGTATCCCTTACCAATGCAGAAACTTGAAAATGTCTTTTTAAATGCACATTACGCATTTGACTGCATTTATGGAATTACAACACCTTTTTTAGCCTTAGCAAAAAAAGAAAAACTTCAAGTAAAAGATGGGGAAGATATGCTTTTATATCAAGGGGTATTGGCCTTAGAATATTTTTTAAAACAAACAATAGATACAAAAACAATTGAAATTATGAGACAAGCTTTAAAGGAAAATAATGAAACACATTAAGAAAATATCGAATTATGCAATGGTTGGTGGCCTTGGTGCAGTATTAGTACTGGGATTAGTAGGTTGTGAAGATAAAAATTCTCAAAAAAATGATGCCTTTACAAATGCTAGCCAAAAACAAGGTGCTTTTGTAATCATTCAAGAAGAAATAAATGGTTCATATGCAATTGTTGACGAATTTCCAAGTGCAAACACTACTATTGTTTTACGAAAACCAGACGGAACTGAGCGTATCTTATCTAAAGCAGAGATTGATGCACTTGTACGTGAAGAAGACGTAAAAATCCAAAATGGAACATCTGCATTAACGAATCCAGAAGTATCATCAGGAAATGGTGGAATGGGTCTTGGTGGCGTATTATTATCATCTGTTGCAGGAGCAATGATTGGTTCTTACATAGGAAATAAATTATTTAACAATTCAAATTACCAATCTCAACGAAGAACGCAATACAAATCTCCATCAACATATTCAAAATCAAAAAGCAGTTTTTCTAAAGCTAAATCAAGTACTTCAAGATCAAGTTCAAGCTCTAAAAAGAGTGGTTTTTTTGGTTCCTCAAACAGCAGCAAAAAACGTTCTTCATTTTTTGGAGGTTAAGAGATGAAATTAAAACAACTTGAACCTTTAAGTAATGACTATCTTGAATCCATAGGTTTTTCATGGCATACAGATCTTGATGAAAGTTCTTATATTTCAAATGAAATCGTAGTTCTAAGTGAAGAAGAAGCCAATGCATATTATGAAGCAAGCAATAAACTTTATGATATGTTTTGTGAAGCAGGACAATATGTTATTGATAATGACTTATTTCATGAAATTAATATTCCTTTTAATTTAGTGGAAACAATTAAAGAATCTTGGGAAGAAGAGGTTCATTGGCATTTATATTCTCGTTTTGATTTAGCAGGAGGAATGGATGGAAAAGCTATAAAACTAATAGAGTTTAATGCAGACACCCCTACTTCACTTTTTGAAACAGCTATAATACAATGGGCTCTTCTTAAAAAGAATGGCCTTGATGAAGCAAAACAATTTAATAACTTGTATGAAGCCATCAAAGATAATTTCAAACGCTTAATCACACTTGATTCTGATGTAGAAAAATTTGAAGAATATTACAAAGATTTAGGATGGAAAATATTGTTTTCATCTATTTCAACATCTTCAGAAGATGAAAATACAACAAAACTATTACAGCATATTGCAAATGAAGCAGGTTTCAATACTGAGTATGAATATATAGAAAATGTACAATTTTCAGATGAAGGAATTCATAAAGATGATGTTAATTTTGAATTTTGGTTCAAACTTATTCCTTGGGAAGATATAGCAATTGATGAAAATGAATTAGCAATGATAATTAATGAAATTATTAAAAATAAAAAAAGTATTATTTTTAATCCAGCTTACACATTAATGTTCCAATCAAAAGCGATGATGAAAATATTATGGGACATGTATCCTAATCATCCATTATTATTAGAAACATCTTTTGAACCCCTTGTAAATACTAAACAAGTGGAGAAAAGATGTTTTGGAAGAGAAGGTGCAAATATTGCTATTGTAAATGCAGATAATTCTTTAGATATGAAAACAGATGGGGAATACGAAGGATATAAAGCTATTTATCAAGAGTTCTATGAATTTAATCAAGATAAAGAAGGCGCGTATTATCAAGCCGGTGTTTTTTATGCTTACGAAGCTTGTGCGCTGGGTTTCAGAAAAGGTGGGAAAATTCTTGATAATATGTCAAAATTTGTGGGCCATATAATAGAAGAGTAAAATAAATTGTTATTTTTCTTTTTACATAGCTAGTAATAAGCTTGTTTTGTTATACTATTTAAAATTATTAAATAAAGACAAAAGATTATGCACTTAGTTAACCATATATTTTATACGCATACTAAATTAGAAGAAGAAATAGTAAAGTTTCCTTCTTCTAAGACTATCATGATACAACTTTTTTGTGCTGACTTTAATACAAACATTATAAAAAAAATATTATTACATCTAAAAGAAAGCCTTCCAGATGCTACTATTATTGGCGCTTCAAGTTCAGGAGGTATCAATAATGGAAAACTGTCTAATGATAAGATTCTTATCTCTTTTTGTTTTTTTGAACATACTTCATTAGAAGTATATTATTATCCAAAAGCAAATTATTCCCAAGGATTAAAAGCAGCAAAAAATATTATCAAAAGTGATACTAAAGCCTGCATTGTTTTTTCAGAAGCCTTTAAAAATGATTCAGAGGGTTTTCTTGATGCTTTTACTAAAACTAATAAATCTCTTATTATTGCAGGCGGTTATGCGGGTGGAAAAAATCGAGGAAAAGAAACTTTTATTATAAAAGACAATACCATTTATAAAGAGGGAATTGTATTGCTTTCGTTAAATTCTACAGAATTAAATGTTTATCCTGACTACTCACTTACTTGGAGCACGGTAGGAAAAGAGATGCAAGTAACTAAATGTGAAAACAACATTATATACGAACTTGATACTAAGCCTATACAAGAGGTATATTCTCATTATTTGGGAAAACAAATAGCTTCTCAACTACCCAGTTATGAATATGAGTTTCCTCTTATTAAAATTGAAAATACCATGAATATTGCACGATCAATTAGAGAAAAGACACAAGACAATGCTTATTTATTTTCAGGAACAATAGAAGAAGGAGATAAGGTAAAATTTTCTGTCACTCATGAAACAGACAGTTTAAATGATACCTATAAACATCAAGAAAGAATACTTGAAAATCCAATTGAAGCACTCTTTATTTATTCCTGCACCGCTAGAAAAGAGTTTATTAATGATGAAAAACACAATGAATTTACTATCTTAGATAAAGTAGCGTATAACAGTGGTTTTTTTACTTATGGAGAGTTTTTTTATAACAAAGGAAAAACACATTTATTAAACAATACAAGTACAACGCTTTCTCTTTGCGAAAATAATATCAATAAAAAAATTGAAACAAACAAAGAACAAGAAGTCTTATCAAAAAAAATTTCTGTTCAAACGCACTTAATTGACACTATTCAAGAAGAATTAACCTCAAGTTTGGATTTATTAAACCAATATAAAATAGCCTTAGATGAGAGTTCAATAGTTTCAAAAACAGATGCTCAAGGCAAAATTATTTATGTTAATGATAAGTTTTGCAGAACTTCTGGATATACAAAAGAAGAATTATTAGGTCAAAACCACAATATAATTAGACACCCAGATACTCCAAACTCTTTATTTGTGAATATGTGGAATACCCTTACAAAAGGTAAAGTTTGGCAAAATACCTTTAAAAATAGAAATAAAAAAGGAGAAGAGTATTACGTAAAAGCAGTAATGATTCCAATATTCGATAAAACAGGAAAAATCATTGAGTACATAAGCATACGTACCGATGTCAGTGAAATATTTTTAAAAGATAAGATCATTAAAGAAGCCTTAGTTGATAAATTGACCCAAGTAAGTAATAGAGAAGCTTTATTAAAACTTTTTGAAAAAAAAGAAAAAAAGTATCTTCTTATTTTAATTAACTTAGATAGGTTTTCAGAAATTAATAACTACTTCGGATACAATATTGGGGATAATGTACTTAAACTTTTTACGAAAAATTTAAAAAATATTTTTGGAAATAACATTTTTAGAATTGCAGGTGATGAGTTTGCAATTGTAAGTAAACGCCCAAAAGACTGGGAATCTTTATTAAAAAGTATTAATTTTAAAATTCTTGAACTGGAAAATATTAATTATAAAATTGCTAAATATGATATCTCTATTAATACTACTTCTGGAATGGCATTTGCAAAAGGAAAAAATATTTATACTCTTGCACATATTGCGTTAAAAGAAGCGAAAGAAAAAAGAAAAAAAATTGTATTTTTTAATGCAGAGTCATCCTTAAAAGAGAAAATCAGAAATAATATTATTATGATAGAAAAAATAAAACAAGCTATTATTGAAGATAGAATTGTTCCTTTTTATCAAGCAATAGTTGATAACAAAACAAAAAAAGTAAGTAAATATGAAGCATTAATAAGGCTAATTGATCGTGATGGAAAAGTTCTTACTCCGAATTTATTTTTAAAGCATGCAAAAAAAGCAAAATTATATGGAGAACTCACCAAAATAATGATTGAAAAAACCTTTAAAAAGTTTGAAAAACTTGATTTTGAGTTCTCAATTAATTTAACCATTCAAGATATTTTATCTTATACTACACGTAAGTTCCTTTATGAGCGACTAAAAGAATACAAGTGTGGATCCAGACTTATTTTAGAAATTGTTGAATCAGAAGGCATTGAAAATTTTGAAGATATTATTTCTTTTATAAATAAAGTAAAACGTTTTGGCTGTAAAGTTGCTATTGATGATTTCGGGAGCGGCTATTCAAATTTCTCATATTTAGCAAAACTAAAAGTTGATTTTATAAAAATTGATGGTTCTTTAATTAAAAATATTCATAAAGATGAAAATCAAAAAAACATTGTAGAAAGTATTTTATTATTTACAAAAAAGCAAGGCTTAGAAACAGTTGCAGAGTTTGTAGAAAATGAAGAAATTTTCAATGTTCTACAAAAATTAGATGTAAATTATTCTCAAGGCTATCATTTTTCTAAACCGCAAGAAGATTTACAAAACTAATTCTTGTAATAATTTTTAATATATTCATCCATTTTATCCATGTTTTTTAATATTCTTAATTCTAAAGACATTAAATAAATATCTCTCATCTCAAATTGCTCTAATTTAACCAAGTCTTTTGAAGTAGTTATAAACGAATAGCCTTTATACTTAAGTAATAATTCATCAATCTCTTCTTTTTTAAACGTATGATGATCGGCATAAGCTTCAAGAATAGTATAACTTGGTAAAAAATCCAATAAGCGCTTAGGTTTTGAAATAGCTGTTAAGAGTACCAGTTTTAATGGCAAAGAAGACAGGACGTCATTGTTTAATTTATAAGTCACCATTCGCTCAAAATCAATTCCTTCTTGTAAAACGATATCTGCTGTAGCATACATCATTTTGGGTTCTCTATACCCACCAGAAGGCAAACAAAAGATATTTTCAGGTTCAAGTTTTGGTTTTAATAAAATATCAAATTTTTTGATGTCATATTTAGAGAAACCATCGTCTAAAAAGATAAGGCTACATCCCAGCATTTTAGCTTTTAAAATAGCTTCTTTTCTATTTTCTGAAACTATAATACTAGCCTTTGGTAAACTATTTGCAAGTAACATAGCTTCATCCCCAGAAATATTAATGTCTACTTTGATATCCCCTCTATGAGATACAATATATAAACCTTTACTGTTTCGTCCATAACCTCTTAATATTACTGCTACATTCTCTTTATCTTTTGCTAATTCCAAAACAAAAGGAGTTTTACCACTACCACCTACAATTAAATTCCCAATAGAAATAATAGGAAGCGAAAAATCTATTTTTTTAACTCCTATTTTTTTAAAAGTAATTATTAATATATAAATTAAAGTTAAAGGCAATAAGAAAAAAGAAACTAATCTTTGAAAAGAGTTTGGATAGAAAAGATAATCTTCTATCCATAAAATTATTTTTTGACGCAAATTAAATCCAAGAAGATGCTATATCAATAATTTGGTCACAAATATAATTCACTTCGTCATCACTTAATCCAGGATACATTGGAATTGAAAGAATTTGTTGGTAAGAAGTTAAAGCTGTTCCATAAGCAGTAATTTTAATTGAATATTTATTTTTATAATAAGATAAAAGATGTAAAGGAATATAATTAAGCCCCGTAGCAATTCCTTTTTCTTTTAATGCTCTTGCAAATGCATCTCTGTTTCTTGATACTTTAATAATATACTGAGTGAAAATATGTTCTTCTTTATGAGTAGGTGTTGTTATGTGTTTTACACCAGCAAGTCTTTCTTCATACATTTTTGCAATTTCTTTTCTTCTTTTAATAAACTTATTGGTTTTTTGTAATTGTGCCAAAGAAAAAGCTGCATCTAATTCACTCATATCGTATTTATGTCCAATATCAACAATGTCATAAATATAATCAAGATTTCCATAATCATCGTAAGTAGTAGTTAAGGCATGTGTTCGCAATAATCGCGCACGTGAAGCGATTTCTTCATTATTTGTAACCAAAACTCCACAGCGTGAAACAGCATGTTTCCCATTTGATGGATTGGTTGAGAATATTGTCATATCCGCTCTTAATGAACCAATAGTTTCATTCTTATAAGTAACACCTAATGCAGAGGTTGCATCTTCAATCAAAATAATATTGTATTTTTTACAAATATCATATAATCTATCTAAGTCAGGGGTTTGACCTGCTACAAAAGAGATAATTGCGCCTCTTAATTTTTTTGATTTATTTTCTTCTAAAACTTTTTCAAATTTATTTAAATCAATATTCATATCGTCCATATTCATATCAATAAAAATAGGTTCAGCATCAAAATGACGTACTACTTCTGGAACATTCACAAAAGAATTAACCGACATTAGAATCTTATCTCCACGTTTTAACTTAATTGAGCTAAGCGCTAAGTGAATTGCAGCAGTTGCGTTACACGTAGCAACAGCATGTTTTGAACCAACAAACTGAGCGATACTCTCTTCAAACTTTTCAACCTTAGAACCATCTTTGGTATATGTCAAAGCAGACTCAAGTTGTTTTATTTCTTCTTGGTCAACACTGGCTCTGTAAAATGCAATTTCTTTCATACTAATATCCTTTAATATTTGCAATTATAGGTAACTTCCCTTTAAACGCATTACTTTTTATTCGATATTCACACATTTCAATTAACTCTTTTTCTACGCCGTCTTTAATTAATTCTTCTTTACTTTTATTCTCATCCACTAATTGTTTTAAGACCTCGTCCATTACACTATAAGAATAACCAAGATCATCTTCATCACTTTGACCTTCCCATAAATCAGCACTTGGTTTTTTCAAAATTATAGCATCAACAACACCTAAATACTTAGCAAATTCAAATTCATCACTTTTATACATCTCTCCTATTGGATTAATAGCACAGGCGATGTCCCCAAAAATAGTTCCATAACCCAATAAAATTTCACTTTTATTTGAAGTTCCTACTACTAAAGAGTTATCTCGTGCAGAAATATCATATAAAACAGACATTCTAATTCTTGCAGAATAATTTCCAATTCTAAGTTTATCTTCATTCATATTTTTAATATACGCTTCAAGCATTGGTTTTATTTCAACTACTTCGTAAGAAATATCAAACTTTTTACATAATTCAAGTGCGTCATTAATAGAGCCATCGGATGAAAACTGAGAAGGCATTAAAACCCCAGAAAATTTATCACCAAAGGCTTCTTTACATAATACGGCAACAATAGCAGAATCTAAACCACCTGAAATTCCTACTGTTACATTCTGAAGTCCTGTTTTTGCAACTTCTGTTTTTAAAAATTCAATTAATTGTTTTTTTATATCTTCAAAATTCATTATAAAATCCTCGTAAAAATTATTATATCTTATCTTTTTTTGTTTTTTCATAAATTTCATCAAGAAATAATGAATTGTTTTCTTTTTGTGTTAATTTTTTAATTACTAAATCATCTCTGATACTTTCTAATTCTTCTTGCGTGAAATACTCCAAAAACTTCGGATTAATTTCTATCACATCTTCTTTATTGGTTTTTATTAGTTCTTTTATATCTTCTATTAATGTTTTGTTTTTCATTTTATCTTCATTTTTTGTTATATTTATCTAGAATTTGATTTAAATACAAATCCATCTTTTTCTCGCCTACATCGTTCTCCTTAGATGTACAAGAGCCACAAGCACTTCCAGCATCGGTATAAAAAGCAATATCTTTTAGGTTTTTAGCATTTTTTTCTTTTATTGCAAATAGTATTTCTGATAAACTTACATTTTTGCAGGTACACACAATATACGAATGTGGAAATTTTTGTGCCAAATTTAACCTTTATTCTATTATTTTAATTCCAAAACTAATTCTAATATTTAAGTATACAGTAATTATTTTTTACTTTCTTTAATCATTTCATAGGCTTCATTGATTTCTTGTAATTTTGAGGTAGCTTCATCTATAATATTTTGACTAGCACCCTGTCCTGTAATGATGTCTGGGTGATATTTTTTAACCAATGCGCGATAAGCATTTTTAATTGTTTTGTCATCACTTTCTTGATTAATACCCAATATTTCATACGCTTCATCTAATGTTTTACTTGCATTTTGTGCAGCATTTGCATAAAAGTTCTTAAAATTTTGTACTATATTCTCATAATCATTTTGTTTGATTTTTAAAGCACTTGCAATATCTTCAACAATCATTTCTTCAGTTTTAGAAAAATCCTTGTCTATAAAAGCAAGGTTTAATAAATATTCTAAAACTTTTACACGTTTAACATAATCGTTTGATGTTAATTTATAAAGTTTAGTACAGATATCAATTGTATTATCAAAACTCTCTTTTTCTTTATTAAAAATTTCTTTTAATTTTTCTCTAATTTCTTCTTGATTTTCAAAATGAGAAGAGATATCTGAAAAGGTGTGTTTTAAGACTTGTGCTTCTAATTCAGATACATTACCATCCGCTTTTGCAACTTTTGCCATTAAAGCAACTAACAAGCCAGCTTCATGATGCATTAAGTCACCTGTATATCTGTCTTTAACGTTTAGATTAATATTAACAAACTTTTCTGTTTTATAAGAACGTGAAATTAAATACAAAATAAAACCAACAAGTAATAATACTAACAATTTCATAGGCAACCTTAATTATTTTGTGTAATTTTATCAAAAATTAGGTAAAATCTTATCTTTTAAACGTTGAAAAAAAAGTATATTTACAAATACTATACTTTTGTTAATAAATGAAATCAAATATTGTTTAAATAATGGAGAATATATGTTCGGAATGGGTTTTATGGAAATACTTTTGGTAGCTATTATTGCTATTATTGCTTTGGGGCCAGATAAATTACCAACGGCAATGGTTGAAATTGCAAAATTTTTAAAAAAATTCAAATCAGGTATTGATGATGCAAAATCTACCTTAGACAGTGAACTTAATATTTCTGATATGAAAGCAGAAGCAAATAAATTTAAAGCGCAAATAGAAAATGCGAAAAGTTCTGTTTCTTTAGATAACTTATCTTCTTCTTTAGAAGATAAAGACGATGAACCTCTAAGTGT
>Ga0105356_10001678_pt1 | contig 22110 bp, 22 predicted proteins | sample GOMGulsemesocosm_3_FD_83502 | JGI IMG/M metagenome (GOLD analysis project Ga0105356, IMG submission 83502) | Methane-oxidizing microbial communities from mesocosms in the Gulf of Mexico - GOM9D Gulf of Mexico | ecosystem: Environmental > Aquatic > Marine > Cold seeps | place: Gulf of Mexico... | reverse complement strand
GATGTGGAGATTCCTGAGCGTGTTTCAAAATTAACCTTGTCCTATACCCTGTTTAATTTGCCCGAGGTAGCGGCAAACTAAAGCTAGATGGAGAAAAGCTATGTCAACTGAAGGCTACGAAAGCTATTACGTTCCAGAAAAAAGTCGGCTACCTATTTGTATGGCCATTGGCCTGGCAGTAACGGTTATCGGTGCGGGCACCATGTTGAATGACATGACCGCGGGTGACACCGATTCCTCTGCCCATCTGGTGATGTTTGCCGGCTTTTTGGTCATTGCTGCCACCATGTATACCTGGTTCGCTAAGGTCATTCAGGAAAACCATAACGGTATGTACAGTGGCCAGCTTAACCGCTCCTTTGTATGGGGTATGGGCTGGTTTATTTTCTCGGAAGTGATGTTCTTTGCCGCTTTTTTTGGTGCGCTGTATTACGTGCGTAACTTTGCCGTGCCTTGGTTGGGTGGTGAAGGCGATAAGGGTGTTAGCCATATGTTATGGCCTGAGTTTCAAGCAGCCTGGCCGCTCATGGTAACTCCTGATGGAAACCAATTCCCGGGGCCTAAAGAAATTATTGATCCAATGCATCTGCCGTTGGTGAATACGATTTTATTGCTCAGCTCCAGTGTCACCGTACACTTTGCCCATAAAGCGCTGAAAGCCGAGAACCGCCCACGCCTGAAAATGTGGTTGGGTTTGACGGTTGCGTTGGGTGTGTTGTTTCTGGGTTTCCAGATTGAAGAGTATGCCGAGGCCTATAGCGAGTTGGGCTTGACGCTTAACTCCGGTATCTATGGTTCAACCTTTTTTATGCTGACTGGTTTCCATGGTGCGCACGTAACGATCGGTGCCTTTATGCTGTCGATTATGTTAATACGAGCCTTTAAAGGGCACTTCAAGCCGGAAGAGCATTTTGGTTTTGAGGCGGCGTCCTGGTATTGGCACTTTGTGGATGTGGTTTGGGTAGGGTTGTTTTTGTTTGTCTATATCTTTTAACTAAGAAAATTACGACACCCTGGTCTTAGTGCCAGGGTGCGCTCAAGGTTAGATCTCCGCTCCATAAGCCATAACTAACACAAGTCAATAGTAATATTGCCAGTGCAACGCGAATACCCAGAAGCTTACGGGTGCGTTCAGTTGAGCCTTGATCTTTTAATAGAAAAATAACACTGGCCGCCAGGCTGATGAGAATAGCAATAAACAAAATTACGATGGTCGGTTTTAGCCACATAGAGCTGTTCCAGAATCTAAGTAAAAGCAGGGTGTCTTGGAGCCCTATCCTAACGCGTGCTGGAGACAAAAGTCATTAGCCTGGTATTTCGCTCTAACTGGAAATTAACGCTCTTTTATCTGCTGTTATTGCCGATCTTGGTTGGTTTGGGTTTTTGGCAGCTGCAACGTGCAGACTTCAAACAGGGTTTGCAGGATATCTATGAGCAGCGATCCGCTGCGGTCCCGATAGAACTGTCAGAGCTTATGGTGGATCAGAGTGTGGCTTATATGCAGGTTAAGCTGCAGGGCCAGTTTGATAATGACCATCACTTTTTGTTGGATAACCGCGTCTTGAATGGACGCACAGGCTATGAAGTTATTTCAGCATTTAAGCTTATCCCATCTCTGACAATGGCTAACGGGCAGCAGGTGGAGATGGTCTGGATTAATCGTGGCTGGATTCCAATGCTGGCCACGCGCAGTGAATTGCCTGCTATTGCCTCGGTTGAACAAAGGCAAATAATTACAGGCCAGTTAGTCGTGCCTTCAAAAGCGTTTGTGCTTGCGGACGTGCCGATGGCAGATCAGTGGCCAGAGGTTATTCAGAGTGTCGAACTGGACGTAATGAGTGAGCGCTTAAGTCCGCAGCTACAGCTTCAAAGCGTACGCTACCTTTTTAGGTTGGCTACAGGCGAGCCGGGCAGTTTTGAGGTGAATTGGCAGCCAGTGAATAGCGCGCCGCAAAAAAGCTTGGGTTATGCCGTGCAGTGGTTTTTAATGGCACTGGTGTTAAGCGGATTGTATTTCTGGACCGCGATCAAACAAAAATAGACGATAATTAAAAGAGAAGCAACGTGACAGAAACCCCCAGCTCCGAGAAAAAATCCCGCCGCCATATTCCTATTCTGTTGTTTCTAACTGCTGGCGTGCCCGTTATTCTGGCCTTTTTTATGTACTTCACCGGCTCAATGGTGCCCGAGGGCCGTAATAATAACGGCACTCTGGTTATCCCCCCGCTAGCCGTAAAAATGATGGAGTTGCAGCTACAACAGGCCGCCGAGGGTGATGCTGAAGGCAAGTGGGAATTGATCGTTGTTGGGCAGGACAGCTGTGCCAGTAAGACGTGTCAGGAAATGCTGCACAATACCCGACAGGTTAATGTTGCTCTGGGGCGTGAGGCCGGGCGGGTGGTGCGGCGATACATTAATATTGGTGGGCCACTGGATGCCGCAGTTGCTGAAGCATTTAAGATCAGTTATTCACGCTTACACCTGAGCCACACCAGCTTCATGGCTCTGGAAGTGTTTTTGGATAAGGAAGTAGCTGCTGAGCAGGTGGTAGATGGAAATTATGTTTTTATTGCCGATCCGTTGGGTAATGTGATGATGTTTTACACCCCCGAAAACCCTGGCGGCGATATCCTTGATGATCTGAAAAAATTATTGAGAGTTTCCAAGATTGGTTAGCAAGACGCAGCCCCTGAGCCGTAAGCCACAGGTCTATTATTTGGCATTATTAGCCACCCTGTTTACGTTGGTGGTAGTGATGTTGGGCGCCTATACGCGGTTAGCGGATGCCGGATTGGGCTGTCCCGATTGGCCCGGTTGTTATGGCTTTTTAACGGTGCCGGAAAGCTCCGTAGATATTCAGCTGGCCGAGACTCGCTTTCCTGATAGCCCCGTAGAAGTCGAAAAGGGCTGGCCGGAAATGGTGCACCGTTATGCGGTGGGCATACTGGGTTTGTTAGTACTGACGATTGCTGGCATGGCAACTTTGGCACGCATGCGAGGGCAAACCGGTCAGCCGTTTAAATTGCCGCTGTTGTTATTGGCAGTGATTATTATGCAGGCGCTGTTTGGCATGTGGACGGTGACCTTGAAGCTGTGGCCGCAGATTGTTACGGCGCACCTGTTGGGTGGTTTTACTACGCTGAGTTTGTTGCTGTTGTTGGCGTTACGATATCGCCAGCAATCGTGGATTATTCTTGAAAAACAACAGTCGCAATGGCAACGCCTACAGCCTTGGGCTCTGCTTGGGTTAGTGATTGTTGCGCTGCAAATTAGTTTGGGTGGCTGGACTGCCTCTAACTATGCGGCGTTTGCCTGTTATGACCTGCCCACTTGTCAGCAGCAGTGGTGGCCAGCGATGGATTTGGCTGCTGGCTTTAATGTTTTCCAGTCGGTGGGACCTAACTATCTTGGCGGCTTGATGGATAATGAAGCACGGGTTGCCATTCACATGGTGCATCGACTCGGCGCTATTTTTACCAGTCTTTATCTGTTGATTCTGATCGGGTTATTATATCGAGCAGCGGGGCAATCTGCGTTACGCCGTTTCAGTTGTTGGTTGGTTGTAGTTTTGCTACTCCAGGTGATATTGGGTTTGAGTAATGTCTATTGGCAAATCCCGGCAGTTATTGCGGTAGCCCATAACGCAGGTGGCGCGGTGTTACTGTTAATGATGGTTGCGTTGAACTACCTGTTACGCTCAGCGGGCGTGCGGACAACGGACTTGGGAACTGATAATCGAGGTATGCACAATGGCTGAAGCGATGAATACAGTTAATACGGGGCAAGCCAGCTTCATGGATTATCTGGAAATGTGCAAACCGAAGGTGGTGGCAATGATGTTGCTAACCTCGGTGATAGGTATGTTTCTTTCGGTGCCCGGCATGGTGCCTTTCGAAATCTTGCTGTTTGGTAATCTAGGCATTGCTTTGGCGGCAGGTTCAGCAGCGGCGGTGAATCATATTATTGATCGCCAGATTGATCTGGTGATGGCGCGCACGCAAAAACGTCCGGTCGCTCAGGGGCGAGTTAAGCTGCCACAGGCTATCGCCTTTGCTGCAGTGATTGGTGTGACGGGCATTGCGATGTTGGCACTGCTAGTTAATCCGCTGACAGCTTGGCTAACGCTGGCATCTCTGATTGGTTATGCATTTATCTACAGTGGTTATTTGAAGCGTGCTACGCCGCAAAATATTACTATCGGCGGCCTATCTGGTGCCGTTCCTCCGTTGTTGGGCTGGACGTCAGTCACTGGCACGCTGGACCCTAACGCATTGTTGTTGGTGTTGATTATTTTTGCCTGGACGCCGCCGCATTTCTGGGCGCTGGCTATTCATCGACAAGAAGAATACGCCAAAGTGAAAATCCCCATGCTGCCTGTCACGCATGGCGAACGTTTCACTATCTTGCACATCATGCTGTATACCTTGATTATGATTGCGGTGAGCTTGCTGCCCTTTGTAATGGGCATGAGTGGAATGCTATATCTGATAAGCGCAATTGCGCTGGGGCTGGGCTTTTTATACTGGGCGATTGTGTTGGTACGCGGCACCAACCCCCAGGCGCCATTAAAAACCTTCCGTTATTCCATTACCTATTTAATGGTGTTGTTTGTCGCCATGTTGGTTGATCACTATCTCTAGAGCTTCTATCGATGACTAATGCCAAGTCTAATATCCAGCGCACAGTGGTAATTCTGCTGTGTGTCATCGTGGTGATTGTCGGGGCGATGGTATCGCGAATTTTGCGAACACCTGATTCATCGGAAGTGACAAAAGCACCTTCTGTACAGGAAAGCTCTCAATCATTAAGCGCCTTGCAGGAAACCGGTGTTTTTGTGAGGCCGCAAGCTAAAGCATTAGCGGCTTTTGAATTAACTGATGAACAAGGGCAACCGTTCGGGAATAATCATTTTAAGGGTCAGTGGAATCTGGTGTTTTTGGGCTATACCCACTGCCCGGATGTTTGTCCGACCACCTTGGCACTCTTTAAACAATTGCATGCCAGCGGCCCGGACAGCCTCTTGTCGGCAGTTCAATATGTGCTGTTATCGGCAGACCCAGAGCGAGACACCTCAGAAAAGTTAGCGAGCTATCTGGGTTATTTTCACAAGGATTTTGTGGGGCTTACGGGCACGGTTGCTGATGTAGATCGACTGGCTAAACAGTTGAATGGTCTGTTCGCACGCGTGCCGCTTGAGGACGGGGATTACCTGATCGATCACAGCGCTAATATGATGATTATCAATCCCGCCGGGCAGTATCATGGCTTTATTCGTCAGCCGCACAGCGTAGAGCAGATAAAGTCCGCCATGCTAACGATCATGTCTGCTTATTAAGGGCTATTTTATTTCCCGTTGACCCTTCAGCGGCAAGGCATAAACCAGCAAGAACAAACTCGTCGCCCCGACTACAATTGACGGCCCGGTGGGTGTGTCCCATTGCAGCGAACTGAATAACCCTATTAGCACGGCACCGCAACCAACCAGGCTCGATAGTGCAGCCATGCTTTCCGGGCTGTTAGTCAGGCGTCGGGCGGTTGCGGCAGGAATGACCATTAGCGCGGTGATCAATAACACGCCAACGATTTTCATGGCTACCGCGATAACAATGGCAATTAATAGCATCAGTAACAAGCGAATCCACAGCACCGGATAACCCTCGGCCTGCGCCAAATCTTCATCAACGGTAATCGCTAGCAGTGGCCGCCAGAAAACCAGTAGCATGCTTAAAATAATGCCGACACCGATGTAAATCCACAGTAGCTCCTGGCCAGTAACCGTGAGCAAGTCACCAAACAGGTAACCCAGTAGATCCACTCGCACTTCTAGCAAACTAACAGCGATTAAGCCCAATGACAGGGAGCTGTGAGCGAGAATGCCGAGCAGAGTATCGGTGGAAATGATTTTACGTTGTTGCAGGGCAACCAGCAGACAGGCCAACAAGGCGCAGCTGATAATTACCGCAAGATTGAGGTTAGCATCCAGCGCAATGCCCAGGGCAATGCCAAGTAAGGCGGAGTGAGCGAGGGTGTCGCCAAAGTAGGACATGCGGCGCCACACCACAAAAGAGCCCAGTGGTCCCGCAACCAGGGCTACGCCAATGCCAGCAAGTAATGCGCGCCATAAAAAATCAGCCATGAGAGCAGGGCTCCTTTAAATGAACTACGTTGCCGTCCTGATCGTGATGATGGTCGTGATGGTGGGCATAAAGAGCCAGCCCTTCGGTTGCTTCCAGGCCAAACAACTCATGATAGGCGGGATCGTTGCTGACATGCTCGGGGTGGCCTGAGCAGCAAATATGGCGATTCATACAGATCACTCGATCGGTGGAAGACATGACCAGGTGTAGATCATGGGAAACCATTAATACGGCGCAGTTTAGTTCATCGCGCAGATCGGAAATTAAGCGATACAGCTCTGCCTGACCGCTGATATCAACGCCCTGAGCGGGCTCGTCCAAAACCAGCAGCTGTGGTTTACGCAGTAATGCCCTGGCGAGCAGAATACGCTGTAATTCGCCGCCACTGACGCCCTGCATGGGGCGCTGTGAGGTATGCTCCGCGCCCACCTTTTGCAGCACGTTGGTGATATCGTCGTTGCTGCTGTGCTTGGTCATTTTCAAGAAACGCTGAACGGTCAGTGGAATTGTTTTTTCCAGGTGCAGGCGCTGTGGCATATAACCAATACGTAATCCGGAGCGTTTTTTAATACGTCCGCTAGAGGGTTTCAATAGGCCGAGGATGGTGCGTACCAGGGTGGTTTTTCCTGCACCATTAGGGCCAATGAGGGAGACAATCTCACCTCGTTCAAGGTTGAGATTAATGTTCTCAATAATGCTTTTGCGGCCAATAGTGACGCAAAGTTTTTCGAGACGCAGTATGGGGTCGATGGTGTTCATTGGGCGTGACTTAGCTCTGGCAACACTGACACAGGCCAGAAATTTCAATGGTCTCATTATCGATTTGAAAACCATATTGATCGGCGTTATGGGCAATGGCTTCGGTAATAGCAGGTGCTTCAATTTCAATAGCGACGCCGCATTTACGGCACAGCAAAAATTGGCTGATGTGTTGAGTTGATGCCAGGCTGCAGCCAACAAAGGCATTTTTTGAGGCTATGCGGTGTACTAACCCCTGTGCTACCAGAAAATCGAGTGCGCGGTAAACGGTTGGTGGCGCTGCAACTTTTCCATCTTTGCTGAGCATCGGCAGAATGTCGTAGGCGCCAAGTGGGTTATGGCTTTGCCAGACCAGGCGTAGCACTTTTTCCCGAATGGGGGTCAGACGCACCTGGTTTTCTTCGCATACCCTGCGGGCACGTTCTAGAGCGCTGTCCATGCAGTGTTCGTGGTTATGGGGAGTGCAGGGAATGGGGGTAGTGTTTTGTTTTGTCATGCGATGAATTACGTTGATGGTCAAAATTATGATACATTATAACATTCTTTTTTGGTCTGTGCGCCGTAAATAACGGATGGCATGATTGATCCACGCCACACTTTTTGGGAGTTATTCGTTTTGTTTAATGTTGTTTTTGTAGGCGGGCTGCGTGGCCGCTGTCGTATGCTGATATTTTTGTGTTTGTTGTTACCGTTGCGCTTGGTTGCTGGTGTCGACGAGGGGGAAGGAAATGCTAATGGAATCAAGGTGCTGGCGAGCATTAAACCCCTGCAGCTGATCGCGCAGGCGATAACACAGAGTGTTGCTGATACCGAGGTGCTGTTACCTGCAGGTACGACGCCTCATGATTATGCCCTCAAACCATCAGATCTGGCGCGAGTTTATGACGCGGATTTAGTGCTGTGGTTAGGCGCCCCCTATGAAGCTTATCTGGCAAAGCCGGTAGCAATACGTGAGGCTGACGATCTGGCGGTCATTAGTTTCGATGAGCCGGTTATTAACAAGCACCATGAAGGGCATGATCATAGTGGCCATAGTCACTTATACGGAGACCCGCATGTCTGGTTGAGCCCGGTCGAAGCCTTGTCGATTGCGCAGATGCTGGCGGAAACACTGCTGCAAAGGGATTCTGCCAATGCGCATCAATATGAAGCTAACCTTGCGATTTTCAGTGAGCAACTGCAGATTGTCGACGAGCGCATTAAAGCCAGTTTGGATGAACGCAAGGGCATTCGGTATCTGGTGTACCATGATGCGTACAGCTACTTTGAAAATCATTACGGACTAACTCATGTGCTAGCAGTTGCGGGCCAGCCGGAGAGCAAGCCCGGCGCTAAAAGTTTGTTAAAGCTGCGTAGAGCCATTATCAGTGAGGAGGTGGGCTGCCTGTTCAGTGAGCCTCGGGCTGATTCGGATATCGTGTCTATTTTGAAAGAAGGTAATGCTATGCAGGTGTATCAGCTCGATCCAATGGCAACTGATATTGAAGCTGGGGTTGCGGGATATATTATGTTTCTTGAGCAAACTGCAGAGCAGTTTCTGGCATGTAACTAGATTTATGATTTAACTTGAGGTTGAAATGAAGGCAGTGATTTTGAGCGGGCGTAATCAGTCACGATGAAAGTATTAAAGGGAATGCTCTATTTGCTACTGGCGCTGCCGGTGGCTTTATTGACGTTGCTAATGATGACGTGTCTTGCGCTGTTAAAGTTGCTATTGCCTTTACCAATATTGCAGCAAGGTATTACCCATCTAATTATTGGGCTTGCAGAGCTGTGGGCTGGCGCAAGTGGCTTGTTGTATCGCTGGGTACATGCCCCTCGATGGGATGTGGATGGGTTGGGAAAACTATCACACGAGCAATGGTATTTACTGATTTGTAACCACCAGTCCTGGAGTGATATTCCGGTGCTGCTGTTTCTACTGAATCGACGTATTCCTGTGTTCCGGTTTTTTGTAAAGCAGCAGCTGATGTGGGTGCCGGTAATAGGGTTGGCCTGTTGGGCGATGGAGTTTCCTTTTATGCGTCGCTACAGCCGTGAGCAGTTGCAGGATAATCCAGCGCTGCGGCGTAAGGATCTGGAGGCAACGCAGCGTTTCTGTGAGCGCATGAAAAAGCGTCCGGCAACGATTGTGAATTATCTGGAAGGTACGCGTTTTACGCAGCAAAAGCACGATCGCCAAAATTCGCCCTATCGTCATCTATTGAAACCAAAAAGTGGCGGCGTGGCCTATGTGGTGACACACCTTGGCGAGCGGGTAGCGCAAATGATTGATGTCACCTTAGTGTACCCAAAGGAAAATAACGGTTTCTGGGCTTTTCTGTGCGGAGATCTTGGTCCGGTGAGGGTGCACATGCAATTGAGGGATATCCCTGAGCATTTTAAAACCGGTGATTATCAGGCCTCGGACGACTTTCGGCAGGAATTTCAGCAGTGGATCGCTGACATTTGGCAGCAAAAAAATGACTTTATTGAGGGCTATCGGGCCGAGAATAAGGTGGAGTGATTTCACTGTAGCTCTTCCCCGTCACCTATTTCCAACTAAAGATGGTCCATTTAGGGATCAAAAAGCGCGGTTCGTCGACGCGCATAAAGTGTTCGCCGCCTTCTTCAGCTACTAAATAGTAGGGTTTGCCTTTGTTGGGGATGACTTTTATTGCGTAAATGAAGCCATTGATGCTGTATTGGTGAATCACCTTGTCTTCCATTTGGCGGATAGTGATTTCTGGTTCACCGAGCTCTTCGGCCGCTTGACTAACGATAGGCAGCGTGCAAAGCAGGGCGATACTGAGAATTCTTTTAATCATGATGCCTCCGAAGGCTTGTCGCCGTGTGAGCGAGCTGGAAACTGGTATAGAATAGCTGCTTATTATACGCCGCTGGCGGCCCCTATTCACTGATCTGTAGCAAATCCATGTCTGAAAATACCACTGCACCACTCATTCTTGTTGATGGCTCTTCCTATTTGTACCGTGCTTTTCATGCCATGTATAAGGCTGATTTGCGCACCTCTTCTGGCAAGCCGGTAGGCGCTATACGCGGAGTGACCAGCATGTTGCGCCGCTTAAAACAGGATTACCCCGGTAGTACGATTGTTGTGGTGTTTGATGCCAAGGGCAAAACCTTTCGGGATGAAATGTACAGCGAGTACAAAGCCCAGCGCCCGCCGATGCCAGATGATATGCGTCCGCAGATTGAGCCTATTCATAATATTGTGCGCGCCATGGGCATGCCGCTGTTAGTGATAGAGGGCGTTGAAGCTGATGATGTGATGGGCACCCTGGCGCATCAGGCGACACAGCTGGGTATCGATGTGGTGTTATCGACCGGTGATAAGGATATGGCGCAACTGGTTAATCAGCATGTGACCTTAGTGAATACCATGACCGAAACGGTGATGGGCATCGAAGGCGTTAAAGAAAAGTTTGGTATCCCGCCGGAATTGGTCATCGATTTCCTGGCGCTGATGGGCGATAAGGTCGACAACATTCCCGGTGTGCCCGGAGTGGGTGAAAAAACGGCGCTGGCCCTGTTGCAGGGTTTGGGCGGTCTGGATGTTATTTACGCCAATCTGGATAAAGTAGCGGATCTGGATTTTCGCGGTGCGAAAAAGATGCATGAAAAGTTAGAAGCCAATAAAGACCTGGCCTTTTTATCTTACCAGCTGGCGACCATCAAGTTAGATGTGGAGCTGGAGCAGGGACCGCAGAATTTGGTGATGGGTCCTGAGGATCGTGAAGCACTGGTGGCTTTATTCACCGAGCTTGAATTTAAAAGCTGGATTGACGAATACAGTCGATCGGTTGAGGGGGCAGGGTTTAGTGCTGAGGCTCCCGCGGCGATTGAAACCGATTATCAAACTGTTTTAACTCAAGCCGAGCTGGATGGTTGGGTAGAGCAACTAAGCGCCGCTGAACTGTTTGCCTTTGATACTGAAACCACCAGCCTTAATTACATGGAAGCCAAGTTGGTGGGCGTGTCGTTCGCGGTGGAAGCAGGCAAGGCTGCCTACGTACCTTTTGGGCATGATTATTTGGGCGCACCTCAACAGCTTTCGCGGGATGAGGTGCTGGAAACACTGCGGCCGTTGCTGGAGTCTGACCAGCACAAGAAAGTGGGACAGAACCTTAAATACGATATGAACGTACTGGCCAATCACGGTATTCACTTAAAAGGCGTGGCTGAAGATACCATGCTCGAATCCTATGTGTTGAATTCGACATTGCGCCATAACATGGATGCCTTGGCAGAGCGTCACTTGGGGCACACAACGATTCATTTTGAAGATGTCGCGGGCAAAGGCGCCAAGCAGCTAACCTTCAATCAGGTGGCTCTTGAGGAAGCTGGACCCTATGCAGCGGAAGATGCTGATATTACGTTGCGTTTGCACCAAACGTTACAGGCTCAGTTACAGGCTGGATCGCGTTTACACGAGGTCTATAACGATATCGAAATACCGTTACTGGATGTGCTATCGCGCATTGAGCGCAATGGCGCGCTGATTGATAGCGATATGCTGTTTCGTCAGAGTCATGAATTAGCTGAACGTATGCAGCAGCTGGAATGTCAGGCCTTTGATCTGGCCGGGGAAGAGTTTAATCTCGGTTCTCCAAAGCAGCTGCAAGCAATTTTTTACGAGAAGCTGGGATTGCCAGTCCTCAAAAAAACTCCAAAAGGCCAGCCTTCAACTGCCGAGCCGGTATTGCAGGAGCTGGCGCTGGATTACGATTTACCACGGGTGATTTTGGAATACCGCAGCCTCAGTAAACTTAAGTCCACCTACACGGACAAGCTACCGGCACAGGTGTGCCCAAAAACCGGGCGCGTTCATACTTCTTACCATCAGGCGGTAACGGCCACCGGGCGTTTGTCTTCATCTGATCCGAACTTGCAGAATATTCCTATCCGTACCGAAGAGGGCCGTAAAATTCGTGATGCCTTTATCGCTCCTGAGGGCTATCAGTTGGTGGCGGCGGATTATTCGCAAATTGAATTGCGTATTATGGCGCACCTGTCACAGGATGAAGGTTTGCTGGATGCCTTCGCGAATGGGTTGGATGTGCACCGTGCTACCGCTTCGGAAGTATTTGATACGCCCTTTGATGAGGTGACGGATGATCAACGCCGTAGCGCCAAGGCCATTAACTTCGGTTTGATTTACGGCATGTCGGCCTTTGGTTTGGGGCGTCAGCTGGGCATTAACCGTAACGAAGCGCAGCGATATATCGACATGTACTTTGCGCGTTACCCTGGCGTGTTGATTTATATGGATACTATTCGCTCCGATGCAGGCGAGAAGGGTTATGTTGAAACTCTGTTTGGCCGACGTTTATATCTACCCGAAATTAACTCCAGTAATGGCATGCGCCGACAGGCCGCGGAGCGTACGGCAATTAATGCACCGATGCAGGGTACCGCAGCGGATATTATTAAGAAGGCGATGCTTGCTGTAGACCAGTGGCTGAGCGAAGGCGAGCTTGATGCCAGGGTTATTATGCAGGTGCATGATGAGTTGGTGCTGGAGGTTGCTAATGTCGATGTTGAAGCAGTAACCGCGGGACTGCATCAATACATGAGTGAAACGGTAAAGCTGGATGTGCCACTGATTGTGGATGTTGGCTGTGGCGCTAACTGGGGAGAGGCGCATTAAGTTGCGCCGTTGAGGCCCAATGGATTGCGATTTTTGGAGGAGGGGAAGTTATTTTCATTGTTGATGAACTTTCCCCATAGGTGTTAGTCATATTATGCAGGTAAGAGAGTTACCTGCTAAATTTTCCCCCCTAGGTGTTTAGCTCTTAGACTTCGGATAACCCCCACATTTCCGGAGTATTGTACCCCATACGTTTTCCCCAAGGATGTATGGGGTTTTTTTATGGCTGGTTATAACTGCTGTACTGGCCTTTTCCGGACTACGCTCGCAACGTTATATTGAGGCCTCTTACCGTTTAATTAAGCGATTTCTATATTTAACCACTCGGCAAGCTTGCTGCGAGCTTCGTCTAATCCATTGCGTTGATTGGCGGTAGCTGAAAAGAGTTGTGCGGACACATTGCTGTGATCTTTCAGTTCCTGTTGAACCTTCAGAAGAGTTGATTTGGCAGGGCCAAATTTGAGTTTGTCCGCTTTAGTTAACAATATGTGAACTTTGAGCTGGCTGTTTTTTGACCAATTTAGAATCATTTGATCAAAGTCTGTTAATGGGTGGCGAACATCCATGATAAGGAATAAGCCCTGCAGGCTTTTACGCTCACGCAAGTAGTCATCAATAAAGGCTTCCCATTGACGTTTTACCGCCAGCGGGACTTTTGCGTAGCCGTAACCGGGTAAATCAACAATGCGCTGCTCTTCTGAGAGAGTGGCAAAAAAGTTGATTAATTGGGTACGTCCCGGTGTCTTACTGGTTTTTGCCAGTTTGTTTTGTTGCGTGATAGCGTTTATTGCGCTCGATTTCCCCGCGTTTGAGCGGCCAGCAAAGGCGACTTCAAAGCCTTCATCTTCGAGGCACTGAGATAGTTTTGCTGCGCTGGTGATGAAGCGGGCGGATTGAAAAAGATTGGATTGAGGTGAGTTCATGGCCGACATTATAGGGTAGCCCATTGCTTATGTATCTAGGCTTGTCAGGAAAAAGCAGCTTGCTGATTTTGTGTCTCCCGTTAGTGAAAATTTTGGGTTATACTCCGCCGAGTTTATAGTTTAATAAATTAGCTGCTGATGGTATGACTTGTTCGGTTGGTATGAGTCACGAGTCGGATGAAGCTAGCGCTCTACAATAAGAATACTGAATATTTGAAAACGTGTTGGGAATGTCGATGAAAAACTTAGTAATTAGTCTGTTTGTCTTGGTGGGTCTCTCAGGGTTTGCTCATGCTGAAGGTGATGCCGAGGCAGGGAAAACAAAAGCAGCAGCGTGTGCAGGTTGTCACGGTGCTGACGGTAATAGTGGTGTAGCAGCTTTTCCTAAGTTGGCCGGGCAGAATGTTAAATATCTGGTTAAGCAAATGAATGACATTAAAGCGGGTGACCGTCCTGTGCCAGCGATGACGGGCCAGCTGGATGGTAAATCCGAGCAAGATATGCAGGATATCGCGGCTTACTTCTCAAGCCAGTTCCCGAGTGTTGGCGCGGCGGATAAAGACTTGGTCGAGTTGGGTGAAAAAATCTATCGGGCTGGCAGCAAAGACTCAGGCGTGTCAGCGTGTACTGCTTGCCACTCACCTACGGGTAAAGGTAATGCAATGGCGGGCTTCCCATCATTAGGTGGCCAGCATGCTGGTTATATCGCAGCTCAGTTGCGTGCTTTTCGTGAAGGTGAGCGCACCAATGACGGCGACGCTAAAATGATGCGCAGTGTTGCGTTCCGTTTGACTAATAAAGAGATTGATGCGGTTGCCAGTTATATTTCAGGCCTGCATTAATACGTAGCGAATGGTAGAGAAGGGTGGCTAAGCCACCCTTTTTTTTGCATAAAAATTGGTAATTATTGAAAAAATAGCGATCATTTAGGTTAGGCGTGTGTCACAGCATACGGGGTTCGTTGTTATTACCTTCTGAATATGAAAGATAAAAATACCTTAAGGAGAGTTCGATGTTGAAAGCAGCAAAGCGATGGTTATTGTGCCTGCTTGTTATACCAATGGTGGCTTGCGCGCAGTCAGATGCGCCCTATAAAGAAGGCGAGCATTATGCCGAGCTTTCAAAACCGGTAGCTACCTCTGATACGTCAAGAATTGAAGTGGTGGAATTATTTTGGTACGGCTGCCCACACTGTTATTCACTGGAGCCATTGGTTGAGAAGTGGAGCGCAACGTTGCCAGCGGATGTGAAATTTGTACAGATGCCGGCTGTTTTGAATAAAAACTGGGAAGTGCATGCCCGGGCATATTTTGCTGCGCAGGCGCTGGGAGTTTTAGATCAAACTCATAAAGCCCTGTTTGATGAGCTGCACGCAAAGCGTAATCCTCTGTTTACTCAAGAGGCATTAGCCGGATTTTATGCTGGTTATGGGGTTGCCGAAGTTGACTTCAATAAGGCGTTTAAATCGTTTCCAGTCAGTGCACAGATTAGTCGCGTGAAAACAGCGCAGCGTGGTTATCGCGTCTCCGGTGTGCCAGTAATTATCGTAAATGGTAAGTATAAGGTAAGTGCTACAATGAAAGCTGGCGCCAGCGGCCTATTCGATGTGGTTGATTATCTCGTCGAAAAGGAACGTGCAGCCAACTAAACGCAGGTTTCTAGGCGTAAGGAAATGTTATGCTCAGGCACTTTTCCAGTAACTTAAGATCCACATCGCAGCCAGCACCGGCTGCGGTGACGTCTTTTCAACAGCGGGCTTTTATTCCTGGCGAGGACGCTAGAACTAGTCTGCGCCTGCTTACTTATAATATGCAGGTAGGCATTAATAGTCGCTCATTCCGTCATTATCTGACCCGCAGCTGGCAACACTTTTTACCCCACCAAGGGCGTATCGATAATCTGGACAGTATTGCGGCCATGTTGTCCGGCTTTGATATTGTTGCGTTGCAAGAAGCCGATGGCGGAAGTATTCGTAGCGGTCACCTTAATCAGGTGCAGTATTTGGCTGAGATGGCAGGATTTCCTTATTGGTATCAGCAGCTTAATCGTAATATGGGCAGGCTTGCTCAGCACAGTAATGGCGTATTGAGCCGGTTGCAGCCTGACATTATTGAAGATCATAAATTGCCTGGCCGGCTGCCTGGCCGGGGGGCAATTTTTTTGCGCTATGGAGGCACCGATGAGCCGTTGGTTTTTGTGATGTTGCATCTGTCTCTTGGGCGGCGTGCACAAATGAATCAATTGGCCTATATCAGGGAGTTGATTTCTGATTACAAACATGTGGTTATCATGGGCGATTTGAATAGTCGTTCAGAACAAATTTTACATTTGTCTCCACTCAGTGAAATCAAACTACAGTGCCCCAAGGGCGCTTATAATACCTACCCTAGCTGGAGGCCTGTTTCCGGCCTGGATCATATCCTGGTCAGTCCAAGTCTACGCATTAAAAGTGCTGAAGTGGTTTCCTACGCATTATCCGATCATCTGCCTGTGGCTCTAGAAATTGAGTTGCCAGACAAGAGTCCCGCGCTGCACTAATTCTTCGTCTTGTAATGTTTTACCCTGTGCAAAGTTAGGTTATAGTCGGCTCAGCGCTAATCTGATTCAGCATAAATCGACGATCTGTACAAAAGGATTATTCGCAAAAATCTCATAGAAGATAAGGCGTTAGATGACCGACGAAGTTGCAGATAGGCGGGGATGCGAAGCAAATGAATCTGCCTTTGAGGCGGGTGATTTACTGATCTCATACCTTGAGCAGTTGGGTGTTGAGTATTTGTTTGGTATTCCTGGGGGGGCGATTGAGCCACTTTATAATGCGCTCGCCAGAAGTGAGCGGCGCGGGGGCATAAAACCCATTGTGGCACGCCATGAGACGGGCGCGGCATTTATGGCCGAAGGCTATGCGCGTAATTCAGGGCGGCTAGGGGTGTGTTGTTCAACCACTGGACCTGGTGCGACCAACCTGATCACAGGGGTTTCCTCTGCCTATGAAAACCAGGTGCCATTGCTGGTTATTACGGCACAGACGGCACTGAAACATTTTGGTAAGCGAGCGTTTCAAGAGTCAGCCGATACCGGCATTAATATCGTTGGCATGTTCCAGTTTTGTACCCGCTTCAACACCATGGTTTCTCATATTGAGCAGCTTGAACAAAAGCTGATTACCGCTGTAATGACGGCGATGAGAGACTCTGCACCGGTTCATCTCAGTATTCCCGTCGACATACTCAAGGCGCGCTTGCCCAGTACAGGCCCCAGTTATGATTTACCTACGCTGATACAGCAGCCTCATTTCCAGGACGAGCGTGGTATAAAACGCCTGATTGAGCAAATTGAGCGATCCAGTAAAATCGTTTTTGTATTGGGTAGTGGCAGTCGAGAGGCTGAGGGCTTGATTCTGGATGTGGCAGCACTTGTTGATGCATTGGTAGTGACGACCCCGGATGGTAAAGGGCTGGTGAGTCCTTATCATCCATTGTATCGAGGTGTTATTGGTTTTGCCGGGCATGTTAGTGCCAGTAATTTATTAGCGGATCCTGACGTGGATACGGTCATTGCGGTTGGTACTGTGATCAGCGAATGGACTAGTAATGGCTGGGACACTTCTTCGTTGTTGAATGAACGTTTGGTGCATATTGAGTCTGAAGCGTCACACTTAACGCGCTCGCCTATGTCGAAAATTCATGTGCGAGGCTGTATCACGTCAATTTTTGAAACGCTAAGTGAAAATTTGCGTAATAAACATGATGCGCACAGAGTCTCCGGTATAGATGAAGATGTGCGTCAATCTGTGCGGACAGAGACCGCTTTCCGTGAAAAAATTGAGCAAGTTCAGCATTTTGAGTTGGCCAATATGCGTAAGTATTACGATGACTCGGCACCGATAAAGCCTCAGTGGCTTATGCATAGGCTGGCCCAGTTATTCCCACCTAATACACGCTATCTGGCTGATACGGGCAACAGTTTTGCCTGGGCCATCCATTATTTGCATCCTTTTGATCGACGTATGAATCAGCGCCGAACGGATGGTCGTCATGACAATGGCCGTCGTCAGCGTAATGCGGGCCTGTTTCAATGTGCGCTTGAGTTTGCCTCGATGGGGTGGGCGATCGGCAGTTCTGTAGGCGCAGCGTTAGCATGTCCTGGCGAGCCGATTGTTTGTATAACTGGCGATGGCAGTTTGTTGATGAGTGGGCAGGAAATGACGGTCGCTCAGCAACATGGCTTGCCGGTGGTCTTTATTATTCTTAACGACAGCAGCCTGGGCATGGTTAAACATGGCCAACTTTTAGGCAATGCTGAGAGTATAGGGCATCAGTTGCCCGCCGTAGATTTTTCCGCAATGGCCAGGGCAATGGGTGTTGTTGGCTATCGTATTAAGCAAGCGCAGGATTTATTGGATCTTAATATTCAGGCGATTTGTTCACGTAATGGTCCGACGGTGCTGGATGTTCTGGTTGATCCGGATGAGGTGCCCCCGATGGATATGAGAATTGAAACCTTGGCGTCAGTTTAATGAGTGAGAAAAAAGAAGTAATACATACGAAAATCTGGAATGAGACTCCTGAGTCAGATAACCCATTTGCGGCAGCAGTTTGTGAGTGTGCAGGTTTTGATGTTTATGGAGACTTGTTAGGGAAAATAAGCTGGATCGAGTATCTCTACCTTTTGTTTAAGCTTGAGCCACCCAGCAAAGAGCAAGCGAGATTGCTGGAAGGTATCGCTGTGGCGATAGCCAATCCTGGGCCACGCGATTTGAGTGTGCGGGCTGCAATGAATGGCGGGGTTGGCGGATCACTTTCTGCCTCTTGCCTGATGGCTGCGCTGGGGCCTGGAGCAGGAGCATTTGGGGGAGGGCATGAAGTCACATCGTTTATGGCTTTGTGGAATAGAGGCGAACGAGACCTTGAGAAATGGCGGGAAGCTGTTACGGAACATTTGAACTCTGAGGTTGTTGAGGTTTGGCCGGAAACAACACATATCCCTGGTTTTGATCCCTATGGCGCTTCGTGTTCAAACGTAGTTTTGCAAACATTAAAATATTTGGCAGATATTGGTGTAGGGGAATCGCTTGTTTGGTTGGAGACTAATCGCCTTAAATTGGAAGGCGTTGCGGCTTCTCCGTTGACTATGGTGGGTGTTGCCGCGGCTACGTTTATAGATCTGGAATTTAATGCGGATCAGGCAGAAATGTTGTTTTTGTTATTGCGGCTACCGGGTGCTGCAGCCCATGCTTTGGAGCAAAAAGAGCATGGGTGGCGGAAATATCCATTTTTTGGTGATGGGCTAACGCTTACTGATGATCCGGGTCCTGTGGCGGAGTAATTATAATGGATAAAAAGAAAATGAGTGGGCCTCAGGAATTATTGGACAGAGAGGATAATTGGGTTACCGACAGAGGGGCTTGGTTTGTTGGTGAGCGTGTTGTGTTGCGAGGGCACGACATGTTCTCTGAGTTGTTTGATAGATCGTGGGTGGAAATTTGGTATTTTAGTATCACGGGTCGGTTCTTTTTAAAAAACCAAATAGATTTATTTCAACGATTATGGGTGATTTGTACCAGCTATCCGGAACCAAGGATCTGGAATAATCGAGTGGCCGCTTTGACAGGAACTGCACGCTCTACAGCGATGCTTGGACTGGCTGCTGGAACAGCTGTTTCGGAAGGGAAAATTTATGGAGGGCAAGCTAATTTGGGCTCGGTTGAGTTTATTGTTAGAGCTCGAGATCTCATCAAAAATAATGGTTTGACTTTAGGTGAGGTCGTTGAAAGCGAAATAAAAACCTCCAGGGGGTTTCCAACAGGTTTTGGACGGCCAATTATTAATAATGACGAAAGAGTTCCTCATGCGCTGCGATTAGCTAAAGAGCTGGGTTTAGATGACGGAGAGCATTTGAAATTAGCATTGGAAATAGAGCAGTTCCTAGAAAGAAAAAGGTATCGCGCAAAATTGAACATTGGCGGTTTAACGGCTGCTTTATGTGCGGATCAGGGCATATCCGCTAAAGAGTTTTATTATGCTGCAGGGGTGATTTATTCAGCAGGTATGATGGCGTGTTATACCGATGCGGCGGAAAAACCAGCAGGAACTTTTTTCCCTTTGAGTTGTGAGCGAATAGATTATGAAGGGACTTCGCGCAGAGAATGGGAAAATTAGAAATATGATCTAAACTGAGTGGATGATTAGGGATATATCGAGCTGGGCCAGGAAGCTGAATTTTCCCAAGAGATTCATTCAATGATTAAGTTGTTGCTTAAAGTAGTTTTTGTAAGTGTATTGTTTGGCCCTAATATTTCTTCTGCTGACACGCCGGAAGAAGGACTTCTATCGCTATATGGAGATGAAAATTTTGTAAGTATTGCAACCGGCAGGAAGCAACTTATATCCCGAGCGCCTGCTGTGGCATCTGTTATCACAGCAAAAGACATACGTGAAATGGGCGCGAAAGACCTTGATGAAGTTCTTGAGGCGGTGCCTGGTTTGCATGTGTCTGTTAAAGCTGGCGGATACAATCCTATTTATACTATTCGTGGAATCCATTCTGAGTTTAATCCACAAGTTCTAGTACTTATTAACGGGCTTCCTGCCACAAGCGTCCTGTTTGGCGATCGGGGACAGGTTTGGGCCGGCATGCCGGTTGAAAATATTTCCAGAGTTGAGGTGATTCGTGGGCCGGGATCTGCAATATTCGGTGCGGATGCATTTGCCGGAACGATCAATGTTATCACTAAAACAAGCGTTGAAATCGATGGCGTAGAGACAGGTGTTTCAGCAGGATCATTTGATACGAAAAGGGCTTGGCTTCAATATGGCGGTGAAAGCAATGATTGGGAAATAGCATTTTCAATGGAGGTACTTTCAACGGATGGGCAAGATGAAGAAATTTCCTCAGATCTCCAGTCAGCCCTAGATGTGCCTTCGGGTACATCGGCATCACAGGCTCCAGGAGAGCTTAATTTAGAAAGGAAATCTATTGATGCCCGCCTTGATTTGGCCAAGGATAACTGGCGTATCAGAATGGGTTACCAAGGTCGTAAAGATGCCGGAATTGGGGCCGGTGCCAATGGTTCCTTGGACCCTTTAGGAGAAGGTAATGGTCGGCGAATAAATTTTGACCTTATCTATGACGACAAAGACTTTGCTGAAAATTGGGAGTTGAAAGGAACACTAAGCTACTTTGACGTTGCCAACAAATTGAATCTTTTTTTATCGCCTCCAGGATCTGACTTTACTGCGCTAGGTGGATTTGCTTTTCCGGACGGCATAATCGGGAATCCGGATACCTATGAGCGACATACGCGTTTTGAACTGTCTTCTTTTTTTACTGGATTCGAAAATCATGATGTTCGGATTGGGGCGGGTTACAGCCATCAAGATCAGTATAAAGTTGAAGAAAGTAAGAACTTTTTTGTTGTTTTGACGCCCTCCGGTCCGGCGCCAGTGCCGCTGGGATCTGTTGTAGATGTAAGTGAGACAATGCCTTTTAACCAGGAAAAAGTACGCGAGATCCGTTATCTTTTTTTACAGGATGAGTGGCGTCTGGCGCCAGATTGGTCTTTGACTGGGGGGGTAAGGTATGACCATTATTCAGACTTTGGCGGCACGGTTAACCCTCGGGTGGCTCTGGTTTGGAATACCACCTATAGGTTGACTTCAAAATTGTTGTACGGACGTGCATTTCGAGCCCCTTCGTTTGCGGAACAATTTAATATAAACAACCCTGTTGCCGTTGGTAACGAAGATTTAGATCCAGAAACGATTAATACCTACGAATTAGCTTTTGATTATGTTTTTAGTAATGAGCTTAGGTCTGGTTTGAATCTTTTTTATTATGAGATGCAGGACATTATCCGTTTCAACCCTACGGTTGCTGATAATACAGGCGATCAAAGAGGACACGGTTTGGAGTGGGAGTTTGAATGGGACACCACTGATAACCTGACATTGGTTGGCAATTATGCGTACCAGAAGTCAGAAGATGAAGATTCGAATAGTGATGCACCTAATGCGCCAGGCCAGCAAGTTTATCTTCGTGCAGATTACCAGGTTGCTCCAAAGTGGGTATTAAATTCACAAGTAAATTGGGTTATGGGTAGGGAGCGGGCGGTTGGCGATACGCGTTCGGATGTAGGCGATTATACAACTATGGATGTTAGCTTGCGTGCCAAAGAGGTTTTCCTAGGTATTGAAATGGCTTTTTCTCTGCGGAATTTAACAGATGAGGATGTTTTTGAGCCTTCTTTAGCTCCGGGCAATATTCCCAATGATTTACCTCAAGCTGGGCGTAGTTTTACCGCCGAAATACGAAAAATCTGGTAGTAGTTAGCATTAAAAATACAGCTATTAAATTAATGTTTCACGGATGAGTTCGAGCCTGGTTTTGAAAAAAAACAAAAGCAAAACAAATAGGCTTTATTGCCTGATATCAGCGTTGGCGCTATGGATGGCAGCGGTTAATAGCGTTGCCGATGCCTCCGCTATAGCGGTGCTGTACCCGGAAGTCAGAGCCCCCTATGATCGTATCTTCAATGATATTCTCAAAGGTATCGAGCAGGGTTCAAAGGCACGCGTGAGAGCCTATGCATTGAAAACTGACGATAGTCAGGGAAAGGTGGTGGCGTGGTTGCGGCAGTCAG